>OOAD01001846.1_pt1 | contig 10630 bp, 9 predicted proteins | sample 1671151 | NCBI WGS metagenome assembly OOAD01 (sample SAMN06348127, study PRJEB24527) | human gut metagenome | biome: human gut; feature: ankylosing spondylitis patient; material: feces | host: Homo sapiens | place: China | collected 2015-10
GTAGGTCTGCTATCAAAGAACTTAAATCCAAGTTTTTGTATATGAGTATATAATTCCTGCCTAATTGTAAGTAAAATCTGATTACACATTTTAGCCATTATATACATTCTAAGTTTAATGGCAAATGTTGCAATTAAATTGATAATTAACGCTATAATTAATAATTTGTATAAGCCTATATAGTCTTTATTTCCAATATGATTATCTATTGCTGACTCAATTATTAGAGGGTTTATTAAACTTACAACTACACAATATCCCATAAGCATCAAAACTAACACTATTGTCCACTTGTATTTTAACAAATAAGAAAGCAATCTTTTAAGAGTTTGAATTTTACTTTTTTCTACGCTTTTTTCATCTTCTTTATATGAATTATAAGCCATTCACTTCACCCCCTTCTACATCACCATATTGAGATTGATATGTTTCATAATAAAGGCCATGTTTTTCTAACAACTGCTGATGCTTTCCTCTCTCAGCGATAATTCCATCTTTGAGAATTATAATTTCATCAGCATTTTTCACAGCACTAATTCTATGGGCTATTATAACCTTTGTAACACCATCTAATTTCCTTAATGCTTCCTGAATCTGTTGCTCTGTTTCCATATCCAGTGCTGATGTAGAATCATCTAATATCAGTATTGGATTTTTCTTTGCAAATGCTCTCGCTATGCTGATTCTCTGCTTCTGTCCTCCCGACAGTCCAACACCTCTTTCACCTATTACAGTTTTGTATTTATTTTTCATTTTAGTAGCAAATTCACTTACCTGTGCATTATTTGAAGCTATCTCTACTTCTTCCTCACTTATGTAGTCCTTTTTACCAAGTTTGATATTTTCAGCTATTGTGTCGGAAAATAAAAATACATCCTGCATAACCTGAGAAATACTTTCTCTTACCTGACTTAGTTTCATATCCCTTATGTCAACATCATCAAGACATATTTTTCCTTTATCAACATCATAAAATCTTGACATAAGATTAATTATTGTAGATTTTCCCGACCCGGTTTCTCCCATAATTCCAAGTGTTTCTCCAGGTTGTACTTCAAAAGAAACATCTCTTAATATATGTTTTCCTTCTTTTCCATATGCCACATGATCAAAAGTAATCTTACCCTTAACCTCATCAAGAATTATAGGATTTTCTTTTTCTTTGATTGTTGGTACTTCATTATAAATTTTCTTTAATTTTCTATTAGATGCAATTGCTGATGAGAAACTATTTGTAAGCCATCCAAGCATTTCCATCGGCCACACTATATTATTTGAATATTCTACCATTGCAGCCAATTGTCCCAAAGACATTCTTCCATCAATAACAATTTTCCCGCCTGCGAGTAATGTTAATAACGGTAAAATTTTTGTTACTACAGAAAAATAAGGATAATATTTTACAAATACTTTTGACTGCTTCATATTCAATTCATAATATCTGTTGTTATGATTCAGAAATTTTTCTATTTCATATTTTTCTCTGGCAAATGCCTTAACTGTTCTGACTCCTGCAAGATTTTCTTCCGCAACAGTATTTAACTCGGCATTTTCTTCGCTTATTTCCTCATACACTGCTCCTAGTTTTCTTTCCATAATTAAAGCAATACATCCACAAAAAATCATGGCTACTGTAGGTATAATCGCAAGTTTAACGTTTGTTGTATACATGCAAAATAATACTATTGATGTATGTATTACCACTTCAATCAACAGCATACTTACATAGCTTAATCCATCCCAGATTTTATCAACGTCATCCTTAATTCTTGACATCAATTCACCGGTATCCGTTCTATCAAAGAAATCCTGGCTCAATTTCTGTGTATGTATAAATAAATCTTTTCGCATAGAACTTGCTATATCAGAACCTAAGCAGTCAAATGTATATTCTTTTATATATTGAAATACCGCTCTTCCTACGCCTATTGCCAAAATTCCTGCAAGTAAATATTTTAATTTGCCTATCTGTCCACCTACAATAACATCATCAATAATATGTTTTGTAAGCTGCGGTGACATTAAATCAAGACTTACTGCAAGAATCATCGAGCCTATTGCCAAAATATATCTAAGTTTATTTTTCCATATATATGCAGATAATTTTTTCACTTCTCCTCCTTTTTATCAGTAGATCTTTTATGTAATTGCAACTCCTCTTTTATAATCATTTTAATGAAGTAAGATTATAAACTCTGAATGATATTGTACTCTTTAAAAATTTTAACGCTTCACAATATTTATGTTATCTTCTTCCGATACAGGAATCACAATGCACTTTTGTCCTTCAATTAATTGGGTTCTTATTTCATCTTTCTTATCACCTGAAACTCTTACAAAAATTTCATTATCATCTGTCTCCTGTGTTTCTTCTTCGTCATTGTTAATTGTGCTATTTGCAATAGTTTCATTTGCTTCTTCTAACTTTGCTGTAAGTTCTTCCACTTTTGCTGTAAGTTCAATCTTTTCCTTCTTCTCAGCACTTTGTTTCACAATTTTTTGGTCAACAATATTTTCTGCTTCAGGTAATTCTTCACCTAATGTATGCACAAATTCTTCCGCGATACTCTGCGCAACACTTCCCATTACGCCACTTTCAGTAATAACCTGCGCAACAACTTCTTCTGTTAATTTTTCTTCCGGTTTTTCTTCTATTACATCTGCCAAATTTTCATTAACTTTGATCAACACCTCTTTATGGTCATCTTCAGGTACATGCTCTAATAACAAATTATTAAAAATAACCTGTTTTTCTGCATTTGTATGTTTGCTTTCACATCCTAAAATATTATTTACCAATTCTTTATGTGGTTCTTTTGCATCCTTTGAATAGAACATAACATTATGTATATCCGTACTTCTATCTGTAAATGCCGGAAATAAAAATCCGCTTTCCGGAAGTCCGACAATCCAGTCCCTGTCTACTGTTCCAATTCTATTCTCGTCTTTTCTGTATCCAAGTCCCGGTTTACTTAAAGCCACAGGACATATTGAGCATATGATATATTCAAATATCTCTTCTGACTCATCTAACTTATTATTGTCTGTTGTTTTTGTCATTACATCATAAACATCATGGAATAATAAAATTAGATAATTTCCTGTATGTTCATAATTTTCTATTACCATATCATAAAATGACTCAAGCATTTCTTCATTCTTTAACTGACTTGACTTAATTGCCATAAGACTTTGCTGATGTCCTCCCGGTTCCTCTTCAGCTAATGGAAATTCATATTCCATTAAATTATTGCCTATTGTACCTGACAATGTTTTCTTGGCAATTTCAAGGTATTTATAAAATTCTTCTTCCTCTAATCCCAAGAAATTTTCATCTATATTTACAATCTTATTTTTTTCTCCATCCACATAACATCCTGTCATTTTTGTAAATGTACAGCCATCTTTTGTCATTCTTCTTTTTAATTCTAATATTCCTTTTTTATCCATCTCTCTATTACCATCTAATTATTATTTTTCTTTACAACCAACTCTTTGTTTTTATTTGTAGTTGTCTTTCTATTTAAATAATTACTATTCCTTTCTCTCTTTTTGTCTTAAGTGCATCAATTAACATCGTTTCAAATTATTATACATTTTTATTTATAGTCTATACAAATTTAATACCTATTTTTATTCACTACTCATTTTAATTCATAGTCTTTTTAGCATATAATTCATATGAACATGATATACATTATTTTTTCTTTACAACAAAACTGACAAAATAGCCAAAGGCTATTTCGTCAGTTTTGTTATAACCATTTCATATATTTCCTGACTTGCATCTTTCCATTTAGCACACATTTTTGCAGCGCTTTCTTTATTTGGTACAGTCAGATTTATTTCAATTAATGTACTTGCATCTTCATTTACCTGACAATGCACAATATAATCTCCATCATTTACTCTATAATAGTCAGAAACTGTTCCGACTTCATTTCTAAGTTCATACTTATTTGTTATCAAAAAAGTATCCATATCATCAATTATTGCATTAGGAATTTTATTTTCAAAAAATTTTAAACTTTCTCTTCCTTCTGATGTTAAATGATAATATGATGTATTTCTTACTGTATCCGAAAACACGAAATTATTTTCGCATAACTCATTTATCGATTCCTGTAATGTAATTCGTATACTCATTTTCTAAGAAAAATTCTGAAATCTGTGAATTTGTTAACGGAAAATCAACCTTATTAAGCATGTATAAAATCATTAATTTATACAATGTAGCCGAATCCATTGCCATTTCTTATCTACTCCTTTGTAATCTGATCTATGATATCCCATATTTCATCTCTTCCCTGTTTTGTCTGAGCTGAAAAAGGAATAATAATTGTTCCCGGTTCCACGTTAAGTTTTTCCTTAATTATCTTTACATTTTTCTGAACCTGGCTTCTTTTTATTTTGTCCAGCTTTGTTGCAATAATAATCGGATAGAACCCATTTGCCAAGATCCATTCATACATTTCTACATCATTAGTTGACGGTGCATGTCTAATATCTACCAATAAGAACACACATTGTAACTGCTTAGAGTTTCTCAAATATCTTTCAATTAACTTTCCCCATTTTGCCTTAACTTCTTTTGATACACTTGCATATCCATATCCGGGCAAATCAACATAATATAATTCATCATTAATATTATAAAAATTAATTGTTTGTGTTTTTCCAGGCTGTGAAGATGTTCTAGCCAATGATTTTCTATTCATTAACGCATTTATCAATGATGATTTACCTACATTTGATTTACCGGCAAAAGCTATTTCAGGTTTATCATTGTCCGGAATTACGCTTGTAACTCCACAAACTTTTTCTAATTCTACACTCTTTATTATCATGTTGATTTACCTTTCTATTTATATGTCGTTATTATTTAACTAACGCCTGTTTCAATACTTCAGTCATTTCTGAAACATATACTATTTTTAATCTATCAGTAATTTCAGTTGAGAATTCTTCTACGTCAGTTTTATTTTTCACCGGCACAAGTACTTTTTTCATTCCCGCATCTTTTGCTGCCAACAATTTTTCTTTAAGTCCACCTATAGGAAGAACCTTTCCTCTAAGAGTAACCTCACCTGTCATTGCTAAATATCTGTCTACAGGAATATTTGCAATGGCTGAAACTATTGCTGTTGACATAGTTATACCCGCTGATGGTCCATCTTTTGGAACTGCACCTTCCGGAATATGCATATGTATATCATTCTCTTTAAAGAATTTACTGTCAACGCCATATTCTTTGGCAACACTTTTTGCATAACTAAGCGCAATCTGTGCTGACTCTTTCATAACATCGCCTAGATTTCCGGTTAAAACCAGTATTCCTTTTCCAGGCATTGTATTTACTTCTATCTGTAATGTGTCTCCACCTACACTAGTCCATGCAAGTCCTCTAACAATTCCAATTTCATTCTTTTCATTTGCTTCATCCTGGCGGAATTTTTCTTTTCCTAAATATTTAGTAATATTTTTCGATGTTACTTTAATACTTTTCTTTTCTTTTCCAACTATTATCTTAGCTGCTTTTCTGCAAATTTTTGCAATTGTTCTGTCAAGACTTCTGACACCTGCTTCTTTTGTATAATATTTTATAATTTTATTTATTGCTTCATCAGATATTGTAAGTTGTGATCTTTTCAAACCATTTTGCTCAAATTCTTTCTGAATTAAATGCTCTTTAGCAATATGGAATTTTTCATTATCTGTATAACTTGATACTTCAACTATTTCCATTCTGTCTAAAAGCGGTCTTGGAACAGTTGACAAATCATTAGCTGTTGCAATAAACATTACTTTCGATAAATCCAAAGGCACTTCCAAATAATTGTCTCTGAATTTAGAATTTTGTTCTGAATCTAACACCTCTAACATTGCTGCTGCCGGATCACCATGAATACTTTGACCTAATTTGTCAATTTCATCAAGTAAAATAAGAGGATTAGCTGTATTTGCCTGTCTGATAGCAGTTGCAATTCTACCAGGCATAGCTCCAACATATGTTTTCCTGTGTCCTCTTATCTCAGACTCGTCTGTAACTCCTCCTAAACATATACGGACATATTTTTTATTTAATGCCTCTGCAATTGAGCGCGCAATTGATGTCTTACCTGTACCCGGAGGCCCTACTAAGCAAACAATTGGACTTTCGCCTTTATCTTTTGTTAAAACCCTTACAGATAGAAATTCGAGCATCCTTTCCTTTACATCTGTAAGTCCATAATGATCTCTGTTTAAAATTTTCTCAGCATCTTCTACATTTTGATTTTCTTCCGTGCAGTTATTCCATGGCATATCCAACATAGTTTCAATATAATTTCTTAATACATTACTATCTGCCGGATTACCCGCTGACATACGTAATCTTTTTATTTCTTTTAATATTTTTTCTTTTATTTCATCATCAGCATTTAACTTTTTAGTTTTTTCAATCATCTCGTCAATATCTGACGTAGCATCATTTTCGCCAAGTTCATCCCTGATGACTCTCATTTGTTCTCTTAAAATATGTTCTCGCTGATTTTTATCTATATTTGTTTTAACTTTTTCTATAATTTCAGCTTTTACCTGACTTATTTCATTTTCAATACTGAAAAATGACAAAATCACTTCATATCTTTCAAGTAGTGTATTTGCCTCTAAATATTTCTGCTTTGTTTTAAAATCCATTCGGATTCTCATAATAATCTGAAGCATTGTACCACTTAATGACTCCTGATTATCAATATTTTTTATTCCAACAGGTGTCAATTCATGATTAATACCATCATAAAGTGCTAATTCATCCTTAAGTTCTCTTAATAATGCAATTTCTCTAACCTGAGGAATTTTTTCATCCGGCTCTTTAATTATTTCAATATCGCCTTTAATACATGAATTTTCTTCATTGTAAGAATGAATTATTCCTCTTTCTTTTGCTTCAACCATCACACGCACTATCCGGTCAGGCATCTTATTAAGTTGTTTTACTTCAACAACAGTTCCTACTTTATAAACGTCATCAAAACCCGGTGCGTCTACCACCGGGTCTTTTTGTGTTACTACAAATAATTTTTCGCCTGTCGTCACAGCTTCATTCGCTGCTGCAATAGACTGTTTTCTGCTGACGTCAAAATGAACTGTCGTTCCCGGCAATATTGTTAATCCTCTAAGTGGTATTACCGGCAAATTTAACATTTCGTCTGGCATTTCTACTCCCTTACATTAAGCTGGTTGAATCTGTTCGTTCTTTGCTTTCTTATTTGCTCTTTTTATTTTCGCATCCAAATTATTTTTGTACTTTAACTCAGGATCTGCTAACTGGTTTACTACATCTTCATTAATAATGCATTCCTCGATTGTTTCATCTGAAGGTGTTTCATACATTACATCTAATACTGTCTGCTCCATAATTGCTCGCAATCCTCTTGCCCCTGTCTTTCTTTCAAACGACTTTTTAGCAATTGTCTTTAAAGCTTCATCCGTAAATGTTAATTTTACTCCATCAAGTTCAAATAACTTTTCGTACTGTTTTACAATCGCATTTTTTGGTTTTGTTAAAATTTCCACTAATGCATTTTCGTCTAATGATTTTAATGCAACTGTTACAGGCACACGTCCTATAAACTCAGGAATAATTCCAAATTTAACCAAATCCTGTGGCATTACTTCGCCAAATAACGCATCGTTATTCATTTCAGTATTATCTGTTATTTCAGAATTAAAACCAATTGCTTTCTGATCCATTCTGTTTTCAATAATTTTTTCTAATCCATCAAATGCTCCTCCACAGATGAACAAAACATTTGTTGTATCAATCTGAAGCAATTCCTGATGTGGATGTTTTCTTCCTCCCTGAGGTGGTACACTTGCTACTGTTCCCTCTAAAATCTTAAGTAATGCCTGTTGCACACCTTCACCTGAAACATCTCTAGTGATTGATACATTTTCAGATTTCTTTGTTATTTTATCTATTTCATCAATATAGACAATTCCATATTGTGCTTTTTCAATATCATAATCCGCTGCCTGAATAAGTTTAAGTAATATATTTTCTACATCTTCTCCAACATATCCTGCTTCTGTCAAAGTAGTTGCATCAGCAATTGCAAACGGTACATTAAGAATTTTTGCTAAAGTCTGTGCTAAATATGTCTTTCCGGAACCTGTTGGTCCTAACATAAGAATGTTTGATTTCTGTAATTCTACATCCAAATCATTTCCTGCCAATACTCTCTTATAATGATTGTATACAGCTACTGAAAGAACCTTTTTTGCCTCATCCTGTCCTATAACATATGAATCCAAAAATTCTTTTATTTCTTTTGGTTTAAGTAAGTTGATGTCATCTGTAACAGCACTATCCTGCGCATGGTATACCTCTTCTTCAACAATTTCTGCGCAAGTCTCTACACATTCGTCACATATATATACTCCTTCCGGGCCTGCAATCAGTCTCTTTACCTGATACTGAGATTTACCACAGAATGAGCAGCGTACATTGCTATCATCAAAATTTTTACCTGCCATCATAACCTCTTTCTAATTTTAACAATAAGGCACCACTAATGCGGTGCCTTATAAATTACATGCTATCTTGTTTCAATAACCTTATCAATCAAACCATATTCCTGAGCTTCTTTCGCTGTCATCCAATTATCTCTGTCTGTATCAGCTTCCACAACCTCAAGTGGCTGACCTGAATTGCTAGCTAAAATTTCATTTAACTTTTTCTTTGTTTTTAAAATATGCTCTGCAGCAATCTGAATTTCAGTTGCCTGTCCCTGAGCACCACCAAGTGGCTGGTGAATCATAATTTCTGCATTAGGAAGTGCGTAACGTTTTCCTTTTGTACCGCTTGATAAAAGGAATGCGCCCATACTTGCTGCCATACCGATACATGTAACTTCAACATCACACTTGATGTATTTCATTGTATCATATATAGCCATTCCTGCAGTAACTGATCCTCCCGGACTGTTAATATAAAGATGGATATCTTTACTTGGGTCCTCGGATTCAAGGAATAATAACTGTGCTACAACTATACTTGCTACAGCATCATTAATCTCTTCACCAAGAAATATAATTCTGTCTTTTAATAATCTTGAATAAATGTCATATGAACGTTCGCCTCGGCTAGTCTGTTCAATGACGTAAGGTACTAAACTCATGTGCCATACCTCCTGTTTCTGTTATTTATTTTGCAGCGTCAACTACTAACTTAGCAGCCTTCTGTACTGCGATGTCTTTCTTAATTGTCTCTTTATCAGCATCTGTTGTGAACTGCTTAATCTGATCAAGTTCCATATTGTACTGTTTAGCCATTTCTTCTAATTCTTTTTCGAATTCTTCATCTGAAACTTCGATGTTTTCAGCCTTAACAACTGCTTCTAATACAAGTCTTGCTTTAATTCTTTCTTCAGCCTGTGGTGTTACCTGTTCAAGTAACATTTCAGGTGTTGAACCTGTAAACTGCATATACTGTTCAAAAGAAATTCCCTGTGACTGTATTCTCTGAGCAAAATCTTCAACCATCTGCTGTGCCTGTGCTTTAATCATCTTTTCATGGATGTCCATCTTAGCATCTTCAACGATTGCTTTAATTACATCAGCTTCTTTCTGCTGTTCTGCTTCTTCTTTCTTCTTTTCTTCAAGGTTCTTCTTAACATCTTCCTTGTATTCAGCAAGTGTATCAAATTCAGATACATCCTGAGCGAAATCATCATCTAATTCAGGAAGTTCTTTAACCTTGATTTCTTTAATATTTACCTTGAACATTGCTGGTTTTCCTGCAAGTTCTTCAGCCTGATACTGTTCTGGGAAAGTAACGTTAACTTCAACTTCGTCTCCTACTTTCTTTCCTACTAACTGATCTTCAAATGTGTCAATAAATGAATGTGATCCAATTGTTAATGGATAATCCTCACCCTTTCCACCTTCAAATGCAACACCATCAACAAATCCTTCAAAATCGATTGTTACCTGGTCTCCATTTTCCACTTCTTTATCATCTGCAGCAACTAATCTTGAGTTCTGTTCCTGAACCTTTGCTAATTCAGCATCAACTTCTTCATCTGTTACTGTTGTATCCTTAGCTTCTACTTCAATTCCTTTGTATTTTCCAAGTTCTACTTCAGGTTTTAATACTACTTCTGCTGTAAAGATAAATGGCTTTCCAGCTTCAATCTGTACGATATCGATTTCAGGCTGAGCAACGATTTCTAATTCACTTTCTGTTGCAGCATCAGCATAAGCTCCAGGAATCATGCTATTTACAGCATCTTCATAAAATACGCCAACGCCATACATCTTTTCAATCATCTTACGAGGTACTTTACCTTTTCTAAATCCAGGAATGCTGAATTTAGATTTAGATTTCTGGTATGCACTTTCTATAGCCTTTTCAGCCGCTTCAGCAGGTACTTCAATTGTAAGCTTTGCAGTGTTATTTTCTAACTTTTCAACTTGTAAACTCATCTTAATATTTCCTCCTTGAATATGTAAAATGGACTATGAGTCAGTGTCCATCTTTCTATCTTTTTGATTGCAACAGGGCATACTACACCCTATACGCAGTACAACATTATAACATAAATGCAAGATACTGTCATCATTTTTTTATTAACTTTTTCAACTCACT
>OOAD01001851.1_pt1 | contig 10621 bp, 12 predicted proteins | sample 1671151 | NCBI WGS metagenome assembly OOAD01 (sample SAMN06348127, study PRJEB24527) | human gut metagenome | biome: human gut; feature: ankylosing spondylitis patient; material: feces | host: Homo sapiens | place: China | collected 2015-10
ATGGATTTTCTCACCGACTGGCTCACGAACTGGCTCAAAGAGCTGCTGATTGGCGGGATCATGGGCAACCTGGAGGGGCTCACCGATTACGTCAATGCCCAGGTCGGGGAGATCGCGGTACAAGTGGGGACTACCCCGGCGGCTTGGAACGCCGGGGTTTTCTCCCTTATACGCCAGCTTTCCGAAACGGTGATCCTGCCGATTGCCGGTCTGGTGCTGACCTTTGTTGCCACCTATGAGCTGATACAGATGCTTTTGGAAAAGAACAATATGCACGAGTTTGATGTGGCGAATATCTATAAATGGATGTTCAAAACGGCTTGTGCCATCCTCATCCTGTCCAATACCTTTAATATCGTGATGGCGGTGTTCGACGTGTCGCAGTCCGTGATCGCCCAGGCGGGCGGGCTCATCCAGGGCTCCACGGACATCACGCCGGATATGATGGCGGAGCTGGAAACCACCCTGGAGGGCATGGAGTTGGGCCCGCTTCTCGGCCTGTGGCTCCAATCCTCTCTTATCGGTGTGACCATGTGGGCGCTGGGCATTGTCATTTTTGTACTGGTCTATGGCAGGATGTTGGAAATCTATTTGCTGACCAGCTTGGCCCCCATCCCTATGGCTACCCTGGCCCACCGGGAGGTGGGGCAGACGGGCCAGAATTATCTGCGTTCCCTGTTCGCCGTGGGCTTTCAAGGGATGCTCATTCTGGTGTGTGTTGCCATCTATGCGGTGCTCGTCCAGGGGATCGTCACCAGCGGAGATCCCATTGGGGCGATTTGGGGCATTGTGGGCTACACGGTTTTGCTCTGCTTTATGCTGTTTAAGACGGGCGGCATCGCCCAGCGCATCTTCGGGGCGCATTGAGAGGAGGCGCTTCAATGGAAAAAACGACATTCGATACCTCTGGACAAAGTGTCCAGAAATCCCCAGAGGGCCTGTTCCTGCAAGACGGCATCGCGGGGCTGCGCTCTCTGCCCCGTCATTCGGTGGATATGCTCTTGACCGATCCGCCCTATGGCACCACCCGGAACTTTTGGGATGTGCCGCTGCCCCTCCCGGAGCTGTGGGAGGCGGTGAAATGGGCCGTCAAGCCGGAGGGGGCGGTGCTGTTCTTTGCACAGTGCCCCTATGATAAGGTGCTGGGGGCCTCCAACCTCCCCATGCTCCGCTATGAATGGGTGTGGTACAAGAGCCGGTGCACAGGTTTCCTCAACGCGAGGCGGGCCCCGCTGAAAAAGACGGAGAACATTCTGGTGTTCTATCAGAAACTTCCGCTTTATAATCCGCAGTTTGAACAAGGTAAGCCCTACAAGAAAATCGCGGGCAACCGTGGGGACAGCACCAACTACGGAAAATTCATCCGCTCCGGCAGCGGCTCGGAGGACGGCCTGCGCTTTCCCGGAAATGTGCTGGCCTTTCCCACCGTCCAGCGTACCATCCACCCCACGCAAAAACCTGTGGAGCTGTGCGAGTATTTCATCAAGACCTATACCCGGCCCGGCGAGGTGGTGGCGGACATCTGCGCTGGCTCCGGCACAACGGCGGTGGCTGCCCTCAACACAGGCCGCCGCTTTATTTGTTTTGAAACCGTCCCGGCCTACTACGCCGCCGCCAGCGAGCGCATCCGTGCGGCGCGGGCAGCGGTGGAGGCTGGGGAGAAAGGAGTTTAACTATCGGACGCTATTCTATCATTTATGCCGATCCCCCCTGGCGCTACACAGCGAAAAAGGTACAGGGGGCGGCGGAAAACCATTACCCAACCATGAGCATATCGGAGCTATGTGCGTTGCCTGTGGCCGACCTTGCGGCCAAGGACAGCGCGCTTTTTTTGTGGGCCACATTCCCGCAGCTCCCGGAGGCCCTGCGGCTGATCCAGGCGTGGGGCTTCACTTATAAAAGCGTGGCTTTCGTCTGGCTCAAACAAAACCGCAAGTCCCCCGGCTGGTTTTACGGCCTGGGCTTTTGGACACGGGGCAACGCGGAGGTCTGCCTGCTGGCGACACGGGGACACCCCAAACGGCAGGCGGCGAATATTCACCAGTTTATCATTTCCCCCGTCCGGGAGCACAGCCGCAAGCCGGAGGAGGCCCGTGAAAAGATCGTGGCCCTTATGGGCGATCTGCCCCGTGTGGAGCTGTTCGCAAGACAGTCCCCGCCCGGCTGGGATGTGTGGGGAAATGAGGTGGAGCCCACGATCCCGGACTTCTGGACAAAGTGTCCAGAAGCAGCGGATCAAAAGGAGGGCTTGTGAGCGGGCTCACTTTGGGGAGCCTGTTTGACGGGATCGGGGTTTTCCCCCTGGCGGCGTCGCGGTGCGGCATCCGCCCCCTGTGGGCAAGCGAGATCGAGGCCGCCCCTATCTCTATCACCCGGCGGCACTTCCCGGATATGGCCCACCTGGGGGACATCACCAAACTGGACGGCGGGGCCATCCCGCCTGTCCATGTGCTGACCTTTGGCTCCCCCTGTCAAAATCTTTCACAGATCGGCAGGCGTGAGGGGCTGGACGGCACCAAGTCCGGCCTGTTTTTTCACGCCATCCGTATCATTCAAGAAATGAGAAAGGCCACCAATGATCTATATCCAGTTATCTCTGTTTGGGAAAACGTCATGGGAGCGTTTTCTTCAAATGACCGGATGGACTTTAGAGCCGTCCTATCCGCTTTCACAAACACCGAAATTTCAATGCCTGCTTCGGGAAGATGGGCAAACGCCGGAATGGTGCGAGGGGGATGCCCCGATCTCGCATGGCGGCTCCTGGATGCCCAGCATTGGGCAAGGCCCCGGCTGGCCCGACGCCAGCGCGTCTTTCTTGTGGCAGACTTTGGAGGGCGGCGTGCTCCCGCAATATTGTTTAAGCCCCGCCCAATGCTCCCACTTCCTGCGCCTTGCACAGCGGGCGGGCTGCCCGCCCCCGGCGGAGATCGAGGCCCTGTTCTTGAAACAGGGGGGCGCGTACCCGTCACCAGACCCTTTCAAGGGTTCCGTATGCGGGGAGCCGCCAAGGAGGGGGAACAAACAGCGTTCCAAAACAGCTTCGGATTTCCAACTGACCCTTTTCCCACTCTGTTAGCCGGTACGGTGACGCCGTTCGCTTTTTGGTACGAGGACGATCCGGCGGGCGGCTGTATTCGTTTCCCTACGGAATTGGAATGTGAGCGGCTGATGGGCTTGCCGGAGGGGTGGACGAAGTACGGGGCCGATGGCAGGGAGATCAGCGCGTCCCAGCGGTACAAGGCCCTGGGCAACGCCATCGCCCTGCCCTGCGCGGAGTATATCATGGCGGGGATCGCGGAGGCCCTGCGTTAAAACTGCCTGGACTTCTGGACAAAGTGTCCAGAGGTGGCCGGGCCGGAAAGGAGTGACTAAAAATTCCCTATGTAAATGTTCCCAACGATTTATCAAAGGTCAAAACCAAACTTGCCTTTAATCTGACGAAACGCCAGCTTGTGTGCTTCGGGATCGCGGCGGCGGTGGGCGTCCCGTCCTACCTGCTGGCCCGCAGCTCCATCGGCAACACCGGGGCCATGTTCCTTATGATGGCGGTGGCGCTCCCCGCGTTTTTGCTGGCTATGTATGAGAAAGACGGGCTCCCGCTGGAAAAGGTGGTGCGAAACATCATCCGGGCCCGTTTCCTGCGGCCTGGGGTGAGGCCCTACCGAACCGAAAACATTTACGCCCCGTTCACCCAGCGGGGCGCTGCGGGAAAGGAGGATGCGATTGCAGAAAGCAAAAAATCAAAAGCGCGGCCCCGGAAAGGCCGCTGACCGGAAAGCTGCGTTGTCTGCCCAGCAGACGATCCCTTATCTGGTGATGCACCCGGACGGGGTGTGCCAGCTCCCCGGCGGGCTCTATACAAAGACGGTGGAATATGAGGACATCAACTATTCCGTGGCAAGCACCGAGGATCAGACGGCGATTTTCGGCGGCTGGAGCTCGTTCCTCAACTACTTTGACACCTCTTTGCCGTTCCAGCTCTCCTTTATCAACCGCCGCTCCCGTTCCCGGAACAAATACCGGGTGAACATCCCCCAGGCCCAGGATGACTTCAACAGCGTCCGGGCTGAATTTACCGGGATGTTAAAAAACCAGATCGCCCGGTCAAACAACGGGATCGAGCGTTCCAAGTATATCACCTTTGGCCTCCCCGCCGATGGGATCGGGGAGGCCCGGCCCCGGCTGGAGCGTGTGGAGGCCGATGTGACAGGCAACCTCAAACGGCTTGGAGTGCCCTCGGAGCCCCTGGACGGGCGGGCGCGGCTGGCCCTGCTCCACAGCCAGATGCACCCCGGCAGCCGAGAGCCGTTCCGCTTCTCCTGGCAGGACATTCCCAAAACAGGGCTGGGTACCAAAGACTATATCGCGCCGGACAGCTTCGACTTTCGGCAGTCCCGCCTGTTCCGGGTGGGCCAGTATTGGGGTGCGGCTTCCTATTTGCAGATCATGGCTTCGGAGCTCTCCGACAAGCTCCTGGCGGAAATCCTGGAGCTGGACGCGGAGCTGACCGTCACCATGCACATTCAGACGGTGGATCAGCTCAAGGCCATTAAAACGGTAAAAGGCAAGCTGTCCGACATTGGAAAAATGAAGGTGGAAGAACAGCGCAAGGCGGTGCGGGCCGGGTATGATCCCGACATCCTGCCCCCCGACCTCATTACCTTTTCCAAAGACGCGGCGGAGCTGCTGGCCGACCTGCAATCCCGCAACGAGCGGATGTTCCTCTTAACCTTTACGGTGGTGAATATCGCCCCCACCCGCCAGCGGCTGGAAAATGATATTTTCACTGTGGGCGGCATCGCACAGAAATACAACTGTGCCTTGAAGCGGCTGGACTGGCAGCAGGAGCAGGGCTTTGTGTCCTCCCTGGCCCTGGGCTATAACGAGGTGGAAATCCAGCGGGGCATGACGACCAGCTCCACGGCGATTTTCATTCCCTTTATGACGCGGGAGCTGCGGATGGCGGGGCTGTCCCTCTATTACGGGATGAACGCCCTTTCCCACAATGTCATCATGGCTGACCGGAAAAAGCTGAAATCGGCCAACGGCCTGTACCTGGGCTCTACTGGCTCCGGCAAGAGTTTTGCCGCAAAGCGTGAGCTCCTAAACGTGTTCCTCACCATCCCCCAGGACAGAATTTTGATCGTCGATCCAATGGGCGAGTATGCCCCTCTGGTGCGGCGGCTGGGCGGGCAGGTCATTGAGATCGCCCCCGGTTCTCCCAACCATATCAACCCTATGGACATCCGGCTGGATATAGACGAGGACGAGAGCCCGCTTTCCATGAAAGCGGATTTTTTGTTGTCCCTGTGCGAGCTGGTGGTGGGCGGCAAGGATGGTTTACAGCCTATCGAAAAGACGGTGATCGACCGCTGTGTGCGGCTTATCTACCGGGATATGGCCCTGGGGATCGGGGACGGCAAGCCGCCCTTGCTCCAGGACTTGTATGAGGAGCTTCTGAAACAGCCGGAGCCGGAGGCCCGGCGGGTGGCAACCGCCCTGGAGCTCTACTGCACCGGCTCCCTCAACCTGTTCAACCACCCGACCAATGTGGACTTGACCGCCCGCGTGGTGTGCATCGTCCTCAAAGGGCTGGGGGAAAACCTGCGGAAGATCGCCATGCACATCACCAACGATTTTGTCACTTCGGCGGTCAACGTGAATTTCCACAACAGCATTTCGACCTGGTGCTACTTTGACGAGTTTCACATTTTGCTCCGGGATGCCCTCACCGCCAGCTACTTTGTGGCCGTGTGGAAGATGCTCCGCAAAAAGGGCTGCGTCCCCAGCGCACTTACGCAGAATGTGAAAGACCTGTTAGCCAGCCGGGAGATCGAGGCCATTTTGGACAACACCGACTTTATGATCCTGTTGGCCCAGGCCCAAAGTGACCGGGCGATCCTGGCAAAGCAGCTCGGCATTTCCGAGCACCAGCTTTCCTATATCACCCACAGCAATTCCGGCGAGGGCCTGCTGTTCTATGGGGATGTGACCATCCCCTTTGTTGACCGTTTCCCCAAAGGGGAGATTTACAACCTGCTCACCACCCGCCCGGAGGATTTGAAGAATGAAGCGAAAACCGAATAGGCCAAAACAAGAGCCAATGGAACGCCCAGGCTCCTGGGAGAGCACCGCCGATCCTGGCGAGGCCGCTGGGGGCGGCTCCCAAGGTGATGCTGGGGCTGCGGACAGCGGCACCTCTGGACAAAGTGTCCAGAAGTCAAAATTTCGGCAAAAGAGCCAGCAGGAACAGGCCGCCGCGTCCAAGCTCCGTATGGAAAAGCGCGGGGAAAAGCTGGAGGCGGCCAAAGATAAGCTGGCAAAGCAGAAGCCACCCAAAAAGCCCGGCCCGGTGAGGCGGGTGGGCCGGGCCGCTGGCGGTACGGTTCACGGCTTCGTGCATGGCAAGCTCTTTGAGGTGGAACAGGAGAATGTGGGCACCGAGGGAGCCCACCGTTCCGAGCTGGCGGGTGAAACCGCCCTGCGGCATGGCTCCCGCTTCGTCAAGAAGAAAATCCGGGAACACCCGGCAAAGGCTGTCCAGCGGGCGGAGTCCAAATATATCAAGGCTGCGGCGGATCATCAGTTCCGCGTGGCGGCCCAGGAGCACCCGGAGCTGGAGAAAAATGCCTGGAAACGGTTTTGGCAGAAACGGCAATACCGCAAGCAGGCACGGCAGACCGCCAGGGCTGGGGCGGCAAAGGCGGCAAAACAGACTGCCGCCGCCACGGAAAGAGCCGGAGCCCAGGCGGTGGGCTTCATCAAGCGGCATCCCGTGGGGGTGCTCCTGGCCCTGGCCTGTGTGCTCCTGCTCTTTATCATGCAGTCCTGTTCGTCCTCCCTGGTGATGTTTGGCAACTCCGGCGCGGGGGCCGTGGGCGCTACCACCTATCCATCAAAGGATGAGGACATCCTGGGGGCTGAGGCCGCCTATGCGGATATGGAGGCGGAGCTGCAAAATTACCTGGACACCTACGAAAGCACCCACGACTATGACGAATACCATTTTGACCTGGACGGGATTGAACACGATCCCTATGTGCTCATCTCCATCCTCTCTGTGCTTCACGAGGGGGAATGGACGCTTGCCCAGGTACAGGGCACCCTGGAAATGCTCTTTGACCGCCAATACATTCTCACCGAGGATGTGGTGGTGGAGGTGCGCTACCGGACGGAAACCCGCACAGACAGCGAGGGCAACGATTATGAGGTGGAAGTCCCGTATAACTGGTATATCTGCTATGTGACGCTGGAAAACAAAAACCTTTCCCATCTCCCCCTGGAGCTTATGGGCGAGGAGGAGCTGGCCCGGTATGCCCTCTATATGTCCAGCCTGGGCAACCGGCCCGACCTGTTCCCGGAGTCCGGGTATGTGGACAAATACACGAAACCGCCCGCCGACTACGATGTGCCGGAGGAATATCTGGACGATGAAACCTTTGCGGCTATCTTGGGCGAGGCGGAAAAGTACCTGGGTTATCCCTATGTGTGGGGCGGCAGCTCCCCCGCCACTTCCTTTGACTGCTCCGGCTTCGTATCCTGGGTGATCAATCACTCCGGCTGGGATGTGGGCCGCCTGGGGGCCCAGGGGCTCTACAACATCTGCACCCCCACCAGCGCGCCCCGCCCCGGCGATCTGGTCTTTTTTGAGGGCACCTATGATACAAGCGGCGTTTCCCACTGTGGTATCTATGTGGGGGACGGGATGATGATCCATGCGGGCGATCCCATCAGCTACGCGAATTTGAATACAAGCTACTGGCAGTCCCATTTCTACGCCTACGGGCGTTTACCATGATTGGAGGTACTCTATGGCGGCAAGCAAAAGCCAAAAAATCCAGGCCGAGATCGAAAAGGTCAAGGCCAAAATCAACGAGCAGCAGGCCCGGCTCAAGGAGCTGGAGAAAAACAAGCTGGAGGCGGAAAACAGCGAGATCGTGGACATCGTGCGGGGTCTGAGCATTTCCCTGGAGGAGCTGCCCCTGGTGCTTCAGCAGCTCCGGGAGGGTACTTCTGGACAAAGTGTCCAGAAGTCGGGGCCTATGGAAAAGGAGGAAAATTGAATATGAAACGATGGAAGTCTTTGACGGCGGCGCTTTGCGCCGCTGTTCTTTTATGCGGATTCAGCACCACCGCCTATGCTGGGGGCGGCGAGTATGAGGACTACGGCGATCCCACAATGGAAACCCCGGCCCCGGAGCCGGAGCCTACCATAGAGCCCGGCCAGGGCTTTTTGGAGGAGGGCGGTTTTGTGACCCGCGACCTGCTCTATGACGAAAACACCAACAAGCAGTTTATCACCGTCCAGACCAGCGGCGGGGCTACATTTTATTTCGTCATTGACTACGACAAGCCCGTGGACGAGGAGGGCGAACAGTACGAAACCTATTTTCTGAATGTGGTGGACGAAGCCGACCTGCTGGCCGCAGCCGAGGCCGCTGGCGTGGAACAGGCGGTGTGCTCCTGCTCTGAAAAATGCGAGGTGGGGGCTGTCAATACAGAGTGCGCCGTCTGCTCTGTCAATATGGGAAAATGCGTGGGCGTCGCCCCGGAGCCTGCGGAAACTGAGGAGCCTGCGGAGGAGCCGGAAACAGGCGGCAGCATGGGGACGCTCCTTCTCATCCTGGCAGTGGCTGGGATCGGCGGCGGGGCCGCGTTCTATTTCAAGGTGATCCGGCCCAAACAGCAGCAGGCCGCCGAGCCGGAGGAGGACTACGGCGAGGAGGACTATGAGGACGACGGCCCGCCCTGGGACGAGGACGAAAACAGCGAGGAGGATGAGGAATGAACTTTACCAATAACCCCTATGAAAAAATGATGAAACAGAAGCCCCGGCCTCTGGCCCCCTCCATCCCCAAAGCGCCCAAAGGCTCCCGTTGCTCCGGGTGCCCCTACTGGCGGGGGATCAGCTGCGTGTCCTGCTACCGGGAGCTTTTGAAAACCCCTGCCGGGAGGTGATGGGGTGGCCCGTGAACTGACCCGCGAGGAAAAAAGGAAAATCCGCGCCCTGGTGGTGAAGTGGTGCGCCAACTATAACAAGGAATATGGATGCCTGCCCCTGGAGTGCGAATGTTATATGTTCGGCAAATGCTGGACGGGGGCCTATTGCCGTTATTTCCGGGAGGCTGTCCTGCCCCTTGATCCGGCGCTGGAGGCGGCGCTCTTGACCGAGGGCCCGCCCCCGGTTTTCAAGCCCTGCCCCATCTGCGGCGGGGCTGTCCCCGTGGATGGGCGCATGGCCTACTGCTCCGAGGTTTGCGCCCGGATCGCCCTGCGGCGGCAAAAGCGGGAGTATATGCGGAAAAAGCGGAGGTGATGTGTGGAAAATTAGGCCCCGGAAAACCCGCTGATCACAAGGCTTTCCGGGGCCGGTTTTGGGGTGGGCCGTATGTTTCTATGGCCTACCCCCGTTTTAGCCAAATGCTTTCCACATCCCCACGCTGTCACTTCTGGACACTTTGTCCAGAGGTGGCGGCCTATTTGATTATGACAAGGAGGCGGTATTCTGGAAGAAAATCAAGGCTATGTGATACGCCACACGATCCTGTTTGACAACAAATGTGGCTTTGTGCTGGGGGAAAACCCCAAGGCTCCAAACCCCTATGTAACATGGCAATTCAACGAGCAGGACGGGCACCGGGACTTCTTTTGGGGCCACTATCACAACGAGCCGGATATGGCAGAACGGGATTTTCACAATCGGGCTGAGGACTATCAGCGGCGCTATCATGTGTTTGAGGTAGAGCAGGCCCCGGACAAGGAAACCTACAAATACTACTCCACCCAGCGGCCCATCGACATCGGCACCTACCCGAACAGCTACTTTAACCGTCCTGTCCACATGGATTTATATTTCACCCGCCTGGAAGTGACGGGTGAGGCGTTCCAGGCGTGTGGTGCCATCACCTATGCCCAGCCGCTGACTGAGCGGGAAATGCAGGATTATGAACTGCGGCCCTCCCGTGAAAATCTGGACATCCGGCGGCAGATGGATGCCCAGGCCCAGGTGGTAGGCAAATGGGAGGACGCCCACCATGTCCCGGAACAAAGGCGGCTGACCTGGTTTTATCCCGACTTTGGCAGCTATGTGGCGAAAGAGTATGTCACCCCGGAGCAGCTTACCGCCCGCGCCCGTGGGGTGGAGCGTCAAGTAGCAGCTAAGGCCCACAAACAGGCGAAAGAAAAACAGCCGATTGCCGAACAAATCAAGGCCGCCCAGCGGGAGGCCCTGGAGCAACGGGAGCCGGAGGCTCCAAAAAAGAAAGCCCCCGATAGGGGCGAGCGTTAGGAGGTATGTGTATGGAAAAACAGAGGGAACAGGATCGGGCCGACCTGGAAATGAAAAGGCTGTGCGGCGTGTTTGGCTCCCCCCAGCCCCCGGAGGAGGAAAAGCCGCTGGACAAGGTGCGGGAACACCCGCCCAAGCGCCGCAGCCGGGAGCGTGAGGAGCGTTGACAAAAAAGCGGCGGCGCTCTGTTCATCTTCATGTGATGGTGACGCCGGAGGAACAGGCATTGATCGCTGACCGTATGGCCGAGGCCGGGATCTCCAACATGGGAGCCTATATGCGGAAAATGGCGCTCAACGGCTATGTGCTCCATGTTGACCTTTCGCCCGTCCG
>OOAD01001857.1_pt1 | contig 10594 bp, 8 predicted proteins | sample 1671151 | NCBI WGS metagenome assembly OOAD01 (sample SAMN06348127, study PRJEB24527) | human gut metagenome | biome: human gut; feature: ankylosing spondylitis patient; material: feces | host: Homo sapiens | place: China | collected 2015-10
AAACAAGAAAAACGCTTCTGGAGTGCTGACCAAAAGCGTTTTGTCTACAGTCTGAGACAGGTCTTAATGACCTGCCTTTTTTATATCGTATCATCTTATAGTCTTGTAATTACAAAGATATCATAAATTGCCTTGATCGCAGTCTCAAAATCCTCATTTGCCACACCGATGATGATGTTCAGCTCAGAGGATCCCTGGTCGATCATCTTGACATTGATATTTTTGTGTGCCAGTGCGGAGAAGATTCTGCCTGCTGTACCGCGGGTGGACTTCATGCCACGGCCTACCACGGCGATCAGCGCCAGATCCGATTCAATGTCTATCATATCGGGATTTGCCAGTCTGTGGATGCCTGCCACTACTTTCTGCTCCTTGTGCATGAATTCGTCCTGATGTACGAATACGGTCATGGTATCAATACCGGAGGGAACATGCTCAAAGGAGATTCCGTTCTCCTCAAACGCCTGCAGTACCTTTCTGCCGAAACCGATCTCGGAGTTCATCATATCTTTTTCAATATTCACAGAGCAGAAGCCTTTTTTACCGGCGATACCGGTGATGACATATTTGGACTTCTGGCAGGTGCTTCCCACGATCCAGGTACCGTTGTCTTCCGGCGCATTGGTATTGCGGATATTGATGGGAATACCCTCCTGGCGTACCGGGAAAATGGCATCCTCATGCAGTACGGTAGCTCCCATATATGCCAGCTCGCGAAGTTCGCGGTAGGTGATGGTCTCAATAGCCTCGGGATGATCGATGATTCTGGGATCTGCGATCAGGAAACCGGACACATCCGTCCAATTCTCATAGACATCCGCTTTGGCAGCCTTAGCCACAATGGAACCGGTAATATCGGATCCGCCTCTGGAGAAGGTCTTTACCGTTCCGTCAGGCATCGAACCGTAGAATCCGGGAACTACCGCTTCCTTGCTCTCTGCCAGTCTGGCACGAAGTACTTCGTTGGTCTTCGCTGCATCAAACTCACCGTTTTCATCGAAGAAAATTACGGTTGCCGCATCAATGAAATCATAGCCTAAGTAATTTGCCATGATGATACCGTTCAGATATTCGCCACGGGAAGCTGCATAATTGTTTCCGGATTTTGCCTTGAAATTCTTCTCAATGGTCCCAAACTCTTCACTAAGATCCAGATCCAGCTGTAAACCATCTATAATCTCCTGGTAACGCGCCTTAATGGCATCCAGCTCTGCTTTGAAGCTCTTTCCTTGATCTGCCAGATCATAGCAGGCATACAGCATATCCGTCACCTTGGTATCATTGGAAAATCTTTTTCCCGGTGCGGAAGGTACCACATATTTCCTCTCCTTATCCGCACGGATGATATTTCCTACCTTTTTGAACTGCTCTGCACTTGCCAGAGAGCTTCCACCGAATTTCACTACTTTTGACATAACATTTTCTCCTCAAATATATATTTAATGCTCTTTATAATATTCTTTTTTATTATATTATGCGGATCCTGCCAAGCATCTGCTCACCCAGTGCTTCGTATTTTGCCAGGAACTCGCTCTCCTTCATGGGCTGTGTGAAGTATCCGAAGTCCTCCTTACGGTCTGCTAAATGCAACTCTCTGCCTCCGGGGAAAGCTGCCTCTACCGCGCCTTCCGCTCCGGCCTTTGCTCTGATAAAAAAGCTTCTTACGGACTCACGTGTATCTACCAGCTTTACTTCCTCTTTGTCCCAGAAGCACATGATCACCTTGCCCTGATGTCTTGCACAGTCGATGACATCCGATACCACTGCACTGGCGGTGGGAAGCTTGCCTGCGCCCCGTCCGTAGTACATGGAATCTCCCAGCATATTGCCGGTGACAAATACCGCATTGAACACTCCGTATACCATGGCCAGGGGATGGTCCTTGGGAAGCATGAACGGTGCCACCATAACTTCCGCTGTGTCATCGTCAATCGCACGGCTTCTGCCCAACAGCTTGATGGTATACTCTGCAGCATTGGCATATTCAAAATCCGCTGCGGTGATCTTCGTAATACCCTCGGTAGGGACTTTCTCGGAATCCACGTTTTTACCAAACATCAGAGAAGACAAAATCGCGATCTTGCGGCAGGCATCATGACCTTCCACATCTGCTTCCGGATTGCGCTCCGCATAGCCTTTGTCCTGTGCTTCCTTCAGAACGGTATCGAAATCCGCGCCTTCTTTTTCCATTTTGCTCAGGATATAGTTCGTGGTACCGTTTAAGATACCATTGACAGCCTCGATCTTCTCTGCGGTCAGGGAGTAGTTCAGCGGACGGATAATGGGAATACCGCCGCCGACACTTGCCTCGAATAAGTAGTTGCAGTTATGCTCTCTGGCGATCTGCAACAGTTCGGGACCATGCTTTGCTACCAGCTCCTTGTTGGAGGTGCAGACACTCTTACCCAGTTCCAGTGCCTGCTTCGTGAACTGGTAAGCAGCTCCGACACCACCCATGGTCTCACAGATGATGGTTACGCTGTCATCCTGTAAAATCGTATTGAAATCATGAATGACCTTATTCTCATAAGGGTCTCCGGGGAAATCTCTCAGATCCAGAATGTATTTCACTTCCAGTTCCTGTGCGGACTTTTTATTTACCATGTCCTTATTTTTCTCGATAACTTCTACCACACCGCTACCGACAGTGCCGTAGCCCAATACCGCAACATTGATCATAATATTCTCCTCACTTTTATCTTTTTCGTTCCGACATTATTCTTTTGCCAGTATTTTCACATGATGCACACTGGTCTGCCCCTCCAGCTGTTCGATCATACGGGAGATATCTCCCGTAGTCTGCAGTACCTGTATACTCAGTGTCAGAGATGCGATTCCGTTGATGGGAATACTCTGATGGATCGTCAGGATATTCGCACGGTACTCTGCGATGATCTTCAGCACATCCGACAGAATTCCCGGTTCGTCATCCATCTGGAAAGTCAGCGTGATGGTCGTTCCCTGAGAATTGTCATGGAACGGAAAGATATCATCCTTGTACTTATAAAAAGAACTGCGGCTGATGCCAACTGCATCAACCGCCTCCTGTATGGTCAGAACCTTCTCTGACTCAAGAAGCCGCTTTGCTTCCACTACCTTTAACAGCACCTCGGGGATCGCCTTCTGCTTCACCACGAAATACTTGGTCGCTTCTCCCATATGTTATCCTTTCTGCAGTTCGTATCTGTAGTACGGACACTTGTTTTTCACTGAGGGATATTCTAGCACAGTAAAGTATGAAAGGCAACCCCCATTTTTATCTTTTTCAGGCCTTTTTAATACATTTCTGAGTATAAGAAAAGAGCCTTTCGGCTCTTTTCTTATACTCCTCCAAGCTTTAGATCAAAGGATATTTGTCTGTTAATTTCTGAATGATGGCTCTGGCTGCAGGAACCTGCTCTTCTCCGCCCTTGATGACCAGGGCAATAGCTTCTGCCACCTGATCCATGTCCTCGGTGTTCAGACCTCTGGAAGTAACCGCGGGGGTTCCCAGGCGGATACCGCTGGTCACAAACGGAGACTGAGGATCGTTGGGGATGGTGTTCTTGTTAGCAGTGATGTGCGCTGCATCCAACAGTTTCTCCACTGCCTTACCGGTCAGACCGTAAGGAGTCAGATCCACTAACATTAAATGATTATCGGTACCGCCGGATACGATCTTGATATCCCGGCTCATCAGTCCCTTACACAATGCCTGGGCATTGTCAATGATATTCTTCTGATATACTTTAAAGTCGTCGCTTAATGCTTCTTCGAAGCAGACTGCCTTGGCAGCGATCACATGCATCAGAGGGCCGCCCTGGATGCCGGGGAAGATGGCTTTGTTGAAGTTGAACTTCTCATTGGCTTCCTTATTGCAGAGGATCATACCGCCTCTGGGTCCGCGCAGGGTCTTGTGAGTCGTAGTGGTCACTACATCCGCATAAGGGATGGGACTGGGATGAAGACCCGCTGCCACCAGTCCTGCGATATGTGCCATATCTACCATCAGTACGGCACCCACTTCGTCTGCTACTTCACGGAACTTCTTGAAATCAATGGTTCTGGCATACGCAGAAGCACCGGCAATGATCATCTTAGGCTTGCATTCCAGTGCCAGTTCTCTCATTCTGTCGTAATCTAAGAATCCGTTGTCATCTACACCGTAAGGTACTACATGAAAATATTTACCGGACATATTTACCGGTGAACCATGGGTCAGATGTCCGCCGTGATCCAGGTTCATGCCCATGATCGTATCACCCGGTTTCAGTACGGCAAACTGCACTGCCATATTCGCCTGTGCTCCGGAATGGGGCTGTACATTGGCATAATCACAGCCGAACAGCTTCTTGGCACGCTCGATTGCCAGATTTTCGATGACATCCACGCACTCACATCCGCCGTAATATCTCTTGCCGGGATAACCTTCCGCATATTTATTGGTCAAGGGACTGCCCATAGCCGCCATGACTGCCTTGCTTACCCAGTTTTCGGAAGCGATCAGTTCAATATGACTGTTCTGACGATTCTCCTCGTCGATAATGGCCTGTGCCACCTCGGGATCAACTTTTTTTACTTCATCCAATGAATACATGCCTCATTCCTCCTTGTGTTACGTTAATTCGCTAAACTTATGGTTTAGTATAGCATAGAACTTTTTAATTGCAAAGATGGAAAATGAACAATGTTGGCAGAAGCCCCTGAGTGTGTTAGAATAAACTTTAGTTACATTCTTACGAAAGATGAGGTATCCTCATGTATCATATTATTATTAATCCAGCCTCCCGCTCCGGCAAAGGTGCGAAGATCTGGTCTGAACAGATCGAACCTGCTCTAAGAGAAAGCGATGCCGTATTTCAGACCTATTTTTCCAAAAAAGCCGGAGAAGTAAAGCATCTGGCTGCACAGATCACCGCAGAATATAAAGACGATCCTGATTTAAAGCTCATTGTCCTAGGTGGAGATGGCACGGTGAACGAAGCCCTGCAGGGAATCGCTGATCCCTCCAAAGTAATCCTGGGTTACATTCCCACCGGCTCCAGCAACGATCTGGCCAGGGATCTCGGCATCCCCAAAGAGCCGAAAGCAGCCCTTGATCTGATCCTTCGGAATGCTGCTCCCAGAGTCATGGACTTAGGAAGACTTACTTATCTCGATGAGGATCAGCCGGAAGAATCCCGGCTGTTCGCTGTCAGCTGTGGAATCGGCTTTGACGCAGCTGTCTGTGCAGAAGCCATGCATTCCCCCATCAAGGATACCATGAACCGGATCGGTCTTGGCAAGCTGACTTATTTAGGAATCGCCTTAAAGCAGCTGATCACCGCACGCAAGGTCTCCTGTACCCTGACCATCGAAAACGCAGTAAACGGAAAGCAGACCGCATTCCAGCTACCCCGCTTTTTGTTTGTAACCTGTATGAGTCATCGCTATGAAGGCGGCGGATTCATGTTCTGTCCTCCCGCCACGGATAATGACGGCGTATTGGATCTGTGCTGCGTTGGCAATATTTCCAAAGTACTGGTTCTGCTGGCTCTTCCCACCGCTTTTTTCGGTAAACACTATTTCGTAAAGGGGATCGATGCTTACACAGCCACACAGATGTCTATCACTGCCTCCGCTCCCCTATGGGTACATACGGACGGCGAAGTAACCAGGAAAAGCTGTGGATTCCGGGTGGAATGTCTTCCCGGCGCCATTCGCATGATCACTCCCGAAGTGAAATAAACACACTCTAAAGATTTTCTTAAGAATGCTTAAGTATTCCAAAAAAACCTTGATTTTTTTCTTCCGGTGATTATACTAAAATTGATTTTGAAGCATAGGTTTGGTAGAGAAATGAGGTTTTTATGGAAAAGCTTAAGATCTTCTATTTAAAATATAAACATGCCGTTCCTCTTATTATATATGCCATTATTTATATGACATGGTTCGCCTGGCTGGAGAAGAACATCACCGGACACTACCGGATCATACATATGGCGGCGGATGATTACATTCCTTTCTGTGAGGTGTTCGTCATTCCTTACTTTTTATGGTTTGCCTATGTATCGGCAGTGGTCATCTACTTTTTCTTCAAAAATAAAGAGGATTACTACCGCACCTGTATTTTCCTCTTTACAGGCATGACGATCTTCCTGATCGTATCCACTCTGTGGCCCAACGGACAGCACCTTCGTCCCGCGGTGATGCCCAGAGACAATATCTTCACCCGCATGGTAGCCGCTCTGTACCGGACAGACACACCTACCAACCTGTGGCCCAGCATTCATGTATATAATTCCCTGGGTGCACATTTTGCGATCATCCGCAGTAAATGCTTCGAGAAGAAAAAGGGCATCCGCATCGGATCCCTGATTTTGGCTTCTTCGATCATCATGGCAACCATGTTCATCAAACAGCACTCCGTCTTCGATGTGCTCACCGCTTTCGTTATGGCGGCTGTGATGTACACCCTGGTATATCGTTACGACCTGCTGATCGCAGTCAGAGAGTTCCGCAACAAGAGAAAAGCAAAACCGCAGATTGGTTAGATAACAAAAATGCAACGGCGTTTTCACCGTTGCATTTTTTTATGAGTCACACCAGGTATGCTCACCACCGTGGTCTGAATGATCACAGTACTTCTTCACTTTTCTGCAGTGCCGATGCAATGACTGCATCCATATCATAATAACAGTATTCCGCCAGTCTTCCTCCGAAGATCACATTCTGCTCGGCATCTGCCAGCTTCTTATACTCTGCATACAGAGCACCGTTTTTCTCATCATTTACCGGATAATAAGGTTCATCTCCCGGTTTCCACTCGGAACTGTACTCTCTGCTGATGACCGTCTTCGGGAGATCCTGTCCCTGTTCGTCCTTGCCGAACTCGAACCATTTATGTTCAATGATCCGGGTCCAGGGAGTCTCACGGTCCGTATAATTCACTGCCGCATTGCCCTGGAAGTTCGGAATATCCAGCACCTCTGTTTCAAATCTTACGGAACGATATTCCAATGCTCCCAGCGAATATCCGAAATACGCATCGATGGGACCGGTATAGACGACTGTCTCCGCCAGTCTGTCCAGTTCCTCCTTCTGCTCCAGATAATCTGTATTCAGGCGTACTTCCATACCTTCTAACAAATGCTCCACCAGCTTCGTGTAACCGCCGATGGGAATGCCCTGATACAAGGCGTTGAAGTAATTATTATCAAAAGTCAGTCGAACCGGCAGACGCTTGATGATAAATGCCGGAAGATCCTTACAGTCACGTCCCCACTGCTTCTCTGTATAGCCCTTGATCAGCTTTTCAAAAATGTCTCTTCCGACCAGAGAAATGGCCTGCTCTTCTAAGTTCTTCGGCTCCGTGATACATGCTTCTTTTTTCTGCTCTTCGATCTTCGCCGCTGCTTCCGCAGGCGTCACCACACCCCACATTTTATTAAACGTATACATGTTAAAGGGCAGGGAATACAGTTCTCCACGATAGTTTGCCACCGGGGAATTGGTGAACCGGTTGAACTCTGCGAATCTCGTAATATACTTCCACACCTTCGTATCATTGGTATGAAAAATATGCGCACCGTATTTGTGGACATGGATCCCTTCCACTTTTTCGGTGTAAATATTACCCGCCACATTGGGACGCTTGTCGATCACCAGAACCTTTTTCCCTCTGTCAGCCGCTTCTCTCGCGAACACTGCTCCGTACAGACCGGAACCGACGACCAGATAATCGTATTTCATAGTTTCTATATGTTTCCTTTCTCACAGACACATTTAGACACATTTCTGTACTAATATGATTCCCGTTTTGCGTTACTGCTGCGTAGCAGCCTTCTGTCCGAAGACACGCTTCAGTACAAGCAGTGTCGCCAGTGTCAGCAGAATACCGATCACCAGACAGATCACCACATTCTGTACAAATCCGGCAATGATATAGTTCACGAACGAGATTGCTGCCACAGTCAGTACGTAAGGAACCTGGGTGGATACATGGTTGATATGATTGCACTGTGCCCCTGCCGAAGCCATGATCGTGGTATCGGAGATGGGAGAACAATGGTCACCCATAACAGCACCTGCCAGACATGCAGACACACCGATGATGATCAGATGCTCGGCTCCGGGTACGATGGCTCCGGTAGCAGGATCGGTAAATACGCCGGTTACAATAGGGATCAGGATACCGAAGGTTCCCCAGCTGGTGCCGGAAGCAAAAGCCAAGAAGCACGCTACCAGGAAGATGATCGCGGGAAGCATATTGGTCAATCCCGAAGATGCACCCTGCATCAGACCTGCCACATAGACATCCGCACCTAACAGTCCGGTCATGGTCTTCAGGGTAACGGCAAAGGTCAAGATCAGCATGGCAGGTACCATAGCGATAAAGCCCTGAGTCAGACAATTCATGGCCTCCTTAAAGGATACCAGTCTTCTACACATATAATATACGATAGCAAACAGCAACGCGATCAGAGATCCCCAGGGAAGTCCTACAGAAGCATCGGTAGCACTGAAGGCATCGATGAATCCCACACCTTCGAAAAATCCGCCGACATAGATCATACCAACGACACAGCAGATGATCAGTACGATCACAGGGATCAACAGATCATATACTTTTCCTCTCTCAGAACCCTTCGGTGCATTGTCCGCATTGGTCACGCGTTCTCCCTCAGTGAACAGGTCACCCTTTTCTCTGGCATTACGCTCATGCTTAGCCATAGGACCGTAATCGAATCCCATCAGTGCCATTCCGACGACAAATACAATGGTTAACAGCGAATAATAGTTATAGGGGATCGCTCTTACGAACAGTTCGATACCGGAATACACACCCTCGTCCACCATGCCTGATACTGCTGCTGCCCAGGAAGAGATCGGTGCGATCATACAGATGGGTGCTGCCGTGGCATCAATGATATATGCAAGCTTTGCACGGGAGATCTTGTGTCCATCTGTGACCGGCATCATAACGGATCCTACGGTCAGACAGTTGAAATAGTCATCCACGAAGATCAGAACACCTAATAAAAAGGTGGCAAGCAGTGCTCCCGCTCTGGTCTTTACATGCTTTTTCGCCCATTCACCGAAGGCCGCAGAGCCTCCTGCCTTATTCATCAATGCCACCATGGTTCCCAGCAGGATCAGGAACATGAAGATACCGATGTTCCATGCATCCGCAACGGAATTGATGAATCCTTCGTTGATCACTGTGTCCAGCGTCGCGATGGGTGAAAATCCGGTATAGATCAGCGCTCCCGTGACGATACCGATAAACAGTGATGAATATACTTCCTTTGTGATCAGTGCCAGTACAATTGCTACCACCGGCGGTAGTAATGCCCAAATTGTTCCGTACATAATTTTGCCCTCTCTCGTAGTTTTTTCGCAGTTTCTGCAATTATTTCACTATCTCTAACTTTATGGCAAACCTTTTGTCCTGTCAATAAAATTTTGCAAATTAACGCATTAACACGATAGCTTATTTATCATTTTTACTCTTTTTCGCTTTAAATCGCTAAATTTTCTTGCATCTGCGGGGATTCTGTTCTATAATAGGCAAAGAAATTTAGCAGAAAGGACGTGCCCCGCGCACGATGGAATACTATGAGTTTCGAATTCATCAAAAAACTTCCCACTCCTGCGGAAATACGTAAGGAGCTGCCTCTTCCGGCAGAATTAGTCAAGATCAAAGAAGAAAGAGACGCCGAGATCCGAGATGTCCTCACCGGTAAGAGTAATAAATTTCTGGTGATCATCGGACCCTGCTCTGCTGACAATGAGGATTCCGTTTGCGATTATGTAAACCGCCTTGCAAGAGTTAACGAACAGGTGAAGGATAAGCTGATCCTGATCCCCAGAATCTACACCAACAAACCCCGCACTACCGGTGAAGGCTACAAAGGTATCACTAGCCAGCCCGATCCCGAGAAGAAGCCTGATTTTCTGGCAGGACTGATGGCCATGCGTAAAATGCACATCCGTGCGATCCAGGAGACAGGGCTGACTGCGGCAGATGAAATGTTATACCCTGAGAACTGGGGTTATGTATCCGACATCCTCTCCTATGTGGCAATCGGCGCCCGTTCCGTAGAGGATCAGCAGCACCGTCTGACCGTCAGCGGTTTTGATGTAGCGGCAGGTATGAAGAATCCAACCAGCGGAGATTTCTCTGTAATGCTGAATTCCGTATATGCAGCACAGCATCCCCATTCCTTTATTTATACCGGCTGGGAAGTAAATACCCATGGAAATGATCTGGCTCACACCGTGTTGCGTGGTGCTACCAACAAGCATGGTGCCAACATTCCCAACTACCATTATGAAGATCTGATCCGTCTGTGGGATATGTATGAAAAAATGGATCTGAAGAATCCTGCCTGCGTGATCGATGCGAACCATTCCAACTCCAACAAGCAGTTCAAAGAACAGATCCGAATCACCAAAGAAGTCATGCACAGCCGCAAGCTGAGTTCCGATCTCCATCAGCTGGTCAAGGGCGTTATGATCGAGAGTTATATCGAAGAAGGTAACCAGAAGGTGGGTGCCGGCTGTTACGGTAAGTCCATCACAGATCCCTGCCTGGGTTGGGACGATACAGAGCGTCTGATCTACGATATCGCAG
>OOAD01001859.1_pt1 | contig 10594 bp, 8 predicted proteins | sample 1671151 | NCBI WGS metagenome assembly OOAD01 (sample SAMN06348127, study PRJEB24527) | human gut metagenome | biome: human gut; feature: ankylosing spondylitis patient; material: feces | host: Homo sapiens | place: China | collected 2015-10
TTCAGAGCTTTCTGGTAAAAATCCAGTGATTTTTCAAGATCATATACATTCAGGTTATTGTGTGCAAATGTAAAATTCATTTTAGTACCTCCATAGAATCATAAGATTTTTATTCACAGTCAAGTGGAATGCTGACTGGAATCTACTTTCTAAGGATATCACAGGAGGGGAGAAAAAATCAATAATGCATAGATAAAACCTGATGGGATAGAGTGATAACACGGAATATAGTGGAAAATGAATGAAAAACATTTTTGAAATGCAAAACATGTGAAAATAAAGCTGAAAAAAACAAAAAAATAAAAAAGAATGCAAGAACCCATTGACGAAACGTCAAAAATTATATACAATAACAAAAGTGAAAAAATAAAGAAAGTGGAGGATCCCTGCAATGACTGCATATAAAGATTTGAGCAAAGAAGAGTTATTGGAATTAAAGAGTGGCCTGGAGGCGCAGTTTGAAGAAGTGAAGGCAAAAGGTCTGAAACTGGATATGTCCAGAGGAAAACCGTCAGCAGACCAGCTGAATCTGTCAATGGGGATGATGGATACACTGACAAGTGGTGTTGATCTGACTTGTGAAGATGGTGTTGACTGCCGTAACTATGGCGGACTTGATGGAATTGATGAAGCAAAACAGCTTCTTGCAGATATGATGGAAGTTCCGAAAGATAACGTGATCATTTTTGGAAACTCAAGTCTGAATGTGATGTATGATACGGTAGCACGTGCAATGACACATGGTATCATGGGAAGTACTCCATGGTGTAAGCTTGATAAGGTAAAATTCTTATGTCCGGTTCCGGGATATGACAGACATTTCGCGATTACAGAGCATTTCGGAATTGAGATGATCAATGTACCGATGACATCAACAGGACCGGATATGGATATGGTTGAGAAACTTGTAAGCAGTGATCCGGCAATCAAAGGAATCTGGTGTGTACCGAAGTACTCTAACCCGCAGGGAATCACATATTCTGATGAGACAGTGTTCCGTTTTGCGAACCTGAAGCCGGCAGCAGAAGATTTCCGTATCTTCTGGGATAATGCTTACTGCGTACATCATTTATATGAAGATAAACAGGATTATCTGATTGAGATTCTGATGGAGTGTAAGAAGGCAGGTAACCCGGATATGGTTTACAAGTTTTCTTCTACATCTAAGATCAGTTTCCCGGGATCAGGAATTGCAGCAATGGCAGCATCTGATGCGAACCTGGAGGATATCAGAAGCACAATGCGTGTGCAGACAATCGGACATGATAAGGTAAACCAGCTGCGTCATGTAAGATTCTTCGGAGATATTCACGGAATTGTAGAACATATGAAGAAACATGCAGATATCCTGCGTCCGAAGTTTGAGACTGTTCTTGAAGTTCTTGAAAGAGAACTTGGCGGACTTGAGATTGGATCATGGATCGCGCCACGCGGAGGATATTTCATCTCCTTTGATGCGCTGGATGGATGTGCGAAAGCGATTGTTGCGAAGGCGAAAGAAGCTGGCGTTGTTATGACAGGAGCGGGAGCAACATTCCCTTATGGAAAAGATCCACATGACAGCAATATCCGTATCGCACCGTCTTATCCAACACCGGAAGAACTTGCAGTTGCCGCTGAAGTATTTGTATTGAGTGTAAAACTGGCAAGTGTTGATAAGATCCTTGAGACAAAATAAATAACAGCATTTTATAAAGACCTTTTGCAAGTGGTTGATCTGCCGGCAGAAGGTCTTTTTCTGATGGTTGACAGTTACTGTTTACTCCCGTGTCAATCATTCCGCTGATTGACACGGAGGATGCGTGTTTTGACTTGAATGCATCTCGCCCCATCGCCAAAGGCGATTTAAAATGACGAGATGCGTTGCTGGTCGCACATCGTGTGAACAGTAACGGTTGACATGCGTTTCCAGGGAGATTATAATGTAGTGCATAGCAGAAAAGAGGAATGACATGATAAAAGGTGTAATATTTGACGTAGATGGTGTCCTTCTCAATTCCATGCCTGTCTGGGAGAATCTTGGAGAATTGTATTTGGATCATTTGGGAATTGAGGCCGAGAAGAATCTGGGAGAGACATTATTTGAGATGAGCCTGGAGGAGGCGGCAGATTATCTGATCTCACATTATAACCTGGAGAAGACAGTGGAAGAGGTTGTACACGGGCTGAATAAGGAAGTGGAAGATTATTATGCAAAGCGTGTTCCACTGAAAGAAGGAGTTCGTCAGTATCTGGAGGAATTCAGAGAGCGAAAGATTCCTATGGTGATCGCAACAACAGGTGACCGGAAGAATGCAGAAGCAGCTCTGAGCAGATTGAAGGTATTGTCTTATTTTCAAGGGGTTTTTACAGCATCTGAGATCGGAAACGGTAAGGATCAGCCGGATATTTATTTCGCAGCACTTTTGCAGCTGGATACGGAGCCGGAACAGACCTGGGTGTTTGAAGATACTTATCAGGCTCTGAGGACGGCAAAACATGCAGGATTTAAGACAGTAGCAGTTTATGATAAGGCAAATGACAAGAATCTGGCACAGATCTGGAATACGGCAGATATCTATTTGCCGGAATTTGATGATTTTAATGTTTTTTGGAACAGGGTGTCTGAGGAAGAGAAAGAACAGTTGCTGATTGTAGAATAAGAGGAGAATAAAAAAGCAGATTCGAATTCAAAGGAGAGATGCTCCAGTAGAATTCGAATCTGCTTTTTATCATATAATTGGCTGGTCTGTCTTGTGTTTAGAGAAGGTGGATGCCGGCATCAGCAGCAGCTTCAACTACATTTTCAGGCCAGAGGGAAGACTGTACTTCACCGATATGAGCCTTTCTTAAGTAATACATACAGATACGGGACTGTCCGATACCGCCGCCGACTGTATATGGAAGCTCGCCGTTGAGCAGTGCCTTCTGGAATGGAAGTTCTGCACGATCTTCACATCCGGCTTCTTTGAGCTGTGCCTTTAACGAGTCTTCGTCAACACGGATTCCCATAGAAGAGAGTTCAAGACCGATGTCAAGAACCGGATAGTAAACGATAATGTCACCGTTCAGCTCCCAGTCATCATAGTCCGGAGCACGACCGTCATGTCTTTCGCCGGAAGCAAGTACGCCACCAATCTTGGAGATAAACACTGCGCCTTTTTCCTTCGCAATCGCTTTTTCACGTTCTTTGGTAGTAAGATCCGGATAAAGGTCTTCCAGCTCCTGTGTAGTGATGAAAAAGATATCATCAGGAAGAAGAGGATCAATATAGTTGTAACGTCTGGAAATGTATTCTTCTGTATCTTTCAGAGCCCGGTAGACTTTGCGGACAGTATACTGAAGTGTCTCTGTGTTACGTTCTTCCTTAGAAATTACTTTTTCCCAGTCCCACTGGTCAACATACAGAGAGTGGATGTTGTCTGTATCTTCATCACGACGTATCGCACTCATATCTGTGTAAAGTCCTTCGCCGGAATGGAAATTATAATTCTTCAATGCATATCTCTTCCATTTTGCAAGAGAATGAACGATCTCTGCAACAGAACCATCCTGTTCTTTGATGTCAAAGGAAACCGGACGTTCAACACCGTTTAAGTTATCATTCAGACCAGATTCTGGACGGACAAACAGTGGTGCTGACACTCGTGTCAGGTGGAGATTCTTTGCTAGAGCACGCTCGAAGTGGTCTTTCACTTCTTTGATGGCTACTTCTGTCTCACGAATTGTAAGAGGGGAATGATAGCCAGCAGGTATTCTTAACTGTTCCATAATAAACTCCTTTATGTTAGCATTTCATTGCTGTTCATAGTATTATGCGGTCAGCAATAGCATTTCTCTTCTATTTTAAGTGGAGAAGAATAAGAAGTCAATGGAAAGGTGAAATGAACACTTGTAATCAGTAAAAAAAATTGCTAAAATGAGCAGTAGTGAGTAATAAATAGTAAGGGACGAAGGTGTAAATAATGAATGTAAATGATATGATTGATACAATTCTGAATTTTGACCTGGATGTTGTTCTGGCTGGACTTAATGAAAGCAGTCATCATTTGAGTCAGATGGAATTTGTTTCTCTGATCGTTATAACGGTCGGAGCAGTACTGTTATGTCTGACGGGGCTGAAGTTAGTACGTTTTTGGTCTGTGATCGCAGGATTGTCGGCAGGATGTGCAGCTGGAATTGCGGTCGGAGTGATTGCAGGTCTAGATCAGATGATCTCATTGGCGGCGGGAGCAGGTGTGGGACTTGTATTGGCGGTGCTTGGTGCATGGAAGAAGCAGATTGGTGGATTTGTGACTGTAGCGGTACTCGTCTTTGTTGTCAGTGTACATTTGATGAAACCACAGGATTTTATTATGTATGGAATCTGTGCGGGTATTGGTCTTGTGTGTGCATTGCTTTCTATTAAGTTTCATAACTTTATGCTGATTGCTTCTTCTTCTGTATTTGGAGCAATGGCAGCGGGCAGCAGTATCTTTTATCTGCAGCCATATAAAAACGGAATGATTCATGTGGCACTTTGTGTTGCAATTGGTGTACTTAGTATCTGGATCCAGCTTCTTTTGGAATCCGGAAAACGTAAGAAAAAGAATTTACTTAAAGCTGCAGAGATCCGTGAAGAACATTCTACAGAAAATGAAGTCGAGAAGGCAAGGGCACTGGTTGAGAATCTGGATGATTTTGATGAGCTGGATGAGATTATCGAGAGTCTTCCGGAAAATGTCTGGAAAGAAGACAAGGGCACAACAGTTGTCAGCATGGATGAATTTGATGATCTTGAAGATGATCTGGAAGAGGATGAAGTGGAGAACTTTAAAGAGGAGAAGTTTGATGTAGACGAGGAAGATTGGGAGGAAGACGTCGAAATTGAAGTAACTGCTGATGAGGCAGATGCGACAGAGGATTATGATTTTGATGAAGATCCGGGTGACTTAGATGACTTGAATGATCTGGAAAATCTGGATGACTTAGATGATTTGGAAGATCTGGATGATTTAGATTATCTCGATGACGATGATGATATCGAGTTTCTGGATGAAGATGAGTAGATAAAAAAGCTATCGATTACAATAACTTAACACATACCTGTGTTGTTATCGTAGTCGATAGCTTTTGTATTATCTTACTGCTGTAAATACTCCGCGGAGATCATGGATTACATGTCTTGGGCATTTAACAGAACACATTCCACAGCTTAAGCAAATCTCTTCGTCGATCACAGCACAATTATCTTCTACATGAATTGCACCGGCGGTACATGTTTTCTCACAGATACCGCATCCAATACAGCTGACTTCACACTGCTTACGTGCTACAGCTCCTTTTTCTTTGTTAGAGCATTTAACTACAATGTAGTTTGCACAATCGTGGATTTTGATCAAGTTCTGCGGACAGACTTTTGCACACTGTCCACAGGCAATACATTTTTCTTCGTCTACTTCGGCAACGCCATATTCATTCATGGAAATCGCGCCGAATTTACATTTTTCTATACAGGCTCCACATCCGATGCAGCCATCTTTGCATCCACCGTCTTCAGAGCCGGCTGCGCGGCAGCCACCGTTACAGGCAACTAGAGCTGCCCGGTAAGGAAATCTCTTTTTAATTGCCATGATTATTTCTTCCTTTCATATGGTGTGTTAGAAAGAGGAAGGCTGTAGCGTCTTTCTCCGTCAAATCTGCAATATGCATCTGCGATTGCAGGAGCAGTAGGGATGGATGTGATCTCTCCGATACCGATTGCTCCACAGGCAACATCCAGACCAGGTTTATCAATAACGATTGCTTCAATCTCAGGAACTTCGTGAGAACGGAAAAGTCCTAAGGAACCATATTTGTCAATTGGTTTACAGTTTTCATCGATTGGATACTGCTCTCTGAGTGCATATCCCATTGACATTACAACACCGCCTTCAATCTGACCTTCGCAGGAGAGAGGGTTGACAGCTTTACCAACATCATGTGCGGCAATCATTTTCTCAATCTTACCTGTCTTAGGATCAAGGATGCAGACTTGAGTTGCATATCCATAAGCAACGTGAGATATCGGATTAGGCACATCTGCACCAAGTGGATGAGTCTTAGCGAGATATTCTCCGTAGAAAGTTTCTCCAATCATATCTTTCATGGATTTACCGCTGTTTTTCGCTTCCATGAATTTTTCACATGCTCTGCGGCACGCTTCACCAGTTACAAGTGTCTGACGAGAACCGGAAGTTGTACCGGAATCAGGTGAAATCCATGTGTTGCTTCGCTCATAGACGATATCATCACGGGAAAGATCTGTATTTGTAACGATCATCTGTACAAGTACAGTACCAAGTCCCTGACCGATACAGGAAGCACCAGTGAAGATGTGAAGTTTTTCATCTTCTTCAACTATTAATTTTACACGTCCTGTATCCGGGATACCAACACCAACGCCGGCATTCTTCATAGCACAACCAAGGCCAACAGCCTTACCGGCCGCAAGCGCAGCATCATACTCTTCTTTGACAGCCTCAAGTGTCTCTACAAGACCTGTAGAGTTATCTACAATCTGTCCGTTTGGAAGTACTTCGCCTGGACGGATCGCATTACGGTAATGGATTTCCCAAGGTGTGATACCAACTTTGTCGGCCATCATGTTCAGAAGTGTCTCTGTTGCGAAACAAGTCTGTGTAACACCAAATCCGCGGAATGCTCCGGCTGGTGGGTTATTTGTATAGTAAGCAGTTCCTTCAATCTCAAAGTTTTCATAATGGTAAGGTCCTGCTGCATGTGTACATGCACGTTCAAGAACCGGGCCACCAAGAGAAGCGAATGCACCTGTGTCAGATTTAACAATCGCTTTTACACCCTGGATCACTCCGTTCTCATCGCATCCCATTGTCATATCCATGTAGAATGGGTGACGTTTTGGATGAACAAGCAAGGATTCTGCTCTGGATAATTTCATCTTGATCGGTTTCTTTGTTACATAAGTAAGCAATGCACCTAAATGCTGAACAGTCATGTCTTCTTTGCCACCGAAACCACCACCGACTAATGCGTTCTGAACCTTTACTTTATCCGTTCCAAGCATAAGTGTAACTTCGTGTAGTGTCTGGTGAGCAGACTGGTCTGTTGAATATACGAAAATGTCACCGTCTTCATCATAGAAAGAAACAGCACATTCCGGTTCAAGGAAAGCATGCTCAGTCCAAGGTGTCTCAAAGTGATGTGAGATCACGTACTTGGAATTCTTGATTGCTTCTTCCGCATTTCCGCGGCTGATGTGCTTATAAGCACATACGTTAGTCTCTTCTTCATCATAAACAAGAGGTGCATCCGGAGCAGCAGCTTCTTCCACTGTATGCACATGAGGAAGTACTTCATATTCAATTTTAATAAGTTTCTTTGCTTTTTCTACAGTTGCCATGTCAGTTGCAGCTATAAGGGCAATTGCATCTCCGAGATAATGAGTCAGTCCACCAACCGGAATCAGTGAATACTGATCATGTTTTAAGTGTCCGATCTTATTCTCCCCAGGAATATCATCGGCTGTTACAACTGCTTCTACGCCAGGCAGAGACTCGGCAGCAGAGGTATCAATAGAAAGTACGCGAGCTCGTGGATATTTGCTACGAAGAGCAGCGCCATAGAGCATTCCTTCCGGATAATAGTCATCCGGATATTTACCTGTTCCAAGCACTTTTTCTTCAACATCTATACGAGAAACACGGGAACCAAGAGTCCAGCTAGAATCTCCATCATCTGGTAAAACCCCTTCTTTCAGAATCTTAGCTGCCAGACGTACCGCGTCCATGATCTTAACATATCCTGTACAGCGGCAATAGTTGTTGCGCAGCGCATAGCGAATCTCATCATCGGTTGGTTCCGGATTTACATCCAAAAGTGCTTTTGTGCACATAACCATACCAGGAATACAGAATCCGCACTGTACAGCGCCTGCCTTCCCGTAAGCATAAGTGTAAACTTTCTGTTCCCAATCAGAAAGTCCCTCGACTGTGATGACATTCTTTCCGGCCAATGAATCTGTGTCAGGTACGCAGGATTTGCAAGTCTGTCCATCAATGATAACAGTACAGGCTCCACAAGCGCCTTCGCTGCAGCCATCCTTTGCAGAGGTAATGTGCAGCTCATCACGCAGGAACCGTAACAGTTTCTGATTCTTTGAGGGTGAGACTTCCTGACCATTTACTATAAATGATGCCATGTCAGTTACTCCTTTCTTTGTGACAAAATCCCCAAAGAAAAATCTTTGAGGAGTATGTGTTTGTTGTGTATTTTTAATTATATAAAGATACCTATAGGTACATTTTATCACATATTCAACAAAAAGCAACAACTATTCTAAAAAAGTTTTTGACACCTAAAAATGTTTTAGATATATGATATAAAAAATGCATACTAGGACAAAAAAGGGAAGTACCGAAAAATGATACTCCCTTGTAATTATCTTATATAAATTGTTCTTAGAAACCAAAAAGATTTACAACGCGATTTTAATTATCGTGTTCTTCTTCAAATGGATCGTCGTAATCATCTTCATCATCGTAATCATCTCCACCGCGGGAAGCAATTGCGAGAATCAGTGAAATAACAGCAAGTACACCACTTGCACCGGCTAAAATCAGAAGCTCGAATTCATCTCCATGTTTCAGGAAAGCAAAAACAGCACTACCGATATAGACAATCATCGGGATAAGGAATGCAAAAAGTGTATCACGGTTATTCATGATGAAGTATAACAGTGCAGTGATAAGCATACAAAGAGCAACAATGACATAATTCATGCCAGGGGCAGAAGTCACGTCAGCTCCTGATGTGCTGAGTCCTGTTACGAAACCTTTATAAATACAGAAACCAAATGCAAGCAGGGAAATGATTCCAAGGATAATGCGCCCAGGTCTGAAACGTGGATATTCGTCTACATATTCATATTCATCATCATCTTCATCATCAGAGGATTTCGCATCATCATAGTCATCCATTTTTATGGATTTTACATCTTCTTTTGCTTTCGCAGTTTCGGTTTCCTCTTTCTTTTTCTTCTTGGCAGCTTTACTGTCAGGGTCAGTTGCAAGCATATCTTCGTATCCCTTGCGAACTGCTTTTTCACGCTTATCACGGATCTCTTCCGCTGGAATATTCCCATATTTCTGCTCTTCGGAATCATCAGTAGCATCAGTGGGAGCAGTGGCAGCTTTCTGTGCAGCGGCTTTGCGTGCTCTGGCTCTCTCCTTAAGGATACGCTCAGCTTCCTCTTCTGAAATCCCTTTGTCAGCAGCAAGGCGGGCAATCGCTTCTTTGCGGGCGCGGGCTTTTGCTTCTCTGCGGGCAGCTCGTTTCTCTTCAGCGGCACGGGCGGCAGCCTCAGCTTTCGCTTTTTCTTCAGCGGCACGGGCAGCAGCTTCGGCTTTTGCTTTTTCTTCAGCAGCACGAGCGGCAGCTTCAGCTTTCGCTTTCTCTTCAGCAGCGCGGGCCTCAGCCTCAGCTTTTGCCTTCTCTTCAGCGGCACGAGCCTCAGCCTCAGCTTTTGCTTTCTCTTCTGCGGCTTTCTTGGCAGCGATCTTCTTTGCACGTTGTTTATCAAGGTTCCATTGCTTTTTACAGCTATGGCAGATTGCATATTCATTAAAGATTGGATCCCCGTTTTCGCTGGTGCCAATCTGCTTATTCTGCAAATCCAGGTCTTTTCCACATATTGGGCACTTCATATTAATCATGTACTCCTCTCTTTTGTATCAAAATATTTATAACAGATTTATTATAGCATCTTAAAAGAGGAAGAACAACGAAAAAAGTGTGTTTTACATAAAATGTTTTAGAAAAACTCAAAATTGCGCAAGAATTTAGTTTAAATTCATAAGAAATGGTGGACTTTAAAAATTTAATGTGTTAAAATCAAAAAGTGGCCTGAGAAGGCAAAAGGTATTGTTATGGTTTATGGTATGCCGTAAGCCATCATATAATTAGCCGGTTGAGAAGGAGATTGTTTCGTATGAGTAAGAAGATCAGAACCGAGGCAGTAGATTATTTGTTTCAGGCAATCTTAAGCCTTGAGAATAAAGAAGAGTGTTATACATTTTTTGAGGATGTGTGCACCATCAATGAGCTGCTTTCTTTATCTCAGCGCTTCGAGGTAGCCAAGATGCTTACCGATAAGCGTACATACCTTGATATTTCCGAGAAAACAGGAGCTTCCACAGCTGCGATCAGCCGTGTGAACCGTTCCCTGAACTATGGAAATGATGGTTATGAGATGGTATTTGCACGTATGAAGAAGGATAACGGGGAGCAGGGCGGCGAAGCAGAATAAGGCTTACGTCCATACCGTGGTGATAACGGATAATGCTGTAACGAAAAAGAGACAGGCGATCACACGTCTGTCTCTTTTTTTCGGTGCGTCCGGCGACGCACGTTTATGACCGGATGTAAGCTCCGGATATTATTTGTCTTTTTTTGAGGAATCAGTATCTTTTGAGGAATTCATGTGGTCGATCATGTTTTCGATGATCATTTTTTTCATGTATACGTCGAAGCTAAGAAGACAGATGAAGGAAAACTGGTGAAGGAATTCCTTATCCTCCGGGTCGGCGTCCTCAAAGATCTCTCCGGCACTTTTGAAACG
>OOAD01001864.1_pt1 | contig 10554 bp, 10 predicted proteins | sample 1671151 | NCBI WGS metagenome assembly OOAD01 (sample SAMN06348127, study PRJEB24527) | human gut metagenome | biome: human gut; feature: ankylosing spondylitis patient; material: feces | host: Homo sapiens | place: China | collected 2015-10
GATCATAGCGGCTTCCTCAATTTCAACCGGCATGCTCTTCATAAAGCCGGTGAACATGAACACCGCGAGACCGGCACCGAAGCCGAGGTAGATGATGCAGATGTTGTAAGGGTTGTTCAATTTTAAGGTATCCGCTGTTTTGGCCAGGGTAAACATGACCATCTGGAACGGCACCACCATGCTGAACATGCACAAGCCGTACATCAGTTTGGAAAGTTTGCCGTTGACACGGGTGATGAACCATGCGCACATGGAGCAGCACAGCAAAATCAGTGCCACAGACGAAACCGTGATCACTAAACTATACCAGAAAGAGGACAAGAAGTCCATCTCCTGAATGCCGTAGATATAGTTTTTTAAGCCCACAAAGGTCTCTGCATTGGGCAGCTCAAAGGCATGGGTGGTGGTGATAGCGCGCTCAGTCTTTAAGGAGTTCATCAAGATCATGAATACCGGATACAGCCATGCTACGCACAAAATACCCAGCAAAACGGACAATACCGCATTGATACGGCGGTCTTTTTTTGTTGCACCCATTATTGCTGAACCTCCTTAGAACGAGTGGCCTGCAGCTGGATCAGCGAGATCACGACCACAAACAGGAAGAATACGACAGCCTTCGCCTGGCCGATGCCCTTCCACTGGGGTCCGGAGCGGGCGTAGAAGGTATCGTAAATATTGTACGCCAGCATCATAGACTGCTTGGCGGGTTCGCCGGCGGTCAGAGACAGGTTCTGGTCGAACAGCTTGAAGGAGTTGGTCAAGGTCAGGAAGGTGCAGATGGTAACGCTCGGCATAACCATGGGGATCTTGATCTTGAACAGGATCTGGCGGGAGGTGGCACCGTCAATGCGGGCAGCCTCGATCAGATCGGTGGGGACATTCTGCAGGCCGGCAATGTAGATGATCATCATATAACCGATCTGCTGCCAGCACATCAGAATGACCAGACCGACGAAACCGGCCTTGGCATCCAGTGCCAGCAGGGGCTTTTGCAGGTTTGCCAGCACGCCGTTGAGCAGGATCTGCCAGATGTAGCCCAGCAGGATGCCGCCGATCAGGTTGGGCATAAAGTAGACGGTACGGAAGATGTTGGTGCCCTTGATGCCGCGGGTCAGCACGATTGCAATGGCAAAGGCGCAGACATTGATGAGCACGGTGGAGACCACAGTGAACGCTGCCGTAAAGCCGAAAGCGTGCAGGAAGGTGGAATCCTGGAACACGGAAATATAGTTCTGGATGCCCACAAAGGTGGTCTTGCTCACGGTGGTGAAGCGCTGGAAGGAAAGGAAGATGCCCCAGATAAAGGGCCAGATAAAGCCGATGATGAACGCGATCAGCGTAGGAAGCACGAACACCGGCCAATATTTGCTGATGGCCTTTTGCATGATATACCTCCAAAACAAAAGGAGGCGGGCGAACAGCTCGCCCGCCTCCCATTACGGTTTACACAAATAAAAGGGGAAAGAGAAAACCGAGAATGCTTAGCCGTTTGCCAGCTTGTACTCCTTAGCCCAGCCATCGACGAAAGCGGTCACAACGCCGTTCCAGTCGCCGGTGCCTGCTGCGTAAGCGGTCAGAGCGGAACCAACGCCGTTCTTCCACTCTTCAGAAGGCATGGTGGAGAAGCACCAGTCAACACTGGTCTTGCCCTCAGCAACGTAGTCGTTTGCAATGGCGATCAGAGGATTGGTGGAGTCCTTAGCCTTCTTGAAGGGGATGACGAAGCCCATCTTGTCAGCCATCGCGCTGGTGCCGGCCTCAGAGGTGACGCACCAGTACAGGAAGTCCAGAGTAGCCTGAATATCGGCATCAGAAGAGTTGTTGTTCACGCACCAGAAGTTCTCGGAACCGGTGCACAGGCCCTGATTCTCCTCGCCATCCACGCCGATGTAGATGGGCAGCATACCCAGGTTGTCGTCGCCCAGATCCTTCACGTCATTGTAAGCCCAAGTGCCGTTCTGGTAGAACACAGCCTTCTTGCCCACAAACTCAGCCACAGCGTCGTTGCCGGTCTTGGAAGCCAGCAGCTTGGGATCGCAGGTGGAATCGGTGATGTACAGATCCCAGATCTGCTTGTAGTTGTCCAGATAGGTGCCCTTGATGGCGTCGGTGGAGCCGATGCCGTCTGCCTTGTACTCGTAATAGATGGGCAGGTTTGCCAGATGGGTCTTGAAACGCCAGTCAGAAGAACCATCCATGCCGGCGGAGGTGAAAGCACCGTCCACGCCCAGCTCAGCCTTACGAGCCTGAATGTCATCAGCGACCTTCTTCAGGTCGGCAAAGCCCTTGATGTCCTCCTGCTTGTAACCGGCAGCGGTCAGCAGTTCCTTGTTGTAGATAATGCCGTAGGTCTCAATGACGTATGCAATGCTGGTAACAGCATCGCCGTCCTTCAGTGCAAAGGAATCGCTGGTCAGCTCGCCGTACAGCTGGCTGCCGGACAGGTCGTAGCAGTAATCCTTCCAGTTTGCCAGACCAACAGGGCCGTTCACCTGGAACAGGGTGGGAGCCTCGCTCTTCTCCATCTCGCTCATCAGGGTGGTCTCGTACTGGCCGGAAGCGGCGGTGACAACGGTCACAGGCACGCCGGTCTCCTTGGTGTACTCAGCGGCCAGATCCTGCCAATCCTGATCCTGCTCGGGCTTGAAGTTCAGGTAGTAGACCTTGCCGTCTGCCTTTGCAGCGGTGCTGGAAGCAGCGGTAGAACTGGCAGCAGAGGAAGCGGTGCTGCTGGAGGAGCCGCCGCAGGCAGCCAGACCCAGAGCAGCGGCGGAAACGCCAGCGGCCTTCAGGAAGTTACGACGAGTAATCATTTTCTTCATAATAAGTTCTCCTTCTTATTAAAAATAAACTATTTCAAAATCTCCGTCCCCTGACGGAGGGAAAACAAAATTTAAATCGCCCTTACGCTTTCGCCCTGCTGCAACTCCGGCTGCAAGGTGATGGTCTGGGCCGGGGCACCGTGCTCGATCTGCCGCACCAGCAACTCAATGCTCTGCAGCGAGATCTGTTCACTGGGCTGCACAACGGTAGTCAGAACAGGCACACAGTAACGGGACATCGTGATGCCGTCAAAGCCGATCACCGAAACATCCTCCGGCACCCGCAGCCCGGCGCTCACCAGCGCGCGGATGGCACCTAAGGCAATCACATCGCTCATGGCGAACAGGGCGGTGAAGTCGGCCCGGCGGGCCAGCAGGCTGTTCACGGCGTGATAGGCAGACTCAAAATCGTAGTTGGACAGGCCGTACAGCTTGTCGCTGAACAGGATGCCTGCGTCCTGCATCGCCTGCTGTGCACCCTCGCGGCGCATCACGCTGGGATAACTGGTGACCGGACCACCCAGCACTGCGATCTTACGATGCCCTTGCTGGATGAGGTAGTCCACAGCAGTGTAGGCTGCAGCGCGGTCATCCACGCCCACCATGGAAAGATTGGGAAAGTCCAGCTCGTCGGAGACCAGTGTGGTCAGCACCGAGGGGACTGTGATGTTGGCAAAGCCTTTTTTGAAGTTGGCTACGCTGCCGCCCAGAAAGATCATACCTTTGGGCTTGATCTCCCGCAGGATCTTTTCGGCGGCATCGATCTCGTTGGCGTTTTCATCCAAATAGGAAACGATGCCATTGTAGCCATACAGGGTGGCGGCCCGCTGCAGCTGGACTAAGAAGTCCGAGAAGAAGAGATTGCGGGTGCCTTTGACCACGAACACCAGACTGCGGGACTGCTGGATCTTCAGCTGCCGTGCATTGGTGTTGGGCACGAACCCGGCCTCCCGCATTACCTTGAGTACATGCTCCTTGGTCTCGGGCCGGACATCGGGCCGGTCGTTGATGACACGAGAAATGGTGCTTACCGAGCAGCCGCTGATCCGGGCAATGTCCTTAATGGTCAGATTCGGCATTTTGTCGGAGTACCTCACTTTCGGTAATAGATTCGGGAACGTTGTCGGGAACGTTTTCAGTGGCTATAGTATGGCATAATTTGCATAAAAAATCAATAACCCAAAAGTGTTTTCGTGAAAATTGCATAGCATTCTGAGCTACTTTTGTGCAGATTGAATTGCGTGCAAATCAAAATGTGCCGACAGTTCCGCAAATTCCCGGTACAAATCAGAAACAACCGGTAAAACCGTACCAATTTGTAACTTTTCAACATAGAGCAGTGGTTTTATAAAAGGAGAAAGAAAAAAGCAATGCCCGGCAGATAACACAGCCTGCCGGGCATTGCGTGGTTTTGAAATGGTTTATCCGCTTTTTCAAAAATACGGGTGCTGATAGGGTTCGGGTTCCGGGCCGCAGTACAGGCCAAACGCATCGCAGATCCAGTAGCTGCCGTCCTCCATGGGCACGCGGCACCACTGGTGGCTGTACTGGTTCTCGTTCACATGCTCATATGGGATGCCCAGAATGTCCAGACACAGAGCGGTGGCCCGGGCACACCCGGCACAGGATGCTGTGCGCAGTACAAAATAACCGTAGGGGTCGTTGTAATGGTTGGCTTCCATAGAGTAAGCCATGGAGCCATCATCCACCACCGCACGCAGGGCAGAGGCAATGCCGTAAAGCTGGTCTTCCCGGCTCATGAGCGCCAGCGGTGTGACCACCTTCAGCGCTTCCTGATATGCCTGCGCAAACTCCTCATCGGTGCATTTGCGCTTGAGAGACTTGTAGTGGGCCAGCTTGTTGATGGCCACCGGCGACCAGACGGAAGAAAACTGCGCTTCGGTCAAAGAAAGCTCGTCATCACCGGCAATGCCGTCCGCAGAAGGCTTGCGGCCTTCGTCAATGCCGTGATCCAGATAATGACGCAGCAGTGCACCCTCGTCATTGCCGCATACGGCCGCAACATCCGGATACTGTGCAGCGTAGTATGCTGCATCAAAGGTAGAAAGCGCAGCAGCGGAAAGACCGGTCCGTGCGGCCAGCAGCACACCGGCTGTCAGCGCCGCAAGTCTAAGATACCGTTTTTTCATGACAAAAACCTCCTCCAAAAAGAACAAAACGCCTCCTGAGCTCAGTATAGCACATCCGGGCCGGAGGGAAAAGACAAAAAAGCGCTCCCACCTTGTCATCGGTGAGAGCGCTTTGCTGATTGCTGATTATTTTGATTGAGTTGATTCTTTAAAGATTAGTCACTGACGTAGGGCATCAGAGCAACGTGACGAGCACGCTTGATGGCGATGGTCAGTGCGCGCTGATGATAAGCGCAGGTGCCGGTCACACGGCGGGGAATGATCTTTGCACGCTCAGAGACGTACTTACGCAGACGGGGCACGTCCTTGTAATCGATGGTGTCGATGCGATCGACACAGAAGCTGCAAACCTTCTTGCGGCCGCGACGCATGGGGCGTGCGGGGCGAGAGCCTTCGGTTCTTTCAAAAGCCATTGCTTATTACCTCCTATTGGATTTTTAACGGATTGACCGTTTCGTGTCAGAACGGCAGGTCGTCGCTGTCGTCGATGACGGCGAAGTCGTCTGCATTGCCGGCAGAGTAGCTGGGAGCTGCCTCCACAGCGGCCGGGCGGGCAGGCGCTGCGTTCTGGTAGGCGGGAGCAGAATGATTCTGATAATTTGCTCCGCCGCCTGCATTGCTGTTTTTGGAGCCTGCAAAGTTGATATTGTTGGCTACCACTTCCACAGCGGTGCGGTTGTTGCCGTTCTTATCCTGATACTGGCGGGTCTGAAGACTGCCTTCAATGGCGATCAGACTGCCCTTTTGGAAATACTTGCAAACAAACTCGGCCTGCTGACGCCATGCAACGATATCGATGAAATCGGCCTGACGCTGCTCGCCCTGACGCGCAAAATTGCGGTCACAGGCAATGCGGAAGCTGCACACATTGGTACCCTGCGGGGTGGTGCGCAGTTCGGGATCCGCCACAAGACGGCCCATGATGGCAACAACATTCAACATTTTACGGTCTCCCTTTCTGTCACAGAAGGATTACTCCTCGTGAGCAATGATCAGGCTGCGCATAACACCTTCAGTGATCTTGTACACACGGTCCAGCTCAGCAGGGAAGCTGGGCTCGCTGGTGAAGTCGATCACGGTGTAAACGCCTTCCTCCTCGTCGTTGATGGGGTAGGCCAGACGGCGCTTGCCCCACTCGTCGATGGAATCGATCGTACCGTTAGCCTCGATCAGGGACTTGAACTTACCAACCAGAGCGGCGGTAGCCTCCTCGTCGAGAGCGGCGCTGGTAATCAGCATGGTTTCGTACTTTGCCATTTTGTAGCACCTCCTTTTGGACTTAAGGGTCCTGCAATCACAGGACCAAGGGTACACACAAAACGCGGCATCGCGTCTTGCGTGCGGCGTGTCTGTTCAGACAGCAATTTATTATAGCAAGCTGTGTGGATTCTGTCAAGCTTTTTCCGGAAAAAGATATAATAAAAAATATTTTGATTTTTTTGTGAAAGAGGAATATAATATAGTAGCTTTCAGAGGATGAACGGCAGGGCAGCCGGGGAACGGCCGTCTCTCTGCTCTCTGTTATCCGTCTTCGGAAGGAATGTATATATGGTTCTGGGAATTTTATAGTAAAGGAAGGATTCTTTGTGTATTCGGTTTTCCGTAACCTGGCAATCATCATCCTCAGCGCAAAGTTCTTTGGCCTGGTGGCCCGCAAGTGCAAGGCCCCGCAGGTGGTGGGTGAGATCCTTGCCGGTTTGATCATCGGCCCCTGTGTGCTGAATCTGGTGCAGACCAGTGATGCCATCTCCACCTTTGCAGAGATCGGCGTGGTGATGCTGATGTTCACCACCGGCCTTGGCACCAACCTCAAGGAGCTGATCAAAGCCGGCCCCATCGCCACCCTGGTCGCCTGCGTGGGCGTAGCCGTTCCGCTGGTGGGCGGCACCCTGCTGTACAGTGCGTTCTACGGCTTCTCTGCCGTGGGCAGCCCTGAGTTCTACCGTGCCCTGTTCATCGGCACCATCATGACGGCCACCAGCGTGTCCATTACGGTGGCAACCCTGCAGGAGCTGGGCCACCTGAAGAGCTTTCTCGGCACCACCATCGTCAGTGCCGCCGTCATTGATGATGTCATCGGCATCGTAGTCCTCACCTGCGTACTGGGCGCAAGCTCCGGCACCGGCACGGGTCTGGGCAAGGTGCTCATTAATACGGTGCTGTTCTTTGCCACTGCCGTGGGCGTGGGCGTTGTGGCTCACTTTGCTATGACATGGCTGGACAAGCGCAATCCCCACACCCAGCGCATCACCATCGTGAGCATGGCGTTCTGCTTTGCCATGGCCTACATCGCCGAGGAATACTTCGGCATTGCAGATATCACCGGTGCCTATATCGCCGGTATCGTTCTGTGCACCATGGACGATGCCCCCTATGTGGAGCGCCGCGTGGATATCAGCAATTATATCATTTTTGCACCCATCTTCTTTGCATCCATCGGCTTGAAGACCGACATCAGCGGCCTGACGCCGGAAATCTTCCTGTTCTGCGTCTGCTTCGTCATTGTAGCACTTATCACCAAGATCATCGGCTGCGGCCTTGCGGCCAAGATCTGCCGCTTCAACTGGGGCGACTCCCTCAAGATCGGCGTTGGCATGATGACCCGCGGCGAGGTGGCACTGATCGTGGCCCAGAAGGGCCTGGATGTCGGCGTGGTGGACTCGGTCTACTTTACCGCTGTGATCCTGCTGATCGTGGTGTCCAGCGTGGCAACTCCGCTGGTGCTGAAGGCGCTCTTTACCAAGATGCCGCCGCAGAAGCACCCCAGTCAGGTAAATGGGTAAACAATAAAAAAGATCCTCCGACAGGTCTGCCGGAGGATCTTTTATTTTCAGGATAAGTTACAGTGTCTTGCAGAACTCCTTCAGGTAAGCGCGGAATTCTTCGCCGATCTCCGGATGCTGCAGGGCCAGCTCCACCTGAGCTTCCACCACCTTGAGCTTGTTGCCCATGTCGTAGTGCTTGCCGGTGAACTCTACGGCCGTCATGCCGCCGCGGGTGCGGGCATACTCGGCCATGGCATCGGTCAGCTGGATCTCGCCGCCTGCGCCGGGCTTGGTGTGGGCAAGGATATCGTAGATCTCCGGGGTCAGCAGCACGCGTCCCAGAATGGAGTAGTTGCTGAACTCCTGTCCCTTCTTGGGCTTCTCGATCATGTCGTCCACAAAGAAATAGTTGTCGTGGATGGGGGTGGTCTTCAGGCTGCAGTACCGGCTCACATCTTCCCATGGCACTGCGGAAACGCCTGCCACCGGGCGGCCGAACTCCTCGTAGGCGCGGATCAGCTGAGCACAGACCGGGTCCTCGCCCCAGATCACGTCATCGCCGTAGATGACAACAAAGGGATCATCGCCGGTGAAAGCCTTGGCAGTATTTACGGCATGGCCCAGACCCAGCGTCTGCTTCTGGCGCACAAAGAGGATGTTTGCCATGTTGGAAATGCCCAGACATTCCTCCAGCGCCTTTTCCTTGCCGGGCTTTGCCAGCTTTTCTTCCAGCTCAGGGCTGCGGTCAAAGTGATCCTCAATGATGCTCTGGTTGCGGCCCAGAATGATGAGGATATCGGTGATGCCGGAGCGCACAGCTTCTTCCACCAGATACTGGATGGCAGGCTTGTCCACAATGGGCAGCATACCCTTGGGCATGGCCTTGGTAGCGGGCAGCACGCGGGTGCCAAGACCGGCGGCAGGAATGACAGCTTTTGTGACTTTCTTCATCATGATCCATATTCTCCTATTACTATTTTGAAATCCGCAATGCCAGCCTCTGCAGGCGGCATTGCAGATCAGAGCATCCCGGCCAAAGCGTCCAGATTCGGGCCCATCAGCACGGTAGCGCAGGCACCCAGCACCATCAGCAGTACAAAGGCACCGATCACACCGGCGATGCTCACGCCGCCCTGCGCAGACAGGACCGCACGGCGCTGGGCAGCGTCCGGGAACTCAGCACGGATGCGGCGGATGCGCTCGGCTGCGCTTTTGCGGTACAGCCACTTGGCGTACAGGGTGCGCAGCATCACCAGCGCAAAGCTGAACACCGTCATAATGCGGGAAAGCACGACGATGGCAGTGCTGCTGATGCCCGCGGTGAGCGGACTGCCGGTGGCCTGCATCATGCTCAGCAGGGTGGGCAGGGCCACCACCAGCTCTGCGGCCAGAAAACCAAAGGCCGGCTTCCACGCCTTGCGGTAGAAGAAATAGAACGGGCCGAACACCAGCGCCGAGAAGCACATGGAAATTTTGGTGTGTTGCAGCTGCATCCGGCTGTAATCGTTCAGGTAGACGGGCGCGGCCTTGCCAATATAATCGTTCCAGTCGCTGTAAGGGATGCCGTCGATCAGCTCTTCCTTGCCAAAGGCCGCCTGCACGTTGCGGCGGGTGGGTTCCTCCACCGTCTGCTGATACTGGCGGTAAAGGTCGTTGTAATCAAAGCGTCCGTCTGCGTCGGTGCCGGGCTGGCTCTGGGTGGGCGGCTCCGGGCACTGGCTCTCCGGCGGAAGAACGGCACCGCAGCAGCGGCAGCGCTCTTCGGTGCGCAGGGTGCGCTCACCGCAGCTGGGGCAGGTGCGCAGAGCATCGTCTTTGTACGGGAACGTCCATTCATAGCCCGCGCCATGGGCGGGGGTGTGGATGCAGCGGCCAAGCTTTTCGTAGCACTCGCGGTGATAGGGTGCGCCGCAGTCCGGGCAGACCACGATATCATCGGTCAGCGCCAGCGGTCTGCCGCAGCCTTCACAGGGACAGCCATAATATTTCGGCATGATTTCCTCCTGTTGTATGGTTCATACTGGTATTATACTCCCCTGAAAGAGAAAAGAAAAGGTGAAAATCTTCAAAATTCCAGCAGGATAATCCATTTACCCCTTTACTTTAGCATAGATTCTCGGTATACTAATGAAGTATCTGTGTATAAACTGTGTCTTTTGGCAAGTACAAAGGACTTTACCTTATTTATCATTTCGAGAGGGATTTAGAGAATGATCACGATTGACGAACTGAAGGTGCAGCTTGCCGATTACGGCAAGGCGGTCAAGGACTTGGAAGAAGCCCTTGCCATTGATGCCTCCCGCAAGCGCGTGCAGGAGCTGGAGCACACCATGAGCCGCCCCGGCTTTTATGATGATGCAGACCTGAGCAAGAAGGTCTTTGACGAAGTGGGCGACCTGAAGGGCAAGCTGAGCCGCTTTGAAAAGCTGCAGGGCCTGTACGATGATGCCGAGACCATGCTGGAAATGCTGGATGAAGAATACGACCCCGCCATGATCCCCGAAGCAGAGGAGTCTGTGAACGCTGTGGGCAAGGCAGTGGATGAGCTGCAGCTGATGACCATGCTGAACGGTGAGTACGACCACAGCAACGCCATCCTGACCTTCCATGCCGGTACCGGCGGCACCGAGGCACAGGACTGGGCCGAAATGCTGTACCGCATGTACAACAAGTGGGCTTCCAACCACGGCATGACCGTGGAGGTTCTGGATTATCAGGACGGTGATGAAGCCGGCATGAAGAGCGCCTCCATGATGGTGAAGGGTGCCAACGCCTACGGCCTGCTCAAGAGCGAGAACGGTGTGCACCGTCTGG
>OOAD01001867.1_pt1 | contig 10543 bp, 6 predicted proteins | sample 1671151 | NCBI WGS metagenome assembly OOAD01 (sample SAMN06348127, study PRJEB24527) | human gut metagenome | biome: human gut; feature: ankylosing spondylitis patient; material: feces | host: Homo sapiens | place: China | collected 2015-10
AGAGATTATTCTTGGCATCAATGAACTTCGTCAGGATCGGGAACTGCTCAAATTTGTCGCAGTCGGTGCCAAGGCAGCCGGGGTGGGCGGCAAGATACTCCGCCAGTGTGCTGCCGTCCGGCAGGTAACTCGGGCCGTCCGGGTGGCAGGAAAGCACCCACGCCTCCGCCAGCGGATCAAGGTCGCTCTTGATTCCGAAATCCGTGCGCAGGCGGCTGCCGCCCCACAGATAATCCTTGCAGCTGGGAGTCAACTTGATTATTGCCATATTCTTCACACTTTCATCATAGCCGCTGCGGCCTCGGCCAGTGCGGCGTTCACAGCATCAGCGGCGGCCTCGCTCTCGCCCACAGCGGACAGGTAGACCTTGATCTTCGGCTCGGTGCCGGAGGGGCGGACCATCAGCTTATGCCCGCCGTCCAGATGGTATTCCAGCACGTTGGCGCGGGGCAGGCCGGTGCCGTCGGTGTCGTAGTCCACGACGGACTCCACCTTGTACCCGGCAATGTCCTCCGGGGCGTTGGCGCGCAGCTTCTTCATCAGCTCCTGCATCGTGTGCATGCCGCTCTCGCCCTCAAAGGCAAAGCTGCACAGGGCGTTGCGGAAGTAGCCGAACTCCTTGTACAATGCCTCGATAGCGTCCAGCAGCGTTTTGCCCTGCTGGGCATACCAGGCGGCTGCCTCGCAGACGAGCAAAGTTGCGTTGACGGCGTCCTTGTCGCGGACATGCGCGCCGGACAGGTATCCATAACTCTCCTCAAAGCCGAAGATATAGCGGTCAGCGCGGCCCTCGGCCTCCAGCTTGCCGATCTGCTCACCGATGAATTTGAAGCCGGTCAAGGTGCGGCGCAGCTCAACGCCGTACTTTTTTGCAACCGGCGTTGCCATATCGGTGGAAACGATGGTCGTTACCGCCACGGGGTCAGCAGGCATCGTACCCTGTGCAAGGCGGGTACGGCAGATGTAGTCGAGCAGGATAATACCCATCTCGTTACCGGTGATGAGCCGGTAGCCGCCCTTGCCGTCGGGCACGGCGGTGCCGCAGCGGTCACAGTCCGGGTCGGTGCCCAGCAGCAGATCGGGGTGGACCTTGTCGCACAGCTCCAAGCCCTTCTGCATAGCCTCGCGGATCTCGGGATTCGGGTAAGGGCAGGTCGGGAAGTCACCATCGGGCTTTTCCTGCTCGGGCACAACAGTCACATGGGTGACGCCGAGCTTTTGGAGCAGCTTGTTGACACACTCAAGGCCGGTGCCGTTCAGCGGGGTGTAGACGAGCTTGAGCGCGTCAATGCCCGCGCCGTCACCGACACGCTGGTCATAGACAGCCTGAACAAAGTCGTCCAGACACTTGTCATCAATCATGACGATGCTGCCATCAGCCAGCGCCTTGTCATAATCGACCAGCCTGACGCCGTCAAAGCAGTCGATCTTCTCAATCGCTGCAAGGATTTTTTCGGCAGCTTCCAGCGTGATCTGGCAGCCGTCCGCGCCGTAGACCTTGTAGCCGTTGTACTTGGCGGGGTTATGGCTGGCGGTCACGCAGACGCCCGCGCCGCAGCCGAGATACCGCACCGCCCACGAAAGCGCCGGGGTCGGCTCAAGCCGGGGGTACATGCAGGCGGTAATGCCGTTCGCGGCCAGCACGCGGGCGGTCTCGCGGGCGAACAGCGCACCGTTATGGCGGCTGTCGTGGGCGATGGCGACCTTCTTCGGCAGGTCAGTTGCGTTGAGGTAATCAGCCAGACCCTGCGTTGCCTTGCGGACGGTATAGAAATTCATGCGGTTGGTGCCTGCACCAATGACACCGCGCAGTCCGCCGGTGCCGAATTCCAGATCACGATAAAAACGATCCGTGATGGCCTCGTCATTCCCGGCCACGCTGACAAGCTCCGCCTTAATGGCATCGTCCAAATCCGGCTGGGCCAGCCAGCGGTCATACAGTTCCTTCGCGTTGCTCATGCTTTTCTCCTTTACATGACACATTACAGGGCGGCCACTATACGGCTGTCTCTGTGTATCTTTATTATGGATTACTTTTCCACTTTTTGCAAGTACCAAATCTTCGCCGGGACCTCACCGAAATCCCCGGGCAGCGCCAGTCCCAGCGCGCAGCCGAGGATAACAGGCGGCATAATAAATATACACCCTTCTCGCCCCCGCCCGCAACACCCCCGTTGGTAAAAACAGTATGGGACACATCGCCCACGCTCGCAGACGCGCGGCGCAATCAGAAAGCCGGACACAGCAGCCACAAGGCCACCGTGTCCGGCTATTTCTGCGTTATCTGTTCCTATCCGGCAGAGCTGTCAGCATGGCAGCAGCATTCCTGCAAGGATCCCTTTATTGGGTTGCCCCTTACTTTTTCACCATCTTTTTTACGCCCTGCAGCGGGTGACCGTTGGCGATGGCAAGCATTCCCTCCGCCAGATTGGCCGGGAACATACCACAGCTGGACAGAACCGCCGCACGCAGCGGGGCATCCGCGCCGGACATGACCATCATTTTAAATGTCGGGTCGCTGTAGTCTGCCTTGCCGCCGAAGCTCTTGGCAATCGTAGCCTCGGTGCCCTTGAACATCTGCATCATAACGGCGGAAATATCCTTGAGCTCCATGGCGGAATGCTCCATCGTGAATGCGCCCTTTTTGGGTTCGGGGTCGCTTTGCAGGGCGCTGCCGCAGAGCGCTTCAAACTCGGCATCGGTGGGCAGACCCTGCAGCGTTTCGTACCAGCTGCCTTTCTGCCAATCGGGCGTGGCAAGGCTTACGCCGTCCACGATCAGCGCGGCGCGCAGACGAATATCCGCCACGGACGCGCCCACGCAAATCTCATAGCTCCCTGCGGGGATCTGCCAGCCGTCTGTGATAAATGTCTGCATTTTCTTGCCGGTAAGCAGCGATTGCAGGGTGTCGTTTTGCACAGTTCCAAGTTTATAGGCATCCAGGCAGAAGAAGTCGCACGGGTACACGGCACCGCTACCCTCCACAACCATATAGGCACCGCAAGTACCGGTCGTGGAGCAGGTCCCCGCAGGGCTGCCCATAAGCAGATGAATATAATCCTCAAACAAACGGATGCTGATATAGGTGCTGGTTTTCCAGTCCCGATACCAGGCATCAAACATGGCACACAGGAACTGCGCGTACAGCTCCGGTGTTAAGGAGTAGTTCTGCTGCCCTTGCGGCGTATCCAACGGGTCCAGACAGGGAATGAACTGCAAATAGCGCACCCCCGTGGCTTTCATGGATTTATACACGCGCTCCGCCTTTTTGGCCAGCCGCTTGGTGACGACACACAAAAGGTTGCACTCCACGCCGCAGCGGCGCAGCAGTTTGATCGTCTGCGTGATTTTATCCCATGTCCCGTTCCCCTGTGCGTCCGGGCGCAGGGCATCATGGACATCCGGGGTGCCATCCAAGCTGATGCCCACGAGAAAATGGTCTTTGCTGAAAAATTCAGCCCATTCCTCGGTAATGGCAAGGCCGTTTGTCTGGATGGCGTACTGTACGGTGACGCGCTTCTGGTTGTACTTTCGCACCGTCTGCGTAAAGAAGCGGAAAAAATCCAGCCCGGCCAGGGTTGGCTCCCCGCCCTGAAAGGCAAACGAAACAAAGCCGCCCTGCTCAATTTCCACAAAGCAGCGCTGAATCAGCGTCTCGGCAGTCGCCCGCGTCATCATGCAGTCTTCGGGGTTCACGCGGTTTTGCTGCTCATCCCGGTAAAAGCAATATTGGCAGCGCATGTTGCAGTAGCCTGCGGCTGGTTTTATCAGGAATTGAAGCTGCTTCATAGCACCTCGGTATGCTGCAATACGGTCACGGGTGTTTTGCCCACAAGCAGGCTGTGGCCGTCGGTGTAGCCCTCTTCGCGGTTTTTCAGTGCGTTGATGAGAAGTTCGCGCAGCTCGGCTACGCGCGCTGGGTGTTCGTCCAGCACATTCTTGTTCTCGTGCGGGTCGTTGCGCAAATCAAAGTACAGCTCCCGCCCGGTCTGGGAGTACCAGATGTATTTATCCTCTTTTGTCAGGATGAAATGCATGGAATCCTCGCCAAGCGTATGCTCGCCGTGCAGATATTCACGCTCAACAGGGTGCAGCAGGCTCGTGCCGTCCACGGTTTCGGGGATCGGTGTGCCCGCCAGTTCCAGCAGCGTGGGCATAACATCCCGCAGCTCGGCCAAATCGGTGCGGACCGTGCCGTGCTTGCCGACATAACGCTCCGGCCCGGAGATAAACAGCGGCACATGGATGCTGCCCTGAAACGGCTTGGCTTTTTGGAACATCAGGCGGTCACCCAGCATCTCCCCGTGGTCGGAGACAAACAGAATAATCGTATTGTCCATAATCTGTTCCTCCACCAACGCGGAGACTAAGCGCCCGATTTGGTGATCCATGTGGGTAATCGCCGCATAGTAGCCCGCCCGCAGCTGCTGGATGTAGCTCTCATCCGAGGGTGCCGTCTGGGCATGGTAACTGTGACCGTCGCGCTCCCAGCGGACGCAGTCGTTCCAGTCGCCGCGCCAAGGTTCGGCCAGCGACTTATCTTTGTACAAATTCAAATAATATTCCGGGGCGTCCAGCGGCGGATGTGGCCGCACGAAGCTGGCCATCAAGAAGAACGGTTTAGAACGGTCACGGCGGCGCAGAAAATCCCGGCACTCGCTGGCGACCCAGTTGGTAGGATGGTACTTTTCCTCGTAGATCCAGGGGCGCACGACCCAGCTGTTGCAGTCAAGGCCGGTGTCCACGGGGTCGGCATCCACGCCAAGCTGCTGTTTGAGCCACCAATAATAGTCATCGGCCACACGCTGATCCTCATAACTGGGCGTGGTGGGGCGGCGGTAGGCATGGAGATAGCCATCATGCAGCCGCACATCATGGAAACCCAGGTTGTTGCGCAGCGGATGAACATGCATTTTGCCGACACACTGGGTATAGTACCCGGCCTTGCTCAACTCCCCGGCCAGTGTGTGGGGATAATCCCACGGCACAAGATCCTCATACCCGACGCGGCCGGTGTGCTCCTGAGACATGCCGGTATACAGCGTAGCCCGCGCGGGAACACAGGTCGGACAGGCAGAATAGGCATTTTCATACCGCACGCCCTCGGCGGCCAGTGCATCGAGGAACGGCGTTTTTACATCCGGGTGACCGGCAATACCAAGGCAGTCGCCGCGCATCTGGTCTGCCATAAGCAGGATAATATTAGGACGTTTATCCATAACAAACCTCGTATCAATGTTTTTGCAGTCAAAGGCGTGCCGCACAGCACGGCACGCCTCTTTCGCCTACATCCTCACTGATAGACTTCCAGCAGCCGCAGAGTTGGCTCTGTGCGAGAAGCCGTAATCTTTATGGTAAGCGTCTGCACATCCACCGGGGCGAAGCGGCAGATACGCTTATGTCCAACTACCGTAAATTCGGAAGACTTGCTCCCGTCTGCCCAAATCTCGCCGCTTTCTATGCGCTGCCCTGTCGGCAGATGCTCCCCCAGAACAACACAGGAAACCTTCTGCGGCTTCGGGAATTTCAAAGTAATCGTATCGGATTCTTGTCCGTAGGCAGCCTGCCAATAGGTATTTGCCATACCGTCCACAGCCTGTGTGATGGGATGCTGCGCAATCGCAGAATCTGCCGTAATTTCCGCTTTTTCTGTTACGTTACTGGCAAAAATCTGCTGAATTTTAGCACCCAGCTCCGCAAGGCTGGCGCAGTCCGCCGCGGCAATACGGCCATGCGTATCGGGCGGAATGTTCAGCAGCAAGCTGGCATTCGCACCGACGGCATCCAGATAGATGTCCAGCAATTCGTCTGCCGTGCGCACGTCAGTGTCCTCTTCCGGGTGATAGAACCAGCCGGTGCGGATGGAGGTGTCAACTTCGGAGGGATACCAAACAAGTTCTTTTGCATTGCGAATAATATGCCTGCTGCCGATGTCCTCGTCCTGAGAGTCAATTTTGCGGGAGAATTCTCCGTCATCCGCCTGCTGCGATTTCGATGCCGTGCGTTCTGCATCCCGCAGCTCTGCGGGAACCACGCTCCACTCTGCTTTCCGGCAATGCCCGGCCTCGTTGCCGCACCAGCGCACATCGGGGCCGCAGACATTCAAAACCGCATTCGGCTGCAATTTGCGCAGTACTGCATAGTAGCGTTCCCAATCGTAAATTTGCTTTTTGCCGTTTTTGCCCTCACCGCAGGCACCGTCAAACCAGAAGCAGAAAATATCTCCGTAGTTTGTTGCAAGCTCGGTCAGCTGGGAAACGAAATAATCATCATACAGTTTCCCCTGCCCATAGCGTGCATCGTGGCGATCCCACGGGGAGAGATAGACACCAAACTTGATACCGCCGCGCCGGCAGGCATCCGATACCTCGCGCACAACATCGCCCTGTCCGTTCTTCCATGGGCTGTTTTTTACGCTGTGCTCGGTGTAGGCGCTCGGCCACAGGCAGAAGCCGTCATGGTGCTTGCAGGTCAGAATCAGCGCCTTCATGCCGGCACTTTTGACTGCGGCGACCCATTGGTCGGCATCCAGCGCATCGGGGTTGAACAGCGCCGGGTCTTCGGTGCCGTCGCCCCACTCGCGGTTCGTGAAGGTATTCATGCCGAAATGGGTAAAGGCGTAAAATTCAAGCTGCTGCCATGCCAGCTGGCGCGGGCTGGGCGTGATAGAGGCCGCATAGCGGATCTGTTCTTCGGGTGTTCTCATTCTATTACCCCTCAATGCTGTACCACTTGATCTCATTGGCATCCAGATGCAGATCGAAGCAGCTGCCGTCGCCGGTGTAAACGGTCGTGTCCTGCGGTTCGTAGGTGTTGTTGACCACGCAGTACTTGCCGTTCTTAACGTAGGCATGGACTTCCACATTGTAGTTCGTGCTGAACCATTTGTGCAGGTCGGCTTCATCGTGGGCAGCCCACAGGATGGCGCGGTACAGCACGCGGTTGTTCACAAAGCTGTACGGCAGACCGCTGATATACACGCCGCGGCCCTGGCCGTACTCGTGCGCGGCCATCTGGACTTCCTTGTCGCGCTGAATGAGAATCTCGGTGCCTTCCAGTGCGAAGATGCTCTTCTTGCCCTCGCCAAAGTCCACATCATGGTCGGGGCAGTCGGCCAGAATAAAGTGGTCGCGGTGCTCGTCCCAGTTGTACTTGTCGTAGTTCAGGGTGAAGCCTATTTCCTTCTCCACGCCGAGCGGCGCGGACAGCTGCAAATAGCGCCCCTGATACTGGTGACCGCCCGGTTCGCCGACACCGATCAGACCGCCGCCGCGGTGGACAAAGCCCTTGACGGCAGCGGAAATATCAGAATCCTCCCAGACCTTGCCGCCGGTGTGGGCGGTGTCGCCGTCACCGACGTTGATAAGGACGTCAATGCTGTCCAGCACCTTCGGGTCAGCCTTGATGTCGTCAAAGCTGATAAACTTCACGTCAAACGGCGCACCGGACAACGCTTCGATAACGCCCGCATAGCTGTAATTCTGCTTCTGGTACAGCGCATGGTGAACCATGTGGCAGCCCCACGCGCGCTGTTGCCCCCAGCTGTTCAGCACAGCCACGGTCTTGACGCAGTAGGGCGTGGTACCCTTGATGTTCTCGTACAGTTCGCGGAACTCGTTGCAGACGCTCTCGACATAGTCGAGGAACTCCGGGAACTCGCAGGCCAGCTTCAGGTAGCCGCCGTAGCCGATGCGGTCAATGGGCTTGCGCAGGATGGCGCGGCGTGCGGTGACCCAGTTTTCCTTGGCCTCGCGCACAGGGTCGCCGCCCTCGTGGAAGGTATCGGGGAAGAAGTAGGGCAGGAAGCGTCCCTCGGTGTACTTGACACCGGGGATGTCGGAAATCAGGCGCAGGGTGCTGCCGTTGCCGACACTGCCGACAATGGCATCCACGCCGGACTTCCGGAATTCCGGCATGAACGGTTCGCAGCCGATCCAGTGGTCGCCCAGGAACATCATCGCTTCCTTGCCGTAGGCGTGGACGATGTCGGTCATTTCCTTCATCAGACCGGCAACCTCGCGGCGCTGGAACGCCTGGAAGTCCTTGTACTCCTTGCTCGGCACGCGGTACTGGTTGTTGTAATAGCCCTGATCAATGATGAACTCCGGGCGGAATTTGTAGCCGACTTCCTTCTCAAACTGCTCCAAAATATAGGGAGAAACGGACGCAGAGTAGCCGTACCAGTCCACGTACTTCTCGCGGCGCAGCTCGTCAAACACCAGCGTGAACAGGTGGAAGAAGGTCGTAAAGCGCACAACGTTGACATAGGGGTGGCTTTCGAGATACTCGCGCAGGCGGCGCATTGTGTAGGCGTGGGTCTTGGGCTGGCGCACATCGAACGGGATCTGGTGCTCGACATCCTTCCAGTCATTGATGACCGAGTTGTACATATGGACGGGATCCCAGATCAGGTACGCCAAAAAGCTGACCGTGTACTCGTGGTAGGCGGCGGGTGCGTCGATGACAACGCTCTCGGTTGCTGCGTCATAATGCCACGCAGCGGCATCCAACGGCTCGCCCGTCGTGCGGTCGATGACTTCCCACCAGCGGGCAATATCGTCATGGTCGTTGACTTTCATCAGTTCACGGCTGATGCCCGTCATCAGGGGGATGGTCAGCGCACCGCCTTCAGCGGTGTAGAACGGCGTCATAATGTAGCACTGCTGGGTTTCGTCGGGGTTGGCCTTTGCCCATGCGTTGTCCTTACGGGTAGTGTAATAGGTGGCGTAAATCTTTGCGCCGGTGTCCTTTAGCTCCTGCGGGAACTCAGTGCCATCGCAGTCGCGGATGGCATCCGCGCCCCAGCGCTTCAACAGGTCGAGGGTTTCAGACACTGCGTCCGTATCAGTGGGAATCGTCACGCGGCCCATTTTTCTTACATCATTCATATAAGGATTCTCCTTGAAACGTAATATTTTGAATGGAGGAAAGTCAAATCAGCCCTTAACGCCGCCACTGGTAGCACCGACAATAATCTTTTCAGACAGGAAAAGATACAGCAGGAAAGTAGGCAGGAACACAATGATAACTGCGGCAAACATAGCACCGTACTGACCGGAATATTTCATTGCGTTGACAATCTGCAACAAACCGACACCAACAGGGGTCATAGAATCGCTGGTAGTGAAAATCAACGCCATGAAGAACTCGTTCCACACAGACATGAAGTTGAAAATCGTAACCGTAATAATGGCGGGCTGAACCAGCGGCAGCATAATCTGCCAGAACGTCCGAGAATGGCTGCATCCGTCAATGTAGGCCGCCTCCTCATAAGACCGGGACAGTGAGGAGAAGAAATCCAGTAGGTAAATCGTGGTATACGGTACGCGCAGCATAATGTACAGCACAACCAACAGCACGCGCCCCTTGATGCCCCACTGCACAGCCAAAGAGTAGAGAGGCATGATGATCATAATGGTGGGAACACTCATGGCAATGACCAAGCCGATACGGATGGCCTTACCGCCGACAAACTTCCAGCGAGAAAGCACATAAGCACCGGGCGCGGAAATAAGCAATACGCCCACACAGGAAACAATAGCATAAACCAAGCTGTTGAAGAAATACAGCGATACATTTTGGGTGTTCCAAGCTGTGACGTAGTTATCCCACTTCAGGCCATTGGAAAAGTCCATAACACGGCCCGTCAGAATTTCCTTTGTTGAGGAAAGGCTGGCGCAGACAATCCAGAACAGGATGGCAGCCGTAAGCGCGACCCACGCGCAAACAATGATATAACCGGGCAGAAGCTGAAGCTCTTTCTTCCAGTTGATTCTATCGTGATATTTTCCCATAACTGCTCTCCTACCTTAATACTCCAGATCCGAGTCTTTCAAGATCAGGTTGGTGATAACGTACACAGCAATGATGATCAAAGTCAGCACAACGCCAATCGCTGCGCCTGCACCAGCATCGCGCTCGACAACGCCCTTGCCGCCAAACACCGTATCGTACAGGTACACAACGGGCACAATGGTGGCCGTTTCCGTGTTAATGGGGGAGAACATCTTCGTCCACAGGAAGAATGTGGTAGCATTGATGCTCCAGAAAGTAACGCAGGTACGGATGACGCCTTTCAGCAGGGGCAGCGTAATCTGGAAGAAGCGGTCAAAGATATTCGCGCCGTCGATAGTGGCAGCTTCGTACAAATCCTGCGGGATACCTTCGATGCCGCTGATGAAAATCAGCATATAGTAACCAACACTGCCAAAAATGAAAGCGATCATCATAGCCCAGAAAATCAGATCCGTACCCAGCCAGCGGACATTCTCGCCGCCGAATGCTTTGACGATCTGGTTCAGCAGACCATAATCATAGTTGAACACATACTGAATCCACATGGTGGCCAGTGCCACGGCGCTGATGATATTGGGCATATAAATGGCGGCCTTGAAGAATTTTGCGCCGCGGATGCCACTGGTCAAAATCACGGCCATCAACATGGACAGGCACATGGTAATGATGCCGCCTACCAGCCAAATCATCACCATGTTTTTCATGGAACTGATAAAACCGGCATTGCGCAGGATTTTGAAATAGTTTT
>OOAD01001868.1_pt1 | contig 10540 bp, 9 predicted proteins | sample 1671151 | NCBI WGS metagenome assembly OOAD01 (sample SAMN06348127, study PRJEB24527) | human gut metagenome | biome: human gut; feature: ankylosing spondylitis patient; material: feces | host: Homo sapiens | place: China | collected 2015-10
AGTTGATCATGCTGTCCAGCACCAGCAACCTGACCATCTCGCTGGGCATTGCAAAACTGCAGGCAGAGAACAGCACCGACTTCGGCCTGATCATGGCCGGTGCCGCACTGGCCGCAGTGCCGATCATCATCATCTTCCTCATCTTCCAGAAGTACTTCACCAAGGGCATCGCAATGGGTGCGGTCAAGGGCTAAAATTGCGACAGCGGCAAGAGGGCAAAAATACCCCCCGCCCGGAGCAAAAAGCCTCAGAACCTGATACGAACGACTATTTTATCTTGAATTATTACTGATTGCAAAGAAGGGCTTGAAACATGAAAGATATCAAAAAATATCAGGGTGTCATCCCTGCCTTTTACGCCTGCTATGACGCAGAGGGCAACATTTCGGTGGAGGGGGTCAAGGCGCTGACCCGTCACCTGATCGCCAAGGGCGTCAAGGGCGTGTATGTGGGCGGCTCCTCCGGCGAGTGCATCTACCAGCACGTCGAGGAGCGCAAGACGGTGCTGGAAGCCGTGATGAGCGAAGCCAAGGGCAAGCTGACCGTGATTGCCCACGTTGGCTGTAACAACACCGCCGACAGCATGGAGCTGGCACGCCACGCCGAGAGCGTGGGCGTGGACGCCATTGCCTCCATCCCGCCCATCTACTTCCACCTGCCGGAGTACGCCATTGCCAAGTACTGGAACGATATGTCCGCAGCAGCACCCAACACCGAGTTCGTCATCTACAACATCCCGCAGCTGGCTGGCACGGCGCTGACCATGAGCCTGCTGAACGAGATGCTGAAGAACCCCAACGTGGTGGCCGTGAAAAACAGCTCCATGCCCACGCAGGACATCCAGATGTTCAAGGATGCCGGCATTGCCGCCCGCGGCGAGGGCAACTTTGTGGTGTTCAATGGCCCGGACGAGCAGTTTGTTTCCGGCCGCGTCATCGGTGCAGACGGCGGCATCGGCGGCACTTATGCCGTAATGCCGGAGCTGTATCTGGCTATGAACGCCCATCTGGAAAAGGGCGAAATCGCAAAGGCCCGTGCTATCCAGTACGAGGCAAACCGCATCATCTACAAGATGTGCTCTGCCCACGGCAATCTGTACGCGGTGCAAAAGGAGATCCTGCGCCGGATGTACGGGCTGGAACTGGGCAGCGTGCGCGCCCCGATGCCCGGCCTGATCCCCGAGGATGAAGCCGTTGTGGCCGAGGCACAGGCCATGATCGAAGCTGCCATCGCAAAGCTGTAACAGGATAAAAGCGCCCCTCTCCGTCTCTTTTTCAGAGGGGAGGCGGGCGCTTCTTTTATTGGAGGAAACGCGAATGATCTGCGATACCCTGCAGCATCTGGGCCGGTACAGGGGACTGCACCCCAACTTGGATACCGCCATTGACTACCTGCTTACCCACGACCTTGCCGCCCTGCCGCTGGGGCGCACCGAGGTGGACGGCGATAAGGTGTTCATCAACCTGATGGACGCCACCTTGCACCCGGACGCGGGCTACCACCCGGAGTACCACAGGCGTTACGCTGATTTACAGGTAGACCTTACCGGCAGCGAGGGCTGGGGCTACACCAATCTGCCCGGCGCGGAGATCGGGGAATTTACCGGGGACTGTGGCTTTCAGGACAGTGCCAGCGTAGTGACCGGTGCACTGGGCGAGGGACGCTTTGTGCTGTTCTTCCCGGAGGAACTGCATAAACCCGGCCTTGTACAGCACGGCTGCGTCAGCGTGCGCAAGGCAGTCGTCAAGATCAGAATGGAGGAGTAAGACCATGGATAAGGAAAAGCTGTTTGCACAGATCAAGGGCGGACTCATCGTGTCCTGTCAGGCATTGGAGCACGAGCCGCTGTATACCAAGGAGGGCGGGGTCATGCCCCTGATGGCGAAAGCTGCTGCCATGAGCGGGGCTGTGGGCATCCGCGCCAACACCGTGCGGGACATTACCCAGATCAAGCAGGTGGTGGACCTGCCGGTCATCGGCATCATCAAAAAGGATTACCCCGGCACGCCCATGTACATCACCGTCACCATGAAGGAAGTGGACGAGCTGGTGGCCTGCGGGGTGGATATCCTTGCCGTGCAGGGCACCGGTGCGCTGCGCCCAGACGGCTCCACCTCGGCACAGTTCATCCGCGCCATCAAGGCAAAGTACCCTGAGCAGCTGGTGATGGCTGATTGCGATAACTTTGAAAACGCCATGCTCTGCGCCGAGGCAGGTGCCGACTTTGTAGGCACCACCATGCGCGGCTACACCCCGGAGACCACCGGCATTGATGATATCGACTTTGACTTCATCCGCAAGCTGTCCGCAGAGTGCCCGGCAAAGATCATTGCCGAGGGTCACATCCACTACCCGGAACAGGCGGTCAAGGCGCTGGAAGCCGGTGCCTTTGCACTGGTGGTGGGCGGTGCCATTACCCGCCCGGCAGAGATCACCGCGCGCTTTACCGGTGCCATCAACGCTGCTAAAAAATAACACAGGAGAGTGCCTGCTATGAAACACTATCTTGGTATCGACATCGGCGGCACCGCCGTCAAGCTGGGCATCGTGGACGAAGCCGGTGCAGTGCTGGCGAAAGCCGAAGAGAGCGTAAGCTTTGACGGCTACCGCACCCCCATCCTGACCACGGTGCTGAAGGCTGCACAAGCTTTCCTTGCCGCGCAGAGCGTCCCGGCGGAAAGCCTTGCGGGCATCGGCGTTTCTGCCACCGGGCAGATCGACAGCCGCAAGGGCATCGTGGCGGGTACCTGCGGCAATCTGCCCAACTACATCGGCGCACCCATCAAGGCGGAGCTGGAAAAGACCTTTGGTCTGCCGGTCACGGTAGCCAACGACGCCAACTGCATGACGCTGGGCGAGGTGTGGGTCGGCGGTGCACAGGGCTATACGGACGTCATCGGCGTGACGCTGGGCACCGGCGTGGGCGGAGGCATCCTGACCGGCGGCCGTCTGCTGGAAGGTGCGCGGGGTCTGGGCGGCGAGCTGGGACACTACCGCACCCACGCGCTGGACGGCGTGGACTGCACCTGCGGCGCAAAGGGCTGCTGGGAGCGCTACGCTGCCACCACTGCTCTGGTGCGCGCCGCACAGGAGGAAAATCCGGCATGGAAGGATGGCCGCGCTATCTTTGCCGCCGCAGAAGCGGGCAACGAGACCGTGCTGGCGCTGCTGGACGCATGGACGGACGAGATCGCGCAGGGGCTTGCAGGCATGGTGCATATCTTCAACCCGCAGCTGATCCTGATCGGCGGCGGCGTGTCTGCCCAGCAGAAGCTGCTCATCGAGCCTATCGCTGAAAAGGTGAAAGCATCCGTCATGCCCGCCTTTGCCGAAGGACTGGAAATTCGTGCCGCACAGCTGCACAACGATGCCGGGATGGTGGGCGCTGTGTACTACTTCCGGCAGACGATGGAAAAGGAGTGATTTGGTTATGAAAAAGCATATTCTCTGTCTGGGTGATTCCAACACCCACGGCTACTGCGCCGACCCCAACGACTGCGCCGACCACGGCATCCGCTTCAACGAGGACGAGCGCTGGACCTGCCGCCTGCAAAAGGCGCTGGGCGAGGAGTATCTGGTCACCGAGGAAGGTCTTTCCGGCCGCACCACCGTGTTCGTGGACCCGCTGCATGAGTCCATGGACGCACTGAGCGTGGCTTACGCCCTGCTCAAGAGCCACGAGGTCATCGATCTGCTCATCATCATGCTGGGCACGAACGACGTCAAGGAGCGCTTTGGCGCAAACGCCGCCTGCATCGGCGCGGGCATGGAGCGGCTGCTGCTCAAGGTGAAAAGCGTGGACTGCTGGGGTGGCAAAGCGCCTAACATACTGGTGGTGGCACCGCCCTGCATCAAGGACGGCTTCCACGATGCCGTCATGGGCGCAGGCTGCGTGGAAAAATCCCGCGGGGTCGCCGAGCAGCTGCGCATCGTAGCCGAGCGGCAGGGCGTGCACTTTATGGACGCCGCCGAGTGCGAGTTCAACGAGGTGGACTTTATGCACCTGACTTGCAAGGGTCACGCCCGGCTGGCAGAGCTGCTGACCGCAGAGGTGCCAAAGCTGGTCTGAGTGTGTTAAAAGAAAATGGACGGAGGAACGTCAAAGACGCTCCTCCGTCCATTTTTGTGCGGTGATGTGAGATGATATCAGAGGTTATGTGTCGCTTTTAGCCTGCTTGAGGATACGGATCACCTTGTATTTGGGTACATACTTTTCCGGAGCGAAATCCTCTTCCAGATAGCCCTGCTCGACACACCAGCGGGCGGCGGCAGCGGCATCGGTGGCTTGTGCAACGGTGGGCTGGGGGCAGCCTGCGTTCTGCCACAGCAGCTCAGCCAGCTGGCCCTGAGTCTTGGGGATGGCCGCATCTGCGGGCAGCAGGTTCTTCAGGATGGCGCGGGTAGTGATCTCGTAGCCGCCCCAGACTGCTGCGCCGCCAATGGCGACTGCTGCAATAGCACCGGCGGCGGACTCTGCGGGTGCTTCGGGCTCTTCAGGTTCGGGCTTCGGCTGAGGAGTATCAACACCGAAATCCTCGTCCAGCGGCTGATCTGGATCGGGTCGGGTCGCCGGAGTAGCGGACCACTGTGCTGTCAGTCTGACAGCACCCCGGGGCATGATGAATGCGATCTCCTCAGTACCCTGCTCCATATCAGAGCCAAGCGTGCCGACCGTTACGCCAAAGTCCGCGCTGGTGCCTTCTTCCACTTTCCAGTGATGGAATTGCATGTTTTCAGCAGGTGCATCAGCCTTGATCGTGACTTTTTCGCCCGCCTTTACGCGTACAAAGCTGTCCTGCGTGCCATTGATTGTACCGCCTTCCACGATGACCGGCAGACTCATTGCGATGGCGGGAATACTGTAGACAGCACTCAGTTCCACAGGCTTGTCAGACATGGTGAACGTAAAAGTTTCGTTTTTGATCTTTGCCCCGCTGGCATCCAGCAGATAATTGTTTTCTGCGTCCACCGTAACATTCAGGCTATTGCCGTCCGCATCGATGATTGCAGTAAGGCTGCCCTTTTTGAGCTTCCAGCCTACGAGCTTGGAAAAGCTTGCGTTGCTGTCGTGACCGGTCACGGTAACGGATGCACCCTCCAGTGCATACACCGTCTCACCGGTGGTATTGTCCGTTTGGGCAGTACCGTTGCTCACCTTGACAGCAGCCTTGTAGACAGCGGTCAGCTTGACGGCTGCATCCGGCATGGTGAAGCTCAGAGGGCTGACCTTCAGCTCCTCTTCGGTCTTGCCGATATTGCCGCCAGATACCTCCCAGTGGTCAAACTGGTAATCCTCGGGGCTGCCTGCGGTCACGGTAACGGCTGCGCCCGGGCGGGCAAAATCTGCATTGCTGTTACCGTTCACTTTGGCAGTACCGCCGGACACCTCAAGCTTGTTGCTGTGGTGTGCGGTCAGTTCTACATTGCCTGTAGGCATGATGAACGAAAATTCCTTCTGCGCCAGTTTTTCGGCAGAGATCGTAAAGCCTGCGGGAGCATTTACTACTTCCCAGCCGTCAAATTTTCGCTCGTCAGTTTCATCGATCTGGGCGGTGACGGTCACTTTTTGACCGTTGAAGCTGTCCAGTTCTCCGCTGGTTGTATCGCCTGCTGTGGCGGTTCCATTGTTCACCTTGAGGTGAGCATCCTGCTTTTCTTCAATACGGAGATAGCTGTAGCGTGCATTCGCCTCAATGGGGGTAACACCGGCATCAATGGCTCCCTCTTCCCCGTCTTCGCTGGTAAAGTAGACGTAGTCTGCACCATCCGTGCGGTGGTAGGTAAAGTTACCAGCATTTGCGAGTACACTGCCGCCATCTTTCTCACCGTGAATCGTCACAGGGCCGTCGCAAGTGATGTCAGCCTTGCCATAGCCGCTCAAGACCCGAGAACTGCCCGATGCATCGATTTCCACTTCGTTAGCTCTGTGGATGATCAGCGTACCATCTGCATTGCTCGTATAGCCTATAGCATAGGTGCCTTCCGGTGCATTGATAGTCACTTTTCCGGTGCAGGTGATCACTGCCCTGCGGCCGATAGCGGAGTAGTTGTCGCTGGAAATTGTCACGTCGTGGGCTCTATTGATGGTCAAGTTGTGGACTGCAATGTTTTCCTTGCCATCCAGCACCACGTCAACATCATCCGGCACCTCAATGGTAATAGTATTAATCGTCTTAGTAGTATTGGTAGATGTCAGTATCTTCTGCACCGGGTCATAGTGGAAGGTATAGTTGCCTGGGGTGACGACAATGTTCTCATAATCCGCCGGGTCGATCACATTATTATTGATTTTGATCTCCTCTGCGACGTTCTCCGCATCCAGCACACTGACCGCACGGTTGCCGCTGATGTTCAACTGCATCAGTGCATCAGTGCTCTCAGCCAGAGCCGGGGCTGAGAGGGTGAACATCATGCATCCGGCTAGCGCTGCCGATACTGCACGTCGGATAAGTTTGCCTTGTTTCATGGTACAACCTCCTTTTTCCCCTCGTATTATTTACGGGGGGGGGGTATGTATTACGGTACTTCCATTATATTACATTTTATCGTATTTTGGAAGGGAAATGGCACAAAATGCCCAAAAAGAGCACGAATTATCGAAAGTGTCACTCTTTGATCGGCTCTACCCCTGCCGTTCTTCCGTTCTGCGTGCTTTTTTTGCCCCAGCACCGCCTTTTTTGTTGACAAGGCACCGGCTTGCTATTATAATAGTGTAGTCAAAATGGCATTCCTGTGCGGCTTTGTGGCTGCGCGAAAGAAATACAGCTAATAACAAGGAGAGATTCTCAAATGGCACAAGAGATCAAGATGTCCGCTGCCGGTCTGAAGGCAATGCAGGAGGAACTGGAATACCTCAAAACGGTGCGCCGCAAGGAGCTGGCCGAAGAGATCAAGGAAGCACGCAGCCACGGCGACCTTTCCGAGAACAGCGAGTACGACGAGGCCAAGAATACGCAGGGTCTGGTGGAGAACCGCATCACCGAACTGGAGCAGACCATCAAGAACGCAGTTATAATCGACGAGAGCGAGCTGAGCGTGGATAACGTTTCCGTGGGCACCCACGTTACCATCCGCGAGACCGGCGAGGACGAGGCCGAGGAATACGATATCGTGGGCCGCACCGAGGCTGATGCCTTCAACGGCAAGATCAGCGATGAGAGCCCCGTGGGCCACGCCCTGATGGGCAAGGCTGTGGGCGAAAAGGTCGAAGTGCTGCTGCCCACCGGCCAGACCGTGGAATACACCGTGCTGGCCATCACCCATTCTGCAAATTAAGTAGGAGTAACCATGGAAGAGCAAAAGAGAAACCCCGCTGCGGGTCTGTCCGAGAGCGAGCAGGTACAGGTGCGCCGCCAGAAGCTGGCCGACCTGCAGGCCGCCGGCAACGACCCCTTTACCCTGACCAAGTTCCCGCAGGACGCGTATTCTGCCGACCTGAAGGAAGAATTTAAGGAACTGCCCAACGAGACCGACAGCGGCAAGCTGGTGGCACTGGCAGGCCGTATGATGTCCAAGCGCGTCATGGGCAAGGCAAGCTTTGCCCACCTGCGCGACGACAAGGGCGATATCCAGCTTTACGTCCGCCGCGACGAGCTGGGTGACGAGGCCTACGCCGCCTTTAAAAAGCTGGACGTGGGCGATATCATCGGCGTGAAGGGCGAGGTGTTCCGCACCAAGACCGGCGAACTGAGCGTGCGCGCCACCGAGCTGACCCTGCTGGCCAAGAGCCTGCGCCCCCTGCCCGAGAAGTTCCACGGCCTGACCGATACCGAGATGCGTTACCGTCAGCGCTATGTGGACCTGATCGCAAACCCGGAGGTGAAGGATACCTTCATCAAGCGCAGCCAGATCCTGAAGGAAATCCGCGCCTATCTGGACGAGAAGGGCTTCTTGGAGGTGGATACTCCCATCCTGACCCCCTTCGAGATCGGTGCTTCTGCACGGCCCTTCTACACCCACCACAACAGCCTGAACATGGACATGGTGCTGCGCATCGAGACCGAGCTGTACCTCAAGCGTCTGCTGGTGGGCGGCTTCGAAAAGGTCTTCGAGCTCAACCGCAACTTCCGTAACGAAGGCATCGACACCCGCCACAACCCGGAATTCACCTCCTGTGAATTCTACTGGGCCTACGCCAACTTCCACGACCTCATGGACCTGACCGAAGAGCTCTTCGCCCGTCTGGCCAACAAGGTCTGCGGCGGCACGGTCATCACCTACCAGGGCCAGGAGATCGACCTCACCCCCGGCAAGTGGACCCGCATGTCCTTCTACGAATCGCTGACCAAGATCGGCGGCCACAGCCCCGAATTCTACAACGACTACAACAAGGTGCGCGACTACATCCGCAGCCGCGGCGAAAAGGCCACCGACAGCGAGAGCCTGCCCAAGCTGCACGCCAAGCTCTTCGATCTGGATGTGGAAGAGAAGCTGATCCAGCCCCACTTCATCTACCACTACCCCACCGAGATCTCGCCCCTGTCGCGCCGCAACAACGAGCACCCCGACCTGACGGACCGTTTCGAACTGTTCATCACCGGTCGTGAACTGGCCAACGCCTTCTCCGAGCTCAACGACCCCGTGGACCAGCGTCTGCGCTTCGAAGAGCAGGTGCGCGAGAAGGAGGCCGGCGACGACGAAGCCCACGCCATGGACGAGGACTTCCTGCGCGCCCTGGAATACGGCATGCCCCCGGCGGCCGGCGAAGGCATCGGTATCGACCGCCTCGTCATGCTGCTGACGGACTCCGCCTCCATCCGCGAAGTCATCCTCTTCCCGCTGCTGCGTCCGGAGTTCTAAACAAGCATGCGCATGCCCTTTGAGCTGTTTGTGGCGCTGAGATATCTGTTCTCGCGCCGCAAACAGACCTTCATCTACATCATCTCCATCATGTCCATCCTGGGCGTCGCCCTCGGCGTCGGCGCCCTGGTGGTGGTCCTGGGCGTCTACAACGGCCTGACCACCGACATGCGTGACAAGATCATCGGCGCCAATGCCCACGGCATCGTCATGTCTTACGTGCCCGCGGCCTTCCAGCAGCATCCCGACCTGGTGCGGCGCGTGGAGGCCGTGGAGCATGTGCGCGGCGCCACGCCCTTCATCTATACGGAAGTCATGCTCTCCGCCGCCGGCGGCGTCAAAGGCCTGGTGCTGCGCGGCATCGATCCCGAAAGCGCGCCCAAGGTCCTGAGCATGCTGCGCGAGATCCGTCGCGGCTCCGTGACCGATCTGAAACGCGAGGGCACGCCGGGCATCGTCATCGGCGAGGAGCTGGCCAAGCGTCTGGGCATCGGCCTGGGCAGCCGCGTCAACCTGCTCTCCCCCTCCGGGGAAAAGGGCGCCACCGGCTATTCGCCGCGCATCCGCCCCTTCGAGGTGGTGGGCATCTTCAAGACCGGCATGTTCGAATACGATGCCACCCTGGCCTTCGTGGACCTCAAGGCCGCGCGCGACATCCTCGGCCTGCCCGACGGCTTCCTCACCGGCATCGAGATCATGGTGGACGACGTCTACAAGGCCGACGTCATCGCCCAGAGCGTGCAGGACACCCTGGGCTCCCCCTTCTATGTGCGCCACTGGATGGAGATGAACGCCAACCTTTTCGCGGCCCTCAAGCTGGAAAAGATCGGCATGTTCATCCTGCTGACCATGGTGGTGCTCATCGGCTCCTTCTCCATCGTGACCTCCCTGGTCATGCTGGTCATGGAGAAGACCCGCGACATCGCCATCCTCATGTCCATGGGCGCCACCCGTTCCATGATCCGCCGCATCTTCATGCTCCAGGGCACCATCATCGGTTTCGTGGGCACCCTGCTGGGTTACGGCATGGGCCTGAGCCTGGGCTGGGCGCTGAAGCGTTACCGCTTCATCAAGCTGCCCGAGAACGTCTACACCCTGGATCACCTGCCCATCATCATCACCTGGCAGGACGTGCTCATCATCGGGGCCAGCGCCATGCTGCTCTGTTTCCTGGCAACCCTGTACCCGGCGCGGCAGGCCGCACGCCTTGAGCCCGCGGAAGCCCTGCGCTACGAGTGATCATGGCCGAGCTCTACAAATTCGAACATGTGGGCAAGCGGTTCTCCGGCCCGGAGAACCTGGAGATATTCAAGGATATCAACCTTTCCGTGGAAGAAGGAGAGTCCCTGGCCATCGTGGGGACCTCCGGCTCCGGCAAGAGTACCATCTGCAACCTGGTGGCTCGGTTCTATGACACGGACAGCGGAACTGTGTCTGTCGGCGGCCATGATGTGCGGGAATTTACTTGCGAGAGCCTGTTGCGGAACATCTCCATGGTCTTTCAGAATGTGTATCTCTTCCAGGACAGCGTGGAGAACAACATCAAGTTCGGCTGTCCCGAGGCGACCCATGAGCAGGTGGTGGCCGCCGCCAAAGCCGCCTGCTGCCACGACTTCATTATGGCGCTGCCCAATGGGTATGACACGGTGATTGGGGAGGGCGGTTCCACCCTATCCGGCGGGGAGAAACAGCGGATCTCCATCGCCCGGGCCATCCTGAAAGACGCGCCCATCGTCATCCT
>OOAD01001874.1_pt1 | contig 10522 bp, 10 predicted proteins | sample 1671151 | NCBI WGS metagenome assembly OOAD01 (sample SAMN06348127, study PRJEB24527) | human gut metagenome | biome: human gut; feature: ankylosing spondylitis patient; material: feces | host: Homo sapiens | place: China | collected 2015-10
GGTCAAATATATGACCGTTGACATCGTTATAGCAATGATAGTTTCCGCCGGGACGCAGGATGCCATACACCTTGCCGCCAAAGATGTCCTGAACCAGAAATGCTGTGATAGAACACTGCCCCAAAGTTTTATTCTCCGGTGTCCAGCCATCACGCAGTCTTGATGCGCAAGTATCAGCGCACCAGATATCAGATAATCTGTCATACAGATCCTGTGGTGTATGGATTCCTTTATACTTGTTTGTTATGGCAGGAACGGTTGCCTGTTCCCAACCATAGAAGTTGTAGGTCTTCATTTTCAAATATCTCCTCATTTGCTATTGAATGAAATGTGTTGCTTTTGTTTGGATTTATAAATGATATTTATAGTATGCGTTTCAGTTTGCAGTTCTCGATTCCTGCGCTCCAGAATTCTGACAACGGGATCCCTTTGACCTGACAGATGATACTGGAATTCATAGCTCCATGTCCGACAATCAATTGTGGTTTTACAACCTCTTTCAGGAATTCTCCTGTTCTCGCAAATAGCTGTTCAAAGCTTTCTCCACCATCCTTTGGAACTTTATAGTTTGCCGGATCAAGAAAGAGATCTTTTATTGGACAGCCGGGAGTAGTTATGCAGTTTGCGGTTCCTTCATAGCTGCCAAAACTCATTTCTTTTAACCGGTCGTCCGTTATGATCGGAATGTTCCGCCCTTTTAATACGATCTCGGCTGTTTCCTTTGCTCGGATAAGGGGAGAGCAGTAGCAGATATCAAAATGGATATCGGCATATTCTGTTCTGGCATGCTCCGCCATCTGGCGTCCTTCTTCATTTAATGGAATGTCTGTCCGACCTTGTAGTTTCCGCATGGCATTCCAGTCTGTTTTTCCATGTCGCATGATGTATAACATTGTTGTATCTCCTGTGGTTCATTTGAATATTCGGATTGACAAATAGCATTTCTTATTGTACCATAGCATCATAAAGGAAATGGGTTTTCACCGGGTAGGGATTATTCCTGACAGGACTTGCTCGTTTCTTTTTTTATTTTCAAGACATCATACAAGTACATTTTTCCTGAAGATGCATGTCTAATTAATATTCTCGCACTGAATACATTGTATCGCTCAACATCTCCATTTTCATCATATACTGGCAATGCAAATCTTGTGTCATAACGGTACCATCCATTTTTTGCGTGTCTGCTGTGCTTATTTTTCTTATTATCTTCAAAAGTCTTTGATGTTGCGATTTCTATCATCTCTGGGATAGCCTGCGCAGCATTGGCTTTCGCTTTAGCAATAGTTCCCTTTATATGCTTTGTGTAATTTGAGCCAGAATATTCATCAGGAAGATCTGTACCGATATAAATAATATCTTCTGTTTCAGCTATTCGATAAATGTCTCCCACATACTGCCTAAGATATTTTTCAACATCACTCCACTCTACAGAACGTTTTCCTTTAAATGCAATATCGTTAATCATAACAATATTATTGCCGTTAATGTCCTGAATAACAGAGACATTTCTCTTGATTTTTTGAGAGCTGTTTTCTCGATTGATTTCTCTGCATATTTCGATTAATTCAAAATATCTAAGTATTCTTCTTTTCGTTTCAAAATCAAATGTTCTGAGTAGTTCAATAATATTTTGTCCATCAACCATAAAGTCTGGTTCAATTGTCCGCTCTACTACTTCCTCATCACAAAGTAACTCCGCAAGAGACATATCAAGTGCCTTACAAATAGACACAAGCTTGTCAACCTGTGGATTAATCTTTTTCTTACGCCAGTCGCTAATCGTACTGGTTGCAATACCGGTTCTTCGTGATAATTCAATCTGGCTCATATGTAATTCTTCAAGTCTTGCAAAGATTTTATAATAAAATCTTCGGATTTCGATTTTCGTGAGCTTGCATTTTTTTCAGAATTATATGATTTGCCAGAAAGAATGTACTTACCTTATTTCAAATTAAAAGTTCAGGAGTTGCTGTTGTTTTTAGATATGCTGGATTTAAAAAATACAAAAAGATTGAACCAGTATGTTTCCGGACAGGTGGAAACTATCAAAGAAATTCACAGTCTGATGACATCCGACCTAAAACGCCACTATACTATTGAAGAGTTGTCAAAACAGTACCTGATGAACACCACTACTTTGAAATCCGTTTTCAAAGCAGTCTATGGAATGCCCATCGCTTCTTACATGAAAGAATACCGTATGAAGTCGGCATCAAATATGCTGTTGCAGGAAGATAAATCTATTTCGGAAATTGCCGCCGCTGTGGGATATAAAAGCCAAAGTAAATTTACATCGGCTTTCCGAGATATATTTCAGATATTACCTACTGCATATCAGAAACTATATCGTAATCAATAATTTTAATGCAAAACTGCACCCACAATATCCCTGAGTGCAGTTTTGTATCAATCAATATTCTAATGTTTCTCCATCAAGTGGAATATCAAGAACAAGTATCCTATACAAATGCACTTTCCTCTTTTGCTTTCCGCAAATCTTTTAACACTGTTCCTATATCTCCCAAAATAGCAATCCCCTTATCTTCAATGAATTCCGGCAAAAACTGATATTCTGAATTTACGGAGATATAATATGCATCTTTCAAGCTGTTTGTCAGTTCCCAAAACGGTTCCTGTATAAACATCGGTGTCATGCGCCCTACTCCAAGTTCTATAAAGAGAATTTTTCTATCTTTGTTCTTTTGAATGTATTTTGAGATTTTCTCATATTCTTCTTCGTATTTTTTCCCTTGCAGAAAATTCCCATATCCTCTTACCCACGGAAACATTTCCGCACCACAATGAGGGCAGCGAGGAATCAGTTCATCCGGCACCATTGTCCCCTCTCCCATAGCCGCAATCATATCTGCCACAGGTTGTACGGCATCCCATGTTTCATCCTGACAACACTGGGAACACTGGAAGAAACGATGATCTCCCTGAATCTCACTGACCTTTTCTTCCGGATAAATCTTTACAAACTGTGTATCCTGATTAGTCGTTAAGATATGAAAATCCTTTCCCTGCAAGATTCTATCCAAATCCAGATATGGCTCTCTGATAGGGGCATTTTGTGTAGTATTTAAAAAGGTTGCCACATATCCCCAGTGTTCATTTCTTGTAGAAAACCGATGCATCATGCCGCTAAAAGCACCTTTGAATCCATACTTATCTGCAAATTTTCCAAAATGCTCACGAAAAGAAGGGGTATCACTATAATAAAAGTCACCACCTCCAGCCGCTGATAAACCGGATGCTCCGCCTACTACGATACACTCTGCCTCCTGCACTCTGCGAACAAATTCCTGAATCTGTTCCTCATAAGGAAGTGGTTTTTGTTTGCTCAACACTACAGCAGTACCGCCGGATGCATAGGTACTATAGTGTCTGGAATAGTTCATTTGTGTTTTCATTACCAAATTTTCATAACAGCTCATTTTTTTCATTCTCCTATCTCACAACTGTAATATCTTTAACCACCTTACTTAGTCTATTCTTCCCTTTCTGATTTCCTTTAACGCTACCGTAAGATTACCATCCACACCGATGGATTTTTCTTTGATTTCCTCTGGAATGTAAATTTCGCCCTTGTTAAATGTGATATATCTTGCCTGTGGTTCTACTGCTGCAAGATGCATCAAAGGAGCTTTAATCATCTGATTTCTCCAACCAATGCCAAATTCCAGAATTGCCAGCTTCTTTCCATGTAAATTCTGAATAAATTCTTGATAGCGGGCAGCCTTTTCCTTCCAATTTTTCGTTTCTGTAAACGAGGACATCTCACCCCAATTTACTTCCATATCTCCACCGCATTTTGGACATTTCGGCAGTAACTCTTTGGGTACTCTTCCGTTTACTTCCTCTTCTGTCATGGCGAGAACTGCTTTTTGATTAGGATAGACCTCGTCATGACATCTGTTCTTGCACCGCATCTGGGTTAATTTCCCTTCCATTTCAAAAACACGGTCTGCCTCAAAACCTGCCGGCACAAAATGATCCTCCGCATTGGAAGTTACTACGAAATATTCTTTATCCTTTACTAGTGCATAGATGTTTTTCATAATCTCACTCGGCTCATCCTGCATAGCTTTTGCCTTAACAAGTCTGCTTACAAACGCCCACTTTTCTTCTACCTTCATTGGCACTGAAAATCCGTGTAAAACACAACGCAGTCCGTATTTTTCTCTGAAATCTCCCATATTTTCCTGAAACCATGCGTCATCTGCAAAAATATTATATCCCTCTGCGATAGACAAACCATTACTGGCTCCAATCAAAATACCATCTGCTTCTTTGATGATTTGACTTATCTCTTGATATACATTCATCTTCATCACATTTCCTTTCCCGCTATGTTTTCTTTTAAATCCCGCAGGGTTTCTGCCAAATCTCCTGCTATATAAATGCCTTTGTCTTTTATATGCTCTGGAGCTGAGGATTTCTTCTGATTCAGACAGGCATAAAACACCTTTTCATTTTTGTATGTCATTTCCCAAAAAGGAAGTTTAATAATACTGGGTGTCATCTCACCAACCCCCAGCTCCAGCAGTACAACATTCTTATCTGTTCCATTCATGAGATATTTTTTTAGGAAATTCTCATATCGCCTTACACCTTCCCTCCAGTCTTTCCCCTCCAAAAATGTATCATCCCTTACCCAGGGAACCATGATTCTCCCGCACTCATTACATCTTGGCAGAAGCTCGGAAGGAACACGCAGTTCCCGAATATTTTCGTTCATCCTGCGAATCATTTCTACATTGGAATAAATTTGGTCATGACAAGGCTGACTGCATTGAACATAGCCACTGTTACCTTGATAATCGCAAATCCTTTCTTTCTGAAAAATCCGTTCAAACTGCATATCTATATTGGTTGTTAAAACAAAGACTTCTTTTTCCGCCACAATATCACGCAGGTCATAGTATGGCTGTCCTGTAGGTGCATCCCACATACTTTGTATGTAACGTGCATAATATGCCCACTGTTGTTCCGGCGATGAATAACAGTAGTAAAAACCGTCAAAGGGAGAGTTCAGTCCATACCACTCCTTGAAATCTTGTAAACATTCCTCCATATAGGGTAGCCAATGATAATGGTTATATCCCGCCGCACTGGAAAGACCAGAACCACCGCCTATTAAAACGGCATCTGCCTGACGGATTTTTTCTGCCAGAAAACTGACTTGTTCCTCCTTTTGCATACACCACTTTATCTCCTTTTTTATATCAGATTCCACACTTTTTATTTCGCTTGACTTTTATTTTTTTACTTGTTAAAATTAAATTTACATCAAGCATTAAAATCATATTATCATGTAAGTTTAAAAATTGCAAGAAGAAAGTTCGAGGTGACAAATGAAATATTCCACAAAGCTTAGTGACACCATTCATATTCTTATATTTATTGCTCTTGGAGATGACGAACAACTCTCCAGCACAAAAATTGCAGAAAGTATCAAGACAAACCCGGCTTATGTCAGACAGCTTATGGCAACCCTGAAAAATGCAGGCATTGTTGTCAACACACAAGGTCATGCGAATGCCGCTCTTGCAAAATCGGCAGATAAAATCAATATGTATGACATCTACCGAGCCGTAGAGGGCGATAAGCCGCTGCTTCACCTGGACACAGATACCAATCCGGATTGTGGAATCGGTATCAACATTCAATTCGCTATTGGGGACTTCTATCATGAAATTCAAAATATGGTAGATGAAAAAATGAAATCCATTACATTGCAGGATATTATTGATCGGTATTATTTTAAAATGCTACTGTAAAATAAATAATCGAGTAGGCGGGAGTGATTAGCTCCCGTCCTCTCACACCACCGTGCGTACCGTTCGGTACACGGCGGTTTCAATAGTTATTATCTTACACTTATAATAAGTTGAAATCCACATAATTTCACTATCACTTATACTAGTAAGTGAATTTTGATGCCAAAAAAGAAACTCAATCTATTTGCCAGTAAATGCAATTATCACCGCCTCATAAGGACGCAATTTATTTCCTTCTCTGTCGTCCTCATAATTCTGGATCCAGACTTCCCCGGCTTTCCACTCATCAAGCAATGGGCAGCTAACTTCCTCATCCGTAAAGTTTGTACATACCAGCATCTTTGTATGCTCATCTGTTCTCGTATAGGCGAAAATTCTCTCATCTTCCGGCAGAAGAAGGTCAAATTTTCCGTCCACAAATACTGGATTTTCTTTTCTTAAACGAATCAGCTTCTGATAATAGTAAAATACCGAATTTTCATCTTCCAGTGCCTCTTTCGCATTAATCCTGATATAATTTGGATTCACTGCAAACCATGGTTCTCCTGTTGTGAAGCCTCCGTTCTTCTCACTGCTCCACTGCATCGGAGTACGGGCATTATCACGACTTCTTGCGTAAATAGAATGCAGGATTTCTTTTGGCTGATATCCTTTTTCCAGTCGCTCTTTGTACATGTTCAATGTCTCAATATCTTCATATTCTTCAATGCTGTCAAACTGCACATTCGTCATTCCCAGCTCTTCTCCCTGATAAATGTAAGGAGTTCCCTGCATTCCATGAAGCATTGTCGCCAGCATTTTTGCCGACTCTTTTCTGTATTTTCCGTCATTTCCCCAGCGCGACACGATTCTAGGAAGATCATGGTTATTCATGAACAGACTGTTCCATCCTACCTGATATAAAGTATTCTGCCACTTTGCAAGGCATTTTTTCAGCTTTACCAGATTCAATGGAATCGTATCCCATTTTTCCTTTCCTTCTTCCTGATCAAGCATAATGTGCTCAAACTGGAAAACCATGGAAAATTCACTTCCATCCGGATTACTATATTTCTTTGCAATTTCCGGTGTTGCTCCCCAGGCTTCTCCTACAGTGATCATGTCGCCCTTCTGAAATGTTTCCCTGCTTAATTCACGCAGAAATTCATGTAACTTTGGTCCATTATTTGTGATCTTAAGATCTGGCTCTTTTGCAATCTGATCAATTACATCCAGACGAAATCCGCCTGCCCCTTTTTCCATCCACCAGAGAATCATATCATAGAGCTCTCTTCTCACTTTCGGATTCTCCCAGTTCAGATCCGGCTGTTTCACTGAAAATTGATGAAAATAATACTGTCCCAGTTCTGGAACCCACTCCCATGCCGGTCCGCCGAACACAGAATTCATATCATTTGGATAAACGTCTTCTTCTCCGTCACGCCACACATAATAATCATGATACGGATTGTCTTTACTTTTCTTTGCTTCCAGAAACCATCTGTGTTCATCTGAAGTATGATTCAATACAAGATCCATCATAATTCGGATTCCGCGTTTCTTTGCCTCCACAAATAACTGTTCCATATCTTCCATTGTTCCGAACATCGGCTCAATATCCTGATAATCAGAAATATCATATCCATTGTCATCCTGTGGAGAACGATACACCGGTGAGAGCCAGATTGCATCTATTCCAAGTTTTTTCAAATAATCCAGTCTGCTGATAATTCCTGGAATATCACCTATTCCATCTCCGTCCGAATCTTGAAAGCTTTTCGGATAAATCTGATATACGACTGCATTTTTCCACCATTTATTCTTATTTTCCATACTCAATTTCGATATCTCTCCGGCAGATTATCTGGTTCTACCGGGATATCTTCTCCTCCTTCCATGTACTTGGCTTATTTTTTTTATATTTTAACGGAGAAACTCCGTATGTTTTTTTGAAGATTCTGATAAAATAGCTTACATTCTGATACCCGCTCTGCATGGCTACATCCGTAACCGGGATATCGGTGTCCTGTAACAGCTGCTTTGCATGCTCCAACCGCAGGTATGTTACATATTGTGACAGTGTAATATGAAAATGTTCCTTAAAATATCGCGATATATATTTTTCCGAAAGATGAAACTGCTCACTAAATTCTTTTAATGATATCTTTTCCATAAAATTCTGCTGTATATATGAAATCATTTCTTTTTCTACAGTATTTCTCCCGTTTTTATCATTTTCGATCACAAAGCCCTTCTCCCACATTTCAAGAATAAATTGTAAAAGAATTCTTTTTGTCTTTATCTGAGCAGTTATTTCGGACTCAATTTTCTTATTTTTTGCCATATATGTCTCAACCAACTGCTCACACAGTTCTTTTGCTGTATCTTTTACTCTTGGGCCTATCATCAGATGACCATTTTTTAACGGCTTCAGTAATTTATCATCTAACATATCATTTATGCAAAAAGATATGTATTCTACCGGAAAAAGGAAAGTAAAATAATCTACTGTACCAGTCTGTGAACCCATGAAATGCAGATTACCCGGCGACACTACAAAAGCATCACCGGGGGTTCCAATATAGTTTTCTCCTGATATACTTACAGTCAAAAAACCACTTTTTACATATATAATTTCCAGTTCATCATGCCAATGTACCGGTATCTGAAATGATCGTCCCCCATTTTTTATATGATATGTACTAAACGGATCATCCTTTGTACCGTGTGGTTTATTTTCTTTTAATTCAAAGTACATAATCTCTCCTTTAATATTCCCTACAGGTAAAACAGAGGATTTACGACATATCAGATACTTCCACAAGACTTTTACTCTTCCATTTTCCACTCTTCCATCTAAGTACCATTCCCACAGCTCTCGCACATTCGTCACCTGCCATAGCAATATATGCTCCCACAGCCAGAAGTCCCATGTGTATTCCAAGAAAATACGTTCCGCCAACTGCAAATAAATACATAAATATCGCACCTAGCATAACCGGGAAAACTGCATCTCCACTCGTTTTTAATGCCTGACCATATACAAGGTTTGTTACCCTTCCAAATTCAAGAAATATATCTACTACTAACAACTTTACCACAAGATTTATCATCTGTATATCATCAGTAAATATATGCACTATAAAATGTCCGGCCAATGCAAATGTTACAGAAAAGCATGTCGCTGTGATAATTCCGTATATCGCAGCTTTTCTCGTTCCCCTGTTACATTTCTCAAACTCTTTTGCTCCAATTCTCCAGCCGGTCATAATTGCATTTGCCTGAGCAAGGGCAGCTCCCACACAATACGAGAAACTTGCAATCTGTACAGCATAGGAGCGAGCTGTAACATTCATTCCATCCACATCCATCTGATTCATAAAACGCACAATCAGAGTCATTGCAATGTTGTAAAGTGCAGTTTCAAGTGCAGAAGGAAAACCAATCTTAACAATCTGTGCAAATATCTTTCTTGCTGCAATCCGTTCAGGACTCTGCTTTGCTTTTATAAGCACCGCCCCCATGCCAGCTACAATAATAAGATTTACAACTCTCGAAATAACTGTGGCAACGGCAACTCCCATTACGCCCCAGTTGAATACAAATAAGAATACTGAATTAAGTATTATATTGAGAACATTTCCAACAACAGTTCCTATTAAAGAATGCTTTGTATATCCAAACACTCTCAAATAACTGGAGAAAATAGGAATAAGTGCATTTAAAAAACATGTGCCGCCGACAATTCTAAGGTATATTTCAGCCGGCTCAAGCAAAGCCGGAGCAATACTTACGATTCTAAGCATCCCACCAGAAAATGCGGCGAGAATGATAGACATTATGATACCTATCAATGCGTTGAATATAAGTCCAAGTTGTCTTGCCTGATATGCAATCCCCGGTCTTCCAGCTCCAATATTTTGTGACATGACAGCTATCATACCCGATGATATTACTCCAAACATAATAATAAAAACGCCTATATATGTATTGGCTGTTCCCACTGCTCCTACAGCCTGATCACTTACAGATGATAGCATAAGCGTATCGACCATACCGGAAAGCATGTAAAATAAAGTTTCTAAGCATATTGGCACAGATAGCTGTGTTAATGTTTTTCTTTTAGCTTCCATGTTTTTCTCCTCACATACAATTCAAGACTACCCTATCAATAATACGATATATTTCTATGTGATTCTTGTATAATATCATGTGAAAATTGCACTATTTCTACTCAATACTCTCGTATATAACAACACTGCTTCCTTTAATCTCTGGAACTCCTTTATTAAGTACAACTTGAACACTGGACTGATAGCAGACGCAAATTCAAAAGCAATATCTTTATGTGCGAATATTCCGCCGTATTTACCTCGCTTAATGGTCTGAGCACGAATGTTCTCATGTTCAATCTCTGCCACTGCTGACAGAACAGATATCATTAGCTTCCCGGCATCTTTAGATGAATCAATTCCATCCTCTACACAAATCAGATTCACACCAAAATTCTGCATATTTCCTAAGTTTGTCCTTCTGTGCCTCCAAGCTGTAACCCTCAACCTGAATTGCTGTTGATACACGAGTATATATGTAGCATTTTGTTTTCTTTTCCAATACATTCACTTCCCTCTATTGTGGTAAAATCAACGTTGGGTTTTTTAACAGTGTGGCAATAACCGGGGCATATTTAGATATTCCATAATCTTCAACAATACTGGTTATTCTAGCCCCTGCATCCTTTGATGAAGCCCCACATA
>OOAD01001877.1_pt1 | contig 10511 bp, 8 predicted proteins | sample 1671151 | NCBI WGS metagenome assembly OOAD01 (sample SAMN06348127, study PRJEB24527) | human gut metagenome | biome: human gut; feature: ankylosing spondylitis patient; material: feces | host: Homo sapiens | place: China | collected 2015-10
CGGTATAGGTGCAGCCCTTCTCGTGGGGGCTGCCGTTGATGAGCAGGACTTTCATAAGCAGATACTCTCCTTTTTTGGCAAAACGCGCCGCACATGGGGCGCTTTGCCCTGATTTTAGCACAATTGCACCCTGAGTGCAACGCGCGCCCTTGACAAAGAGTTGCGTTTTGACGATAATATGGAGATACGAAAACACGAAACAGCTGCTGGCCGGGCAGGGGGCCCGGACAGCGGGAGAAGGAGGCAGATACATGCGCGTTATTGCAGGAGAAGCACGGGGCCGCAGGCTGGAAGCCCTGCCCGGCACCGAGATCACCCGCCCGACGATGGATCAGGTCAAGGAGGCCATGTTCAGCATCGTCCAGTTCGACCTGCCCGGTGCCCGGGTGCTCGACCTCTACGCAGGCAGCGGCCAGCTGGGCATCGAGGCCCTGAGCCGGGGTGCGGCCCGGTGCGTGTTCCTGGACGAAAACCGGGAGGCCGTGAACATCGTGATGAAGAACTGCAAGAACTGCGGCGTGTTTGACCGCAGCCGGGTCAACATCGGCGAGGCGGCACGGTATCTCTCCGCCTGCCATGAGCAGTTCGACATCGTGCTGCTGGACCCGCCCTTCCACACCGGCACGCTGGAAAAGATCCTGCCCGGCGTGGACAAATGCCTGGCCCCGGGCGGCATCGTGATCTGCGAGAGTGAGACCGGCCTGGTGCTGCCTGCCGAGGTGGGCGGCATGACCCTGAAAAAACAGTATAAATACGGCAAAGTCCTGCTGTGGAAGTATGGTAAGCCCCGGCAGAGCGCCGGAGAGGGAGATGTGGAATGAACGTAAACGAGCTTTTGGATACCATTGAGGATACGCTGGAGGAGAGCGCCGGAATGCCCCTTTCGGGCGGCAAGCGCATCGTGGATGTGGAGCAGATCCGGGATTATCTGGACGAGATCCGCCAGAACCTGCCTGTGGAGCTGCGGCAGGCCCAGTCCATTGTCAACGACCGTGCCCAGCTCATCGAATCGGCCAACGCACAGGCGCAGGCCATTGTAAAAAAGGCCGAGGAGCGCGCCCGTGTGCTGGTGAGCGAGGCCGAGATCGTCAAGGCGGCCCAGCAGCGCGCCGGGGAGATCGTCTCCGCCGCCCAGACCGAGGCCCGCACTGTCCGCCAGACTGTGACCGACTACTGTGATAATATGCTCAAGACCACGGAAGAGACGATGGCGGAAAACGCCGCACAGGTCAAAAATGTCCGTGCAAACCTGCGCCAGAGCCCCCGGAAACAGCTCTGATGCGGGAATGTGAAATTTCCCGGTGAGAGCTTCCGGCCCCTGCAAGCAAAAACGACGGCTTGCAGGGGCTTTTTTTGGTACATTTTGAGAGAAAAAACAAAAGGGAAACTCTTGCAATCAGGGGCCTGTTTTGTTACAATAAAATTGTATCCTCAGGGCTGGCCGGGCCACAAACTTCCGGCAGGCCGCAGGCCGCTTTCCCGGGCAGCAGCTCCGGGCAGAAAAGGGCGGCAGATGCAGGATCTTATCTGAGTTTTGAAAGGAGGCTGGGAACATGGACACGGAAAAAACAGCACAGCCCTTTGACCCGGCCTCGTTTGAGCATGTCCCGGTGCTGCTGAACGAGTGCCTGGACGGCCTGAAGATCGACCCGGCCGGCACCTATCTGGACGGCACGGCGGGCGGCGCGGGGCACTCCCGCCAGATCGCCCTGCGGCTGAACGGCGAGCAGGGCGGCAGGCTCATCTCGCTGGATCAGGACCCCGATGCCGTGCAGACGGCCCGGGCCCGGCTGGCGGGCCTGCCTGCCACCGTGGTGCAGATCAACTTCCGCTATGCCGGACAAGCTCTGGAGCAGCTGGGCATTGAAACGATCAACGGTGCGCTGCTGGATCTGGGGGTGTCCAGCCATCAGCTGGATGACGCAGCCCGGGGCTTTTCCTACCGGGCAGATGCCCCGCTGGACATGCGGATGAGCCAGGAGGGTGAGACGGCTGCCGATCTCGTGAACAGCGAGAGCCGGGAGGAGCTGGCCCGCATCCTGCGGGATTACGGCGAGGAGCCCTTCGCCTGGCAGATCGCGGGCAGGATCGTGGAAGCCCGGGAAACTGCCCCCATTGAAACGACATTGCAGCTGGCGGATATCGTGGCCAGCGCCATGCCCCCGGCGGAGCGCCGGAAGAACAAAAACCCCTCCCGCCGCACCTTCCAGGCACTGCGCATTGCGGTAAACCATGAGCTGGATGCACTGGAAGAGGGGCTGGACACCATTTTTGCGCATCTCGCACCGGGTGGAAGACTTTGCGTGATCACCTTCCACTCGCTGGAGGACCGGCTGGTCAAAAACAAGTTCCGCCGCTGGTCCACCGCCTGCACCTGCCCGCCGGAGTTCCCGGTGTGCGTCTGCGGCGGCAAGGCCAAGGCAAAGCTGATCACACGCAAACCCATTGAAGCCAACACGCAGGAGCTGGAGGAGAACCGGCGCAGCCGCTCGGCCCACCTGCGGGTTTTGGAAAAGATCTGAGGGCGGCAAAGCCCCGGAGATGTGAGGAGGAGATCACCATGGGTCAGGCAGCATACGATATGACAGAGGTTCGGCGCAGAAGAGCGCCGCAGGCACAGCCCAAAGTTCCGCTGCGGGTAGAAAAGGGCGGCAAAAAGCGGCTGAACCCCGTGCGGGCCGCCATGCAGCACGCGCTGCAGCTGGTGGGCGCGGCTTTGCTGGTGGGCTTTGCGGTGAGCCTGCTGTGGAGCGAGGCACAGCTGGTGGAGCTGAATTCTCAGATCCAGAGCGCCAAGGCAGAGCTTGTGAGCGAGCAGAGCCAGTATACATACTACAACAGTGCCCTGAACAGCCGCACCAACATCACAAGTGTTGAGGAGACCGCCACCCGCCTGGGGCTGATGAAGATCGACCAGAGCCAGATCACCTACATCCGGCTGGATGAGGGCAGCGTTCTGGTGCGCAAGGCATCCGCTGTGCGGCAGTGGTCGGATCTGCTCCACGATGGGGCAATGACCATTCTTGCCTCTGTCAGAACGGCAAAATAAACCAAACAACGAAAAGCGTGCGGCAGCGCACGCTTTTTCGGTTTTCTTCGGGAGTACGCAATGCAAACACCATCCTCCAATCCCAAAAAGAACAGTGCCCGCCGCCGCGGTGCGGACCCGCACGCACGGCTCAGTGTCCGGCTGCGTCATATCAGCTTTGGTGCCGCCGTGCTTCTTGTGGTGGCCGCCGCGCTGACCGTGATCTACAGCCTGTACAAGATCCAGATCCGCGACGGTGCCACCTACCGCCAGTATGCCGCCGAGCAGCAGCTGCTGGACAGCACCATTCAGGCCACCCGCGGTGAGATCTACGACACCAGCGGCATCACGCTGGCTTCCACCAGCGTGGTCTGGACCATCTGGGCCGACCCCTCCTACAGCACGGCCCTGTATACCACCACCACCGATCAGGATACCAAGGCGGAGACCCGCACCATCGATGAAGCCGCCATGAAGGAGGTCTGCACCCAGATCACCCTGCGCCTGCTTTCGGGCGACGGCGAGAGTCTGGACAGCGTGGATACCACTTCAGCGGAGTACCAGACCCAGTATCAGGCGGTCTGCGATGCCCTCTCCCAAAACGAAAGCTCCTATCAGGTGCTGGCCACCAAGGTCAATAACGCCATCAAGCTCTCCATTGAGGAATACGTCAAGACCTACAACAAGGCCCACAGCAAGAGCGGAAAATCCGCCGGTGCGCTGGAAAAGATCCTGGGCAAGCTGGGCCTGGGCCAGCAGGAGAGCGACGACGGCACCCCCACTGTCCGCAAGGGACGGGTGTCGGTGTCGGCTTCCAAGGGCTTCCAGCGGGATTACCCCTATGGCCGCTTTGCCGCTGCCGTGCTGGGCTTCTGCAATGCGGATGGTCAGGGCGTGTACGGTCTGGAAAACTCCTATGAGTCCACGCTGGCCGGTGTGAATGGCCGCACCATCACCCTGCGCAACGCCTACGGCAACGCCATTGCCGATGAAAACGCCACCACCTACGCCGCCAAGGACGGTTCCAATCTGGTGCTCTCGCTGGACGTGAACATTCAGGAAGTGGTGGAGCGCTACCTGAACGAGGCCGTGGCGGCCAACACCGTTGAGAACCGCGGCTGTGCCATTGTGATGAACGTCAAGACCGGCGCCATCCTTGCCATGGCCTCCAAGCCGGACTTTGACCCCAATGACCCGCAGGATTTCAGCGCCAATCTGGCCTACCTGACAGAGCAGGTGCAGGCCGAGCCGGAGCTGTACACCATCTACAAAAAAGACGAGAACGGCAACTACCTGCGGGATGAGAACGGCCAGAAGATCGTGGATGCGGAGGCCGACTACACCGGCACCTACCGGGATATCCAGTGGAAGAACAAGACCATCACCGAGCTGTACTACCCCGGAAGCGTGTTCAAGGTCATCACCGCCGCCATGGGTGTGGACAGCGGCAAGGCGACCTATTACACCACCCTGAACTGCTCCGGTGCTTACAGCGTGGCAAAGCAGACCTACCACTGCGCCGGCAGAAAGTCGCACGGGGCCCAGAATCTGGCTGAGGCCCTGCGCAACAGCTGCAACATCTACTTCATCCAGCTGGGCCAGCGTGTGGGCTCCAGCCTGTTCTATGATTACTTTGATGCCTTTGGCTTTACCGAGCGCACCGGTGTGGACCTGCCCAATGAGACCAGCTTCATGCAGTATTACAGCAAGAGCCGTCTGGGCGAGGTGGAGCTGGCCTCCTCCGCCTTTGGTCAGGCCATGGCCGTGACCCCGCTGCAGGTGTGCACCGCCATCTCGGCGGCAGTCAACGGCGGCTACCTGGTCACCCCCCATGTGGTGGACAAGATCACGGACCAGAACGGCAATGTGGTGCAGGAGATCGGCACCAACATCCGCCGCCAGGTCATCAGCGAGAGCGCCAGCGAGACCATCCGCCAGATCATGGAGTTTGAGGTGGGCGACGGCACCCAGGGCGGCGGCGGCAACGCCTACGTTGCAGGTTACCGCATCGGCGGCAAGTCCGGCACTTCCGAGCAGCTGAACATGGACCGCCGCGCTGACGGCGACTACAAGAAGGTGGCATCCTTTGCGGCTGTCCTGCCCGCCAACGACCCGGAGATCCTGGTCTATGTCATGCTGGACGACCCCAACAATGCCCGCACCGACTATTCCTCCATTCTGGCGGCTCCGGTGGTGGGCAACATCATCAGTGAGATCGCGCCCTATCTGGGCATCGCCACCGACGGCGTGGACCGCAGCGGCACCACCGTCAAGGTGCCCAACCTGACGGGCAAGGAGTGGAGCAACGCGCAGGTGCAGCTGAACATCAAGGGCTTGAAGCATCACCTGGCCGAGAGCGAATCCGACCAGACCGCCGCCCTTGTCACCTACCAGTACCCCCGCGCGGGGGCAGAGGTGCCCTACGGCACCACCGTTTATCTGTATACCGATACCTATGAGGGCAAGCACGCCGAGGTGCCGGACGTGACCGGCAAGAGCGCGGACTTTGCCCGGCAGATGCTGAACGCCGCAGGGCTCAACTGCACAGTCGAAGGCTCCGGCACGGTCCAGAGCCAGAGCGAGGCACCCGGCTCCAGCGTCCAGCGGGGAACCATCGTACATCTGATCTGTGGATAAAGGGGAATGAGAGTATGGAAGCAATTGCAGCAAACATCCTGTTGGAGGGCCTGGCCGTCAACGCGCTGGCCCAGTGCGAGACCCCGGTCACGCTGGTGACCACCGACAGCCGTGAGGTCTGCCCCGGGTGCATCTTTGTGGCGTTCCCGGGCGAAAAATTTGACGGCCATGATTTTGCCGCCAAGGCGCTGGAAAACGGCGCGCTCTGCGTGGTGCTGAACCACCCCGTGGAAGGCGTGCCGGAGGCGAAGAGTGTGATCTGCCCGGATAGCTACCACGCCATGATGGTGCTGGGTGCCAACTACCGCAGCCAGTTCCACCCCAAAGTGGTGGGCGTGACCGGCAGCGTAGGCAAGACCACCACCAAGCAGATGACCTATGCCGCCATTGCAGGCTTTGGCAATACCATCAAGACCGAGGGCAACCAGAACAATGAGCTGGGCCTGCCCCGCACCATGTTCCGCATCGGCAAAGAGACTCAGTACGCCGTGGTGGAGATGGGAATGAGCCACGCCGGAGAGATCGAGCGCCTGAGCAAGTGCGCCCGCCCGGATGTGGGCATCATCACCTGCATCGGTGTGTCCCACATCGGCAACCTGGGCAGTCAGGAGAACATCTGCAAGGCAAAGCTGGAGATCTGCGCCGGTCTGCCGGAGGGTGCCCCGCTGGTGCTGAACGGGGACGACCCCTTCCTGCGCAAGGCCGTCCTGCCCGACCATGTCCGCCCGGTCTGGTTCAGCCTGGGCGATGAGAACGCTGATGTCTGTGCCCTGTCCATCCAGCAGGATGAAAAGGGCATGAGCTTTGTACTGGAGGATCACGAGGAGGGGACTTTCCTCGTAAAGATCCCCGCCATGGGCCGGCATAATGTGGCCAACGCGCTGGCTGCCTACTGCGCCGCCACCCGTCTGGGGCTGGATGCCCGCCGGGTCATTGCCGGTCTGGCCGACTTTGAGCAGACCGGAATGCGCCAGAAGGTGGTGCACGTCAGAGGCGTGGATGTCATTGAGGATTGTTACAACGCCAACCCCGACAGCATGAAGGCCGCGCTGGCCATGTTCAGGGAATATCCCTGCAAGCGCCGCTTTGCTCTGCTGGGCGATATGCTGGAGCTGGGCGATATCAGCCGCGCTGCCCACGAGGAGGTGGGCCGTCAGGCCGTGGAGAACAAGGTGGACTACCTCGTCACCTATGGCGAGCAGGCCAAGCGCATTGCCGTGGTGGCTGCCGCCAAGGGGCTGCCCACCCTCCATGCCGACACCTACGCTCAGGCCGCCGAGACCCTGCTGCAGAAAATGCAGCCCGGCGATGCCCTGCTGGTCAAGGCCAGCCGCGGCATGGCACTGGAAAAAGTGCTGGAGATCTTTTACAAGGAGTAACATCGAGCTATGATTCGTTTCGCCTTGATCGCCGCCTCAACGCTGGGGTTCTTCCTCACGGCGGCGCTCGGGAATCTGATGGTGCCGCTGCTGCGGGCGTTCCAGGGACGCTGGGATGAGCCCAAGGCCCGGCAGGCACCATCACCCAAGCAGGAAGCACCGGATGCCGAGCCGGAGCGCCCGCCGCGGGCCCCCACCATGGGCGGGCTCTGCCTGATGGTGGGGGTGCTGGCCGCTGTGGGCGTGGGCTGGACAGCCGCCTGTGTGGCCCAGCCTGAGCTGCTGGGGGCCGAGAGCCTGCTCTCGGTCCGGCTGCTCACAGCGCTGCTGGGAGCTTTGCTCTTTGGCGGCGTGGGCCTGCTGGAGGATCTGGCCCGCATCCGCAGCCGTTCGGTGCTGGGCCTGCGGCGGCACACCCGCCTTGGGCTGGAAGCCGCTGCCGGTGCCGTGGTGCTGGTGCTGCTGGGAGCCAAAGGCTGCCTTGCAGCCGGGATCACCCTGCCGGGTGTGGGCTATGTCGATCTGGGCATTGCCGCCCCGCTGCTGTGGGAAGGGCTGCTGATCGCATTGGCCGAGTGTGCCCGCATTGCCGATGGCATGGACGGCATCGTCTGCGGTACATCCTTTGCGGCCATGCTGGGCCTGATGGGGGTGATGACCCTGCTGGGCTGGTTCCCGCTGGGCGTTCTGCCCGCCGCGCTGGCCGGTTCCCTGATGGCTTTCCTGCTCTGGAACTTCCCACCCGCAAAGCTGCGGCTGGGCAGCGTGGGAAGCCTGTTTCTGGCCGGGGTGCTGGGGTGCGTGCCCCTGTGCATCGGCTGGCCTGACCTTACCCTGCCGCTGGCCCTGCCCTTCTGGCTGGAGGGCGGCATGGTGGCCCTGCAGATCCTGGTCTGCAAGGCCAGCCGGGGCCGCAGGCAGCTGTTCCGCTCGGCACCGCTCCACCGCTGGCTGGAGCTGCGGGGCCAGAGCGCGGAACAGATCTTCTATACCTTTTGTGTCGTTGCCATGCTGGGCGTGGCGCTGACCGTTCAGCTGGCAAAAATCAGTTAAGGAGGGGTGCAGTTTGGCAACACTCCGCAGAAAAAAAGCAGAGCCGTTTTCCGTCTTTCAGCGGGACCCCGGCCCCTGGCCGCCCATCCTGCTCAACTGGATGGCGACCCTGGCCATCATCATGGTGTTCGGGCTGGTCATGCTGTTCAGTGCAAGCTATACCACGGCCTATCTCCGCTTTGGGGACAGCTTCCATTACATCAAATCCCAGCTGCTCTGCACAGTGCTGGGCCTGGGGATGATGTTCCTGTTCTCCTATTTTGACCACCGCTTCCTGCGCAGAATGGTCAAGCTGGGCTATATCGTCTGCCTGATCCTGTTGGTGCTGGTGCTGTTCAGCAGCCCCATCAACGGCTGCCGCCGGTGGATCAGCTTCGGCGGCCTGACCCTGCAGGCCTCCGAGGTGGCAAAGTTTGAGATGATCCTGCTCACGGCAGACATCGCCGCCAGGACCCCGCAGGTCAGATTCGGCGAGATGCCCCTGCGCAAGTGGGTCTACCACAGCATCGTGGTGGAGCTCATCCGGCCCATCCTGTGGCTGGTGCCTGTCCTGATCCTGCTGGTGCTGGAGCCCCACATGTCGGGCATCCTGCTGACCACGGCCATCGTGGGCACCATCCTGCTGTTGGGCGGCAGCGGCGGCATCATTACCTGGGGCTGTGCCGGTGCCGCGCTGTTCCTGCTGGAGACTTTGCTGAAGCACGTGGACTCCATCGACTACCTGCAGAGCCGTCTGGACGGCTGGACGCAGGATCTTGACCGGATGACCAGCCAGACCAAGCAGAGCCTGTACGCCATCGGCTCAGGCGGTGCCACGGGGCTGGGGCTGGGCAACAGCATCGAAAAGCAGCTCTGGCTGCCGGAGAGCACCAACGACTTTATCTTCAGTGTCGTGTGCGAGGAACTGGGCTTCGTCGGTGCGGTGATCGTCATCGTGCTGTTCGTCCTCTTTCTGGTGCAGGGTTTCTGGATCGCCTTCCATGCCGAAAACCGGTTCTGCACGCTGGTGGGCATCGGCATCATGGCGCAGATCGCCTGGCAGGTGTTCTGCAACATCGCCGTTGTCACCAACACCCTGCCCAACACCGGCATTTCGCTGCCCTTCTTCTCCTCCGGCGGCACCAGTCTGATCCTGCTGCTGGCTGAGATGGGCGTTATGGTCAATATCGGACGCAACGGCGAACGGGCCCGTCTGGAACGGGAGGAAGCCCACGCCGAGCGGGAGCGCCAGCGCAAGGCAAAGACCATTGTGCTGGATACCGCGCGCAGAGCGCAGACAGAACAGTAAGGAGGAACCAAGATGCGTGTACTCATTGCAGCTGGCGGCACTGCCGGCCATATCAACCCGGCTCTGGCCATTGCGGGAGCCATCAAAAAAGCCGACCCCACCGCAGAGATCCATTTTGCGGGCCGGAAGGAGGGCATGGAGTACCGTCTGGTCACACAGGCGGGCTATCCCTTCCATCACATCGAGATCACCGGCTTTCAGCGGAAGCTGAGTCTGAACAATATCAAGCGGAATATCATTACCCTGTGGAATCTGGCACTCTCCGGCCCCAAGGCCAAAAAGATGATGAAGGACATCCAGCCCGACCTGGTCATTGGCTGCGGCGGCTATGTGTCCGGCCCGGTGGTGCGCTGCGCCGCCAGACAGGGCATCAAGACCGCCCTGCATGAGCAAAACGCCTTTCCCGGTGTGACCAACAAGCTGCTGGCCCCGGATGTGGACATCGTGTTCGCCGCTGTGCCCGCCGCCGTGGAAAAGCTGGGCGCACCCGAAAAGACCATCGTGGTGGGCAATCCCGTCCGGCCTGAGGTGTTCACCCAGGCGAAGAACCGGGAGGCCATCCGTGCCGAACTGGGTGCAGGTGACCGCACCGTGATCCTCTCCTTCGGCGGCAGTCTGGGTGCCCGCCGCGTGAACGAGGTGGTGGCCGACCTCTGCGCCTGGGAGCAGAAAAACCACAAGCCCGTCCTCCATCTCCATGCCACCGGCCAGTACGGCGTGCAGCTGTTCCGGGATCTGGAAAAGAAAAAGGGCTTTGCCCCCGGCGAGAGCCTTGTAGTGAAGGAATACATCAACAATATGCCCGAGCTGCTGGCCGCAGCGGACCTTGTCATCAGCCGCGCCGGTGCCCTGACACTGGCCGAGCTGGAGGCTGTGGGCCGTGCCGCTGTGCTTATCCCCAGCCCCAACGTGGCCGAGAACCACCAGTATTACAACGCCATGGAGCTGCAGAAGGCTGGCGCTGCTGTGGTCATTGAGGAAAAAGACCTGACCGGCGAAAAGCTGGTGCAGACCGTTTCCGGGATGCTGGCCCAGCCCGGCAAGCTGGCTGAGATGGGCCGCAATGCCCGGAGCCTGTCGGTGGACGACAGCCTGGACCGCATTGCGGATGCCCTGCTCAAGCTGG
>OOAD01001888.1_pt1 | contig 10472 bp, 7 predicted proteins | sample 1671151 | NCBI WGS metagenome assembly OOAD01 (sample SAMN06348127, study PRJEB24527) | human gut metagenome | biome: human gut; feature: ankylosing spondylitis patient; material: feces | host: Homo sapiens | place: China | collected 2015-10
TGAAAAGCCTATTGGCAGAGTTAAATATGCGCTATTTTAATTCCGCCAACAGGTAAAATAGTATCTTTGTACCTAATAAAGATGTATAAAAATCAATCAACACCTTAGATTTGCATCCGAGGATTACAGATAAAATAGAAAGGATAAATTTGTAAAGCAAAGAAAGAATGCAGGAAGTGAACCGGCAATCAATACGGAAAGAACAAGTTCCATTTTCATAAGCGGACTTCCTGCTTGTTTGAACCCAGACCCGGATAGTAGGTTAACATCCATTGTTAAGGCAGTTAGGTTAAGTTCAAGCCCTTTCTTTCCTAAATCATTAAAAGACAAAAGTATGGAAAATTTTTATTTTACCGGTGTGGACGTGTCGAAAAAGAAGTTAGACTTCTGCGTGATGTTTGAAGGAAAGGTTGTGCATGAAGAAGAAACTGCCAACCATCAAAGTGCAATAATGTCGTTGCTGCATCATTTTGAAGAAGATTACGGAATAGACAACACCCGAATGCTTGTCTGTGCAGAGCACACCGGTCAATATACGTTCCCTTTGGCTTGTGCCTGTAAAACTGTAGAATGCAAGCTTTGGCTTGAAAATGCAGCGGAAATCAAATACTCCTCCGGTGTACAGGGGGGGGTAAGAATGACAAGGTGGATGCCAAGCGTATTGCTATCTATGCCAGCCGATTTCAGGATAAGGTACGCTATTACGAGCATCCCACAGAGGATATTGAAAGGTTAAAACAACTTGAATCCGAACGTACTCTGTATGTGACGGATTTGGCCCAATATAAAGGACAGATGAAAGACCAGAAAGACTATAATGAACGCAAGATGAAGCGTTTGCAGGCATTGATGGATGACTTGAAGGAAGCCATACAAGCCATTACGGACGAGATGGATGAAGTGATAGCTTCCTGTCCTGTATTGTTCAGACAGCAAGAATTGCTGATGTCCATAGATGGCGTAGGGCGTGTGGTAGCAACCAACATGATAATCGCCACGGAAGCATTTACCCGTTTTGATGATCCGAGGAAGTTCAATTGTTATGCCGGAGTTGCTCCATTCTCTTATTCTTCCGGAAGTTCCCAACACTCAAAAGCAAGAGTGTCGCATCGGGCAGATAAGGTGATGAAAAGACTTCTCCACTTAGCTGCCGTAGCGGTAACACACCGGGTCGGAGGCGAGCTGAAGAAGTATTACGAAAGAAAAGTCGCCGAAGGCAAGAACAAGATGTCTGTAATCAATGCGTTAAGAGCCAAAATTGTAGCCAGAATGTTTGCGGTCATCAAAAGAAACGAGAAATATAAACCTATTTTATCATAAAAAACTTGCAAAAATCATAGTAGTATGGTACAAATTCTAGTAATAGATGATGAAGAACCTATTCGTAAATTATTAGCGAGGATTATAGAATTAGAAGGTTATAAAATATCCACAGCGAGTTGTTGTAGCAATGCATTGCAACAATTACGCAAGCAACAGTATGACGTGATTCTTTGCGACGTATTCTTACCTGATGGAAATGGAGTCGATTTCATTTTTGAAATCAAAAAATATTCCAGCGATGCCGCCATAATATTATTAACCGCGCATGGAAATATTGAAGATGGTGTACAAGCTATCAAGAATGGAGCGTTTGACTACATCACCAAGGGGGATGATAACCGTAAAATTATCCCTACGATAAATCGTGCAGTCGATGAAACTGAAAAAAAGAAAGGTAAAAAAACGACCTCTATAGCATACTCTTTTGACTCTATTGTTGGAAAATCAAAAGAACTTAAACAGGCTATAACATTGGCACAGAAAGTTTCCAAAACAGATGCAGCTGTATTGCTGACCGGAGAAACAGGAACAGGAAAAGAGGTCTTTGCGCATGCCATTCATCAGACCAGCGAAAGAGCTGCACTGCCAATTGTAGATATAAACTGTTCGGCTTTTAGTAAAGACTTGCTGGAAAGCGAACTATTTGGCTATAAAGCCGGCGCTTTTACAGGTGCCTTAAAGGATAAAAAGGGACTATTTGAAGTAGCTAATCATGGGACCATTTTTTTAGATGAAATAGGAGAAATGGCTTTTGACCTCCAGGCAAGGCTTCTACGTGTTCTGGAAACTGGAGAGTATATAAAAATAGGTGACACTAAACCAACAAAAGTAGATGTCAGAATTATATCAGCCACAAACAGGGACTTAAAGAAAGAAATAGAAAATGGTAATTTCCGTGAAGATTTATATTTCCGATTATCCGTTTTTCAAATAAACTTACCTCCGCTGCGAGAGAGAAAAGACGACATTGAAAGTCTGTCATATATGTTCTTGGAGAAATTTGCCAATAAACTTAAAAAGAGAATTACAGGAATAACCCCAGAAGTGCTTAATATATTAAAAAATGCAGAGTGGAAAGGAAATGTCAGGGAACTTAGAAATGTTATAGAAAGATGTTCAATCGTATGCGAAGAGCAAATAACATTCGAAGATTTGCCTCTCGACTTACAGAAACGTAAGTCAGATGTTTCACCGATGAAAGATAGTTTTGAACTGGCGGAAATCGAACGAATGCATATTATCAAAGTATTACAATATACCAATGGCAACAAAACAGAAACCGCACGTCTTTTAAAAATAGGACTGGCAACTCTTTATCGTAAAATTGAAGCATATAAAATAAGTGTATAATATAAAATTAACCGTTTATAAGCATTCGTCCGATATGCTTATAAACGGTTTTATAAGAAATCATTGCTGTCCGATAAAACTTTTTAAGTCATCAATAACTTGTTGATATACATAAAATTAGACATCAACTTTAACAAGAAAGCTTATTCATAAAGATAATACTGATAATCAACCTATTTAATATGTTTATCGGACACTGATAATAAGAAATAAGAATTGACAAATCTAATGATTATGCTTTCAATCGTAATGTAAAGCAACTTCCTTTTCCAACTTCACTCTCTACGGTTAAAGTACCACCATGTGCTTCTACAAAATCCTTCGAAATTGATAATCCCAGTCCACTACCTTGAACCTTTGTACCAGGTACTCGGAAATAATGATCAAAAATACTCTGATGATAACGTGGATCTATGCCCTTACCAAAATCACGAACATACATTTCAATATAATTATCATCAGTTTGACGGACACCGATAATTATACGGCCATTTTCAGGAGAATAGCGAATCGCATTCGAAAGCAGATTGGTTAATACCCAAGCTATTTTTTCACTGTCTACAAATAATTTACCGATCTTATTTTCCGGATATTGTACTTCTATTTGTATGTTGAACTTTTCAGCTTGCACCCGATTGGCTTTTATGGCATATTCTATCAATTCTATTGGTTTTGTTATACGGGGCTTGAGCTGTAACTTTCCAGACTCAACTTGCGTCATATTAAGCAGTTCACCAGTAATATTAAGCAAACGTTCACTGTTGTCCTGAATGCTTTGCGCCAATTCTTTTTGCTCATCATTCAAATCACCTACCCTACTGTCTTCGAGCAATTGCAAACTCATCATAATTGCCGAAATAGGTGTCTTCAGCTCGTGTGATATTGTCGAAATGAAAGTGGTCTTGGCAGAATCCAGCTCCTTAAACTCTGTGATATTTTTAAGCATAATAACGTATCCCTCGTTTATAGAGCCGGAATTATTGTTTCCTGGTTTATTAATTTGCATATATTTCATCTGAAAATAGCTTTCCTTGTTGTCGGCATATATTTTTAAAGGCTCCGTTTTACCAACTTTGTTTTCTTTTTGTGAGTCCATAAGCTCACGTATGAGTCTTCTCAACAAATCATTTCTCAAGGAAATATCCTGAGCCGATTTTTGTAAAACTTCTTCACGCTTTAGATTCAGGACATTCAAGGCCTCATCATTTATAAACAAAATAGTCAGTTCATTATTCAAGCCTATAATAGGTTCTTTTACACTATTAATAATGGCTTCCATATAATTTTTTGCAGCCTTTATTTGCACCAGGGTACTCGAATGGTAATCGGACAATCGCTTTGCCATTCGATTGAAATTCTCAGAAACTTCCTTAAATTCATGACTTTCCAGATTTAGTCTGCAATCATAATTATGATTGGCTATATCTTTTATTCCGTCGATAATCTTTTTGATCGGTTTATTGAAATAAGAAGGAAGAACTGCCAGCATGAAAATACCGATTACAATACAAAAACCTCCAATAGTCGAAATCCAAAGTAATGCACGTTGCAACCCGGGACCTGCAGCAGGACTATTGGGCTCTGTAGCCGTTAAGATTTGCAAGTTTACAATAGAAAGTGAAACCAGAAGCACAATCATAGCAACCAGTGCTCCTATTACCAGTGTCAATTTTGTCTTAATATTCATAACACATTTTTTATTGCGGAAAGATAATCAATTTTATATCCATTTCTGAAAGATTTCTAAGAAAATATCCATAACGATGCATCTTAAAGATCTTACTCCAAGTTAAAGTCGGCTGTCCCATGCAAACTGTTGTAATATGGCGTTCATGACATACATCAATAATAGCCTGTATAATATCGGGTGATGCAACTTGTACCAATTCACCCCCCAGTTCGGTTACTAGTTTAAAATGGTTTAGTAAATGCCTCTGAACAGACAAATTTATCCTGTCCGGACTTTCAGAAGGCGTTTGAACATATAAAGCTATAAAATCGGTATTGTACCGGGATGCGAGCCTTGCGGTACGACGTATGATATGTCTCGGCGTTTTCTCGTTACTGCTTATACATGCAAGGTACAATTCCCTGTGAATCGCTTTTTCTTCCGGGATTACCTCTGTTTCAACTTTCTTCTCAACCCTGAATGCAACCTCCTTAAGAGCTAATTCTCGTAATTGAAGAATATTTTCTGTCTTGAAAAAATTACTAAGAGCGGTTTGTATTTTCTCCGTCTTATATATTTTCCCGGCTTTTAAGCGATTGATAAGTTCCTCAGCTGTCAAGTCAATATTGACAACCTCATCCGCTTCCTCTAAAACCTTATCAGGAATACGTTCCTTTACTTCAATTCCGGCTATACCTTTAATATCCTCATTCAGGCTCTCAATATGTTGAATATTAACAGCAGATATAACATTAATGCCAGCCTCTAAAAGATCCATTACGTCTTGCCAGCGCTTCTCATTTCGGCAACCACCTACGTTGGTATGTGCAAGTTCATCAACTATTACCAACTCTGGATGCAACTGAAGAATAGCATCCAAATCCATTTCTTCAAGCTCTTTTCCCTTGTAAAATATCTTCTTACGAGGAATAACAGGCAATCCCTTTAACTGTGCTTCTGTACCGGCACGTCCATGTGTTTCAACATAACCTATTTGTACATCAATTCCATTGTCCAACATTTCATGAGCTTCCTGCAACATTTTATATGTTTTACCAACACCGGCAATCATCCCGATATAGATTTTAAAAGCACCTCTTTGTGAGCGTTTTATAAGACTTAAGAAATGACGTACATTTTCTTCTTTAGTTGCCATTTTATTTGTGTAAGATTTAGTATTCAGCACCAAGTTTACAAATTTAAAATGATTTTATTGCTTTGTATTAATAGTCAGTCCAGAAACGCTTATCAAACAAAAGCAACACACCAAAAATTTCCAGTCGCCCAACAAGCATGAGAGCCGAAAGAATCCATTTTGCCGCATCTGGCAGAGCAGCCCATGAAAAGACCGGTCCAAAAGCTCCCAGTCCTGGTCCGACATTACCTATTGCAGATATAACAGTACTAAATGATTCCGTCAAACCAACTCCAAAGCACATCAGCAATGTCCAGCCTATAAATATGCATATTAAGTATGTAACAAAAAATGTATATACTAATGCCGATGTTTGTACTGGAACTTGACCGTTATTAATATGAACTGGCAGAACAGCTCTCGAATGCAACATTTGCCTGAACTGGTTCCTTATATTCTGAAACATGATTAATAAACGTAAATTTTTAACACCACCACTGGTTGAACCGGTACAGCCACCGGATATCATAGCCCAGATAAGAAGCATCCATGTAAATGGTGGCCATAAATTATAATCATCTGTTGCAAACCCACACGATGTATGAGTAGTAGCTACCTGAAATAAAGCCTTACGAAATGCAGTTTCGATATCATAATAATCTGTTATAACTAAAGCAAATGCTATTATTACAGAAAGAATTGCTATAGACGCCAGAAACCAGTGTAATTCTCCATCCTTTAATAATTTCTTATATTTCCCATTCAAGGCAAAATAATATAAAGAAAAATTTATACCTGATAAAATCATAAATATAGATATAACATACTCTATATACGGTGAGTTCCAATAAGATATGCTATCTTGTTTGGTAGAGAAACCACCTGTTGCCGTAGTAGCAAACGCCTGGCACAATGCGTCAAACAAATTCATTCCACCCAACATCAATAATACAACCTCCAATAAAGTTAGTCCGATATAAATAAGCCACAGGCAGCGTGCCATGACCTTAATTTTAGGATGGATTTTATCATGTGTCACTCCTGTTGCCTCAGACAAGAAAAGCTGCTGGCTACTACCACTAAATAATGGAAGCAATGCTATGGTAAAAAGAACTATACCAAGACCTCCGATCCATTGCGTAAAACTGCGCCAAAAAAGTAATCCATGAGGTAATGATTCTATATCATTTAATATTGTAGCCCCTGTTGTTGTGAAACCTGACATGGTTTCGAAGAAAGCATCGGTAACCGATGGTATATATCCACTTAAATAGAAAGGTAACATACCTAGAAGCGTAAATAATATCCAGGAGATACTTACGATGCAATATCCATCACGTCTGGAAACTATGTTACTTTTACGGTTGCCAGCAAGTATCATCACTCCACCAATACCTATATTTATTAATATTGCCCAAACAAAACAGATATAGCTACTTTCATGATAAATAGCTGATATACCAGCGCAGATCGCAAATAATCCGGCTTCAACTAAAACTAGTATTCCTAAAACATAAGAAACCGTTCTAAAATTAATCAGACCATCTTTCTTATTTTTGAATGACAACGAATTTGTTTGATAAATATCTTCCATATATAACATCTTTTACAGCCTTACAGACAAAACACATGCCACAGAAGCAGCTCATATTATAATGCACTAATTGACAAACAATTATAAAAACCCGCTCTTCATGAAAATAAGTTACCCTTCTCATTATGATAGGCATATATCTCCATAATGAGAAGGGTAACACTGATCGGTTATTAAAATCCCAGGCTAAATCCCGCTAAAAGGTAGGTACGATCGTACACAGGTGCTACAATAACTTGTATAAAAACAGGAACTGAAAACTTATCTGTAACCTTTACATTCTTATTGGCCTTTAAAGAAAGGTCTGTAAATGCCGCCTTATCATGATAATATCCTTTCCAAGGTGTAAATCCTATTGCAGGAGTAAGAGTTATATCTGCCGGCAATGAAATTGGATATGACGCATTAATATAGGTAGAACCTTGAAGTTTTCCCTCCTCATTTTTATCTGCTCCAGCAAACATTGTGCTCAATGAAAGAATCAAAGGAAAAGATTTCCCCAGGCAATAGACAAAAGTTCCTTCAAAAAAATGAGCATCTTTATAGTGTCCATACGGTTGATTTACTCCAGACCACCAATAATCTGATACAGTTATGGAGAAATTATTTAATGAATAACTCAAATTTATATCAAACTCTTTAGCGGGAGATTCAACGTTCCATCTACTTAATGTTTGACTCCCCCATACGTTAATACTAAAGCCAGCATACCCTAAAGTTAAAGATGGCTGTATCGAAAAGCCTGAATTCTGATCAGCACCACGCCAAATATAATCAGAAACAAAATCCGCCTTACCACTAACAGTGAATTTACCCTGAGCGTACGTTTTAGATGGGAATAAGAGTATAACAGCACCAATTACAGCAACTAATGTTTTTATAATCATACTTTTATAATTATATTAATGTATAAAATATCCTTGTTTCATTTTATAATACATGTATTGTCTCAGCCAGTCCATCTCCCGGTTTCTGTATCTACAATCTTTTGCAGATACAGAAATATCATAGAAGAAAAAGATGGTTGAAAATATATTAAAAGAAACCTGCTATTTATCTTCCTATAGTCGGATTAGCTTCTTCCATTGCTATATTAAGTTTTAAAACATTAATTTTTGCAGGACCGAATATGCCTAATAATGGTTTCTCTATCATCTTGTCAACGATAGCTTTAACATCCGATTCATCCATATCTCTTGCCTCAGCAACACGTTTGACTTGTACATACGCACATTCAGGAGTTATATCAGGATCAAGACCTGAAGCACTTGCTGTTACCATTTCAGCAGGAACATCTTCTCGTTTCAAATAGGGGTGATAAACCAGAAATGTATCAATTCTTGCTTCTACCTCTGCAAGATATTCCTCGTTGGTAACTCCCTTATTACTACCAGCAGAGCTTGTGCCGTCATATCCGTCACCGGCCCATGAGGGTCTGCCCCAGAAGAACACATCTTTAGTAAAGACTTGTCCTACGTTTGCTACCCCAACAATTTTACCGTTAAGTTTTACCGTTTCAGCATTGCCGCCCTCTCCAGGAGCAGCAAACTGTGCGAAAATCCATAATACCAATATATAACATACCGAAAAGAACACACAAAACACCAAGGTAACCCGAATTGATTTCATTAAATTTTTCATAATTGTCTTTTTTATTATTAGAAGAATAATCCTACAAATAAATCTATAAGTTTGATCCCCACGAAGGGTGCAATAATACCACCTCCCCCATAGACAAGAAGGTTCCTGCGAAGTAAGGCACTAGCTCCTATCGGCTTATATTCAACACCCTTAAGAGCCAATGGTATCAGAATAGGGATAATGACCGCATTGAATATGACAGCAGAAAGGATAGCACTTTCAGGACTATGCAATCCCATAACATTAAGTGCACCCAGCTGTGGAACAGAAACCATAAACAATGCAGGGATGATAGCAAAGTACTTGGCTACATCATTTGCAATAGAAAATGTAGTAAGCGTACCACGAGTCATAAGCAACTGTTTGCCTATTTCTACAATCTCGATAAGCTTTGTCGGATCATTATCAAGGTCAACCATGTTGCCAGCTTCTTTTGCAGCCTGAGTACCGCTATTCATAGCTACACCTACATTTGCCTGCGCAAGAGCCGGTGCATCGTTTGTTCCGTCACCCATCATAGCGACCAGTTTACCGGCAGCCTGTTCCTTCTTAATATAGTTCATTTTGTCTTCCGGTTTAGCTTCTGCTATAAAATCGTCCACGCCAGCCTTCCCTGCTATATACTTTGCAGTCAGTGGATTGTCACCTGTTACCATTACCGTCTTTACACCCATCTTACGCAAGCGTTCAAAACGTTCCTCTATACCAGGTTTGATAATGTCTTGCAATTCGATAACTCCTGCTATTTTCTTGTCAATGCACACTACCAGCGGAGTACCGCCATTGCCGGTAATTCGCTTGATGATTTCTTCTATTTCTTCAGGAAATTCATTTCCTGCTTCGCTTACAATATTACGAATGGCATCAAATGCTCCTTTCCTTATTTGCGTTCCATCCTTTAAGTTTATTCCTGAACATTTTGTTTCAGCCGTAAATTTGATCATGTGAGCTCCTTCTGTGTTCAGATTACGCATACGCAATCCTTGTTCACGGCCTAACTCTATGATAGATTTTCCTTCCGGTGTATCATCGGAAGCAGAAGACAACATACACGCTTCTATAAAACTACGTTTATCAAAGCCTTCAACCGGGAAAAAATCTGTAGCTTTACGGTTACCAATTGTAATGGTTCCAGTCTTATCAAGCAGAAGTGTATCTACATCACCGGCCGTTTCAACAGCTTTACCTGATTTAGTAATTACATTTGCCCGTAGTGCACGATCCATCCCGGCAATACCAATTGCAGAAAGCAAGCCACCGATCGTAGTAGGTATCAGACAAACGAAAAGTGAAAGGAATGCTGCAATGGTAATAACGGTATTAGAATAGTCTGCCATTGGCTTAAGCGTGATACAAACAACAAGGAATACCAATGTAAATACGGCCAGAAGAATAGTAAGCGCAATCTCATTCGGTGTTTTCTGACGACTCGCTCCCTCTACCAGCGCAATCATCTTATCCAGAAAACTTTCACCGGGTTGCGTGGTTACAACTACCTTAATATGGTCTGAAAGGACTTTCGTTCCCCCTGTTACAGAACTCTTGTCGCCACCAGCTTCACGAATTACAGGAGCAGATTCACCAGTGATGGCACTCTCATCGATAGATGCCAGGCCCTCTATTATTTCACCGTCAGCAGGAATAACATCACCAGCTTCACACTCAAATATATCACCTTTTTTAAGCTGTGAGCTGCTTACAGTCTTTACTTTATCGTTTACAATAAGTTTTGCAGGAGTTTCTTCACGAGTCTTACGCAA
>OOAD01001899.1_pt1 | contig 10384 bp, 10 predicted proteins | sample 1671151 | NCBI WGS metagenome assembly OOAD01 (sample SAMN06348127, study PRJEB24527) | human gut metagenome | biome: human gut; feature: ankylosing spondylitis patient; material: feces | host: Homo sapiens | place: China | collected 2015-10
CTTCGGGTATGAACCGAATGCTCTAGCCAACTGAGCTATACCGCCATATTTATTTTGTGCACTTGAACAGTGCTTTATTATTATATCCAATCGACCGCGATTTGTCAACAATTATTTCGCAAAAATTCAAAAATTTCTGAAATATCTCCTTCTATGGCGTAAAAAAGACGCTGTAACAGAAAAAACGTTACAGCGTCTTGCGTAAATCATTCCCGATATTTCTCCATCATTTCCTTGAACAGCACAGCCGGAGAGGGCGGCGTATAGGTAATGGCGTTGGCACCCGCCGCAATGGTGGCGGAAATGCTCTCGCCGGTCTTGCCGCCGCTGGCGATGATGGGCACATCCGGGAACCGCTCCCGGATCTTTGCCACCACCCGGGGCGTGTCGGTGCTGCAGGCCACATTCAGGATGGATGCCCCGGAATCAATGCGGCTCTGGATGTTGGTGTCCTCTTTTGTCACTGTGATGATGACCGGGATGTCCACCACCCGCGAGACCGCCAGCAGGTTCAGGTCAGAGATGGGGGAATTGAGCACCACGCCCATGGCACCCTGGCTCTCCACATCGCGGGCAAGGTTCAGGGTGCGCACGCCATGGGTGGTGCCGCCGCCCACACCGCAGAACACCGGAATGTAGGATGCCTTGATGATGGCATCGCTGATGGCCTGCTGGGGCGTGAAAGGATAGACCGCGAACACCGCGTCCGCGTCGCAGTTGCGGATGATGGCAAGGTCGGTGGTGAATACAAAGCTCTTCAGCCGCCGCCCGTTGATGACGATGCCGCTGGCGGCATACACCTCCTGGGGCATTTTCAGGATGTTGTGGCGCAGGCGGCTCTCTACGTTGGGGGAGATTTTCTTTTCAGCTGCCATGGGCAAGTCCTCCGTTTCTCAATTGTATCAAATGGGAACTATATTATAGGAAAACAGGGGAGTTTATGCAAGAAACATCCTGTGAACAGTCTGCAAATAAAAATCGACCCTCTCCGTCAGTGCTTCACAGCGCCGGAGAGGGTCGTTCCTTTAATGTGTTTTAACGTATTCTAAAATACCCTCAGGCACGCTGGCCAGTGCATCGGCTCCGGCAGCAGTCAGCTCTGCGCGGCCCCGGAAGCCCCACAGCGCCCCCATGGCAGGCAGACCGGCATTGTGCCCGGTCAGGATATCTACGTCACTGTCGCCCACAAACAGGGTGCTGGCAGGGTCTGCGTGCAGGTCCTGCATCAGGCTGTAAACACCGGTGGGGTCGGGCTTGGTGGGCACGCCCGGGCGGCTGCCCCGCACCAGAACAAACCGACCTGCCCCGAAATAATGCTCGATGATCTTGCCGCACAGCGGGTCAGCCTTGTTGGAGAACACCGCGCACTGCACGCCTGCGGCGTTCAGCGCGTCAATGAGGGCAGCAATGCCCGGGTAAGGCGCGGTCTTGTCCTCCTTGTGGGCATCGTACCGAGCGGTAAATTCCGCCAGCGTAGCGGCCAGCTGCTCCGGTGTGCGGGCATCGGCGGGCGAAAACCGCTCCACGAGCTTCGGGATGCCGTTGCCCACCATGTGCTTGAACTGCTCCACCGTAAACTCCGGCCACCCGTGCTGTGCGCACACCCAGTTGCCTGCATCAGCCAGGTCGTCGATGGTGTTCAGCAAAGTGCCGTCCAAATCAAATAATACTGTATGAATCATAACAATTTTACTTCCCCTAAAAACAATAACGTTATCTTTATGCCAAGGGCTCCCCTTATTGGGGGAGCTGTCGCCGATCGGCGGCTGAGAGATTTAATTCGTTTCCATAAATCTGAAAAATTTCTCCGCATCCCGCAGCGGCACGCTCCTCACCTTGAGCTTTACCCAGCCGGGAAAGGTCAGGGTCAGGTTGGTGCGGCCCACACTGGCAGCCCAGGGGCTTTGTGCTGCGGTCAGGCAGACATCCGGGTGAAACACACAGATGCAGTGCAGGTAGAGCCCCTGCTGCCGCCGCAGGGTCATGCGGCCCTCCCGCAGCCAGAGTCCCTCCCGCCGGTAGCCAGCCGCGGCCCCGGCCAGCAGTGCCCCAAAGAAGAACGTGGGGATGAGCAGGGTCACGGTCAGCTGGGGCAGCACTGTGGCCGAGACCAGCGTCAGCAGCAGGCAGAGGGCAAAGGGAATGCCTGCCGGTGCAAAAAAGATGAGACTGCGCTGCTCGGTGCGGGCCAGCAGGTCGGGCGGCATCCGGAACTCCGGCAGCAGTTCCCGGAACAATGCCTCTTCGCCGCTGCGGCAGACGAACAGCGGCAGCTCGGGAGAGCAGCCGCCTGCCGTTACAAAGACCGGCCAGCGTTTTATCAGCCGGGCGGCGGGGGAGATGCGGACATCTGCAAAGCTGATCTCGCCTGTCCGCACCCGGCACTCGAAGTGCCCCAGCCAGCCGCCCCGGCTGCCGATCTGGTCGGCTGTGTGCCAGACGGTGTAGTGCACGGTCTGGGCAAAGCTGCGCATCAGGCTGGCCCCCAGCAGAAAGCCTGCAGCCGCCAGCAGCCATGCCGCGCCTGCAGGGAGCCACCGCGCCGCGAATCGGGCCAGAAAGCTCACCTGGATCTGGGCAAAAACGGCAGGGTTCCAGTCCGGAACATCCCGGGTCTGGCGCACGGCCAGCACAAACAGGGCCAGCGTGGAGAGGCCGTTGGCCCCCAGAAAGCCCAGCGCCGCCCGCTCCCCTCCGGCGGGCCGGTGCAGGGCAGGCTTTACCAGAGGCATCAGCTGGTCTGCCACCGCCTCGGCATCGGCTTTGGGCAGGCAGACCGAAAGGGTGTGCTTTTGCGCCGCGCCCACCGGGTAAAGGGTCAGGCGGCTTGCCCCGGCCATCCGGTAGAGCAGGGGACGGTCGATGGTCAATGCCGCCAGCATCTCGCCCCGCAGGGCACGATCCAGCCGGATGCCCAGCCGCCAGTGCAGATGAAAGGCTCCGGTGTCGTCCAAGCTCCAGCTGCTCACATGCAGGATGCCCCAGCTCACGGCGCAGAGCAGAAGGAACAGCAGCGCATCCTGCCGCAGAGCCGTGTGCAGGGCTGTCCAGTTCCGCTCAAACAGCACCTGAACCAGCGGCAGCAAATAGACCACCAGCGTTTTGCGCAGAAACCGCAGAACGGTAAAGGGGTGCAGGCGGCGTTCATTCATCGGATCTCCTCCGCAAGGACATGGGTGAGGGCAGCGGCCTGCTCTGCCGGGACCGCCGGTAAAACAAGCCGCGTGCCCGGTGCCGTGATAACGACCACCGATACCCCTGCCAGCCGGAGCAGCGGCGTGCGCAGCCGGAACAGCCCTGTTACGGCCCTGCGGCGGACCGCCCGCCGCAGCGGGAAGACGATGCCGGAGTACACCGTCAGGGACTCCGCGCCCAGCGCGGCGGCATAGCTGCAGGCGCGCTGGTACACCACCGCCACCAGTGCGGCCCAGAGCAGGCAGAACACCACCCCGGCGGGCAGGCTCTGCCAGAACACAAAGGGAGCCGCCAACAGGCCCGGGATGGCGGCCCAGCAGCAGAGCACAGCCCGGCCCCGGGGCGGGATGATGAGCGCCGTGCGGCGCAGCTCCCGCTCCGTCACTTGCTGTTCAGCTCCCAGGCATCGGTCAGCAGGTGCAGGGTATCGTCCTGCGTCAGCACCAGGATGCGGTCCCAGGGCAGCAGAACGGTGTTGCCGTGAGGGATGATGAACTCGGTGTCACGGGTGATGCTGACCAGAATGGCATCACCGGGAATGGGCACATCCATGATGGCCTTGCCCGCAAACTTGAAGTTCTCGGGCAGCAGGATCTCGTTCAGGCTGGCTGTGCCGCCGCCCAGGCTGAGCAGCTGGCGGATGGTATCCGTCTCGATCTCCCGCTCCAGAATGTGGCTCAGGTTGTCGGTGCCGCAGACCACGGTGTCCACGCCTAAGGTGTGCAGCAGCTCCCGGTTCTTGGGGTTGGAGGCCCGGGCCACAGTGCGGTCCACGCCGAACTCCCGCTTGGCGATCTGACAGGCCACGAGGTTGTCCTCGTCCGAGCCGGTCACGGCCACAAAGGCGTTGCAGCTGCCAACATCGGCGGTGCGCAGGGTGTCCACGCTGATGGAATCGCCGCAGATCACGGGGATGTCCAGCGAATCTGCCAGCATCCGGCACTGGGCCTCAATGGGTTCAATGATGACCACCGAATGGTGGTTCGTCAGCAGGCTCTGGGCCAGATACCGCCCAACACGCCCGCCGCCTGCAATACAAACTTTCATATTAATACCTCGTATTACTTTGCGTAAAACTAATTGGGATAAAACCTCACTTCGCCAGCGAACGGAACACTGCCTGTTCTGTCAGGATGGTGGGGCAGATCGTGTCCAGCTCGTAGGTCTTGTGGTAGAGCACCTGCAAATGCGGGTCGGAGACGCGGCAGATGACCTTTTCGCGCCGGAAGATGTTCTTTGCGATCTGTGCGGCCATCAGGTTCACGGAGTCATCCTCGCACACAGCGGCCACCGCGTCGCAGTTCTCCACGCCGCCCTGCTTGAGGATGTCGGGGTCGGTGGGGTCGCCCACAAGGGCCGTGCCGCCAAAGGAGTAATCGTCAAAGCTGTCCAGCCGCTTGAGCTGCTCGGGGTCCTTTTCGATCAGGGAAATATCATGGCCGATGCGTTCCAGATCCCGCACCAGTGCCGCGCCCACCTGGTCGCAGCCGATTACCAGAATATTCATGGATGTCACCTCATTGTTCAAAATCTGTTTTTATCTGGCCCGGCAGTCCGTGTCAGAAGGAAACACAGGGAAAAACGTTGTGTCCAGTATAGCATATTTCCGGCGGCAGATAAATACAGAAAAAGCAGACAGTGCTCCTGTATAAAATTTGTGATTTTTCGTGCGCAGGCTCTCAGAATATGATATACTGGAAAGCGAACCCAATCTGAATGTGTGCAGAGCGCCTGTGCCGCTTTGCAGGGAGGAGAACCCATGTTTCTTGAAATACTGAAAGCCATCCTGATGGGCATTGTGGAGGGCATTACCGAGTGGCTGCCCATCTCGTCCACCGGTCACATGATCCTGGTGGAGCAGGTGGTCAAGTTCAACGCCAGCGAGGAGTTTATGTCCATGTTCCGCGTGGTCATCCAGCTGGGTGCCATTCTGGCCGTGGTGGTGCTGTTCTGGAATAAGCTTTGGCCCTTCGGCCTGCGCCATGGCCGCGTCTGCTCCAAGCCTGCCGTCTGGCAGCTCTGGTTCAAGGTGGTGGCCGCCACCATCCCGGTGCTCATCATCAGCCCGCTGGACGACTGGTTTGAGGCCCGCTTCTACAATTACATCACGGTCGCCGCCATGCTGATCCTGTATGGTGTCCTCTTCATCCTTGTGGAGAACCGCCGCACCGCCCCGCATGTCAACCGGCTGGAACAGATCACCTACCGCGAAGCCTTCATCGTTGGCGTGTGGCAGATGCTGGCCATCATCCCCGGCACCTCCCGCTCCGGTGCCACCATCGTGGGCGGCCTGCTGCTGGGTCTGTCCCGTGCCTGCGTGGCCGAGTTCACCTTCTTCCTCGCCATCCCCGTTATGGCGGGCGCGTCCCTGCTCAAGGTGGTCAAGTTCGTCCTCTCCGGCGCTGCGATGACCGGCACCGAGATCGCTGTCCTCGTTGTGGGCTGCGTGGTCGCCTTTGTGGTCAGCCTTGCCGCCATCCGCTTCCTGATGGATTACGTCAAGCGCCATAACTTCAAGTTCTTCGGCCTCTACCGCATCGTGCTGGGCCTGATCGTCCTGGCCGTGGCCGCCATCACCGCCATTGCGTAAATCGCTCCCCAAACACCTCAGCCGCCCGCCTGGGCGGCTTTTTTGCGCTCTGGGGCAATTGCACCGGCCCCGGCCTTGTGCTATACTGGAGCCATAAAGAGAGAACCCGGCGGCGGGAGAGTGCCGCGCCTGAAATTGTCAAAAACGGAGGAGATCCCTATGGAAGCATCGACTGTATATTACACCGACTTCCGGTGTCCTGTGGGCACCAGCCTGACCGAAAAACTGCGCCGCCTGTGCATTGCGGCGGGCATCAAGAGCATTGATATGGACGGCAAGTTCGTGGCCATCAAGATGCACTTTGGTGAGCTGGGTAACCTGGCTTTCCTGCGCCCGAACTACGCCAAGGTAGTGGCAGACCTGTGCAAGGAGCAGGGGGGCCAGCCCTTCCTGACCGACTGCAACACGCTGTACCCGGGCAGCCGTAAGAACGCGCTGGAGCACCTGAGCTGCGCGCAGGAAAACGGCTTCTGGCCCATGACCACCGGCTGCCAGATCATCATTGGCGATGGCTTGCGCGGCACCGATGAGCTTGAGGTGCCCGTGCCCAACGGCGAATACTGCAAGACCGCCAAGATCGGCCGCGCCATTATGGATGCCGACATCTTCATCAGCCTGACCCACTTCAAGGGCCACGAAGCGACCGGCTTCGGTGGGGCCATCAAGAACATCGGCATGGGCTGCGGTTCCCGTGCGGGCAAGATGGAGCAGCACTCCTCCGGTAAGCCCGCCGTGCAGGAGGAGCTCTGCCGCGGCTGCCACCGCTGCGCCAAGGAGTGCGGCTCCGATGCCATCCGCTACAATGAGAACAACAAGGCGGTCATTGATTACGAAAAGTGCAAGGGCTGCGGCCGCTGCATCGGTGCCTGCAACTTCGATGCCATCTATTCCATCGACAGCAGCGCCAACGAGGAGCTGGACCGCAAGATGGCAGAGTACGCCGCCGCCGTCTGTGCAGACCGCCCCTGCTTCCACATCAGCCTGGTGCAGGATATCAGCCCCAACTGTGACTGCCACGGCGAGAACGATGCCCCCATCCTGCCGGATATCGGCATGTTCGCCTCCTTCGACCCGGTGGCCCTCGACCAGGCTTGTGCCGACGCCTGCCTGAACGCCGCTCCGCTGCCCAACAGCCAGCTGGGCCAGAACCTCGCCACCCCGGGCTGGAACTGCCACCACGACAACTTCAAGGACTCTAACCCCAACATCGAGTGGAAAGCCACCCTCGAGCAGGCCGAGAAGATCGGCATGGGTACCCGCGCCTACACCCTCAAGAAAGTCTGATCCCGATAAAACAAAGGCCGGACGCCTCCCGCATCAAAGCGGAAAGGCGTCCGGCCTTTTCTCTGTGATTTAATACTCGCCCTTTGCCTCCGGCACGAGGGGGTCAACGACATCCTCAAGGGCGTTCCAGTCCTTCTCGGAGAAGGTCAGCTTCTTGGCGTCGAGGCCCACGTCCTCCAGACGGCCTGCCATGGCGTCCTTGTCTTCCAGCAGGGCAGCGGCATCGTCCTTTATCATGGGCCATGCCTCGGCGAAGCCCTCCTGCTCCGAGTCGGAGAGGTTGTCGTACCATTGGGTGTAGGCGTCCTCAATGGCCGTTTCCGTGCGGGCAGAGAGGTTTGCCTCGTCGGCCCAGACCAGCAGGGTGGCTGCGGCCTGCACGCTCTTGAGGGAGCAGCCGGACACGCCGGGACCCCAGCCGAGACTGGGCTCAAAGGCGGCTGCAGTGCCGTCTACGCTGAACAGTGAGTTCTCGTCGAAATCTTTATTGAACAGCCCGGAGGTGTCGGCCTGCGCGGTGCTGTTGGGGGCGCTCTCGCTGCTGACGCTGGACGGCTCAGAAGCCGAAGAGCTTGCGTGGGAGGCGTCGCCGTTTGTATTGGAGCAGCCTGCCAGCAGGCCGCACAGCAGAGCAGCACTCACAAGGAGCGAAAGGATGTGCTTTTGAGTCATAGGGGATGTCCTCCTTCTATCTGCGCCCGGCCCGCAGGCCGGGGAAAATATCTCTCTGAGACTAGTATACTGTTCTGCCGCGCGGTTGTCAATCGGCCTTGTCACGAACAAATTTTAAGGGGCCGTGCAGTGGGGCCGGATTGACCTTTCCGGCGCAGCGGGCTATAATAAAGGGTACATGAATCGTTAAAATACTAAGGAGAAAATAACCATGAAAAATGCAGCTTTTTCGATAGAAGAGCTTTTCCGTTTTCTGGACGCCGGCGTCAGCGCCTTCCACTCTACGGCTGCTGCGGCGGCCATTCTGGAAGCCGAGGGCTATGTGAACTGCCCCGAGAGTGCCGCGTGGGAGCTGGCCCCCGGCGGCAAGTATTACACCACCCGCAACGGCTCTGCCGTGCTGGCATGGCGTATGCCCAAGGGTGAGCTGACCGGCTGGCACGCAGCCGCCAGTCACAGCGACTCGCCCACCTGGCGCATCAAGCAGTTCGACACGGAGGACAAGGTCTTCGCCAAGGCCGAGGTCGAGGGCTACGGCGGCATGATCATGCCCTCCTGGCTCGACCGTCCGCTGACCGTGGCAGGCCGTCTGCTGGTGCGCACCGAGAGCGGCATCGAGAGTCGTCTGGTCTGCCCCGACCGTGCGCTGGCCTGCATCCCCAACCTCTGCATCCACTTTAGCCGCGACCTGAACAACGGCATGAAGTATAACCCGCAGGTCGATCTGCAGCCCATCTTCGGCGGCAAGGGCGGAAACCTGAAAGAAGTCCTGGCCGCTGAGGCCGGTGTGAAGGCCGAGGACATCCTCGACGCTGACCTGGTCCTCGCCACCCGTGAGAAGGCTGTCCGCATGGGCCTGAACGGCGAGTATTTCATGTCCGGCCGCATCGACGACCTCGAGTGCGCCTACACCACTCTGTGGGGCTTCCTGCAGGGCCGCGGCGAAGAGGAAGGCCGCGGAGACATCTGGGTCATGTTCGACAACGAAGAGGTCGGCTCTTCCAGCCGTCAGGGCGCGCAGGGCACCCTCATGGCCGACGTGCTGGCCCGCATCGAGGAGAGCATGGGCGTCAGCAGGGAGCAGAGCATCCGCGCCCGCACCAACTCACTGGTGCTGAGCGCCGACAACGGCCACGCCACCCATCCCAACCACCCCGAAAAGAGCGACCCCGCCAACCCCGTCGTGATGGGCGGCGGCGTCCTGCTGAAGTATAATGCCCGCCAGACCTATACCACCAGCGGATTCACCGGCGCAGCCTTCACCGCCATCTGCAAGAAGGCCGGTGTGCCGGTGCAGGTGTTCGCAAACCGCGCCGATGTGCCGGGCGGCTCCACGCTGGGCAATCTGCTGGGCCATCAGATCCTGATGCCTATGGTGGACATCGGTCTGGGCCAGCTGGCCATGCACTCCGCCATGGAGACGGCAAGCTGCGCCGACGCCGAGTACATGGCAAAGGCCGTGGCAGAGTATTACAACACCCCCATCTTCCAGCCGAAGGACGGGGAGTGGAAGCTGGGCCTGTGAGCGCTGTCGTCGGGCGGTTCGCCCCCAGCCCCAGCGGGCGGCTCCATCTGGGCAACCTCGCGTGCAGCCTCCTTGCATGGCTGAGCGCCAAGAGCCGGGGCGGGCGGATCGTTCTCCGCATCGAGGACCTGGACGCGGAGCGCTGCCCCCGCAAATACGCTGACCAGCTGGAAGAAGACCTTGGGTGGCTGGGCCTTTTCTGGGATGAAGGCGGCAGCAAGGGCGGCCCCCATGAGCCATATTACCAGAGCGAGTGCAGCGGCATCTACACCGAGAGCTACAAAAAGCTGGAAGCCATGGGGCTTGTCTATCCCTGCTTCTGCTCCCGCAGCCAGCTCCATGCCGCCAGTGCGCCCCATACCTCGGACGGTAACGTCATCTATCCTGGCACCTGCCGGGGGCTGACAGCCGAAGAAATCGCCGAAAAGCGGAAGAAGAAAGCTCCGGCCTACCGCCTCATGGTGCCGGACGAGAACATCACCTTCACCGACGGCTGCATGGGCGAACATACAGAAAACCTTCTGCGCGACTGCGGTGACTTTTACCTTCGCCGCGCCGACGGCGTATTTGCGTATCAGCTGGCTGTCGTGGTGGACGACGCCCGGATGGGTGTCACCGAAGTCGTGCGCGGGGCCGACCTGCTTTCCTCTACGGCGCGGCAGCTCTATCTGTACCGGCTTCTGGGTCTGCCTGCACCGAAGTTCGCCCACTGCCCTCTGCTGCTGGCGTCGGACGGGCGGCGGCTCTCCAAGCGGGACGGCGACCAGAGCCTTGAGAACCTCCGCGCCCGCTATACGGCCGAGGACATCGTGGGCCGTCTGGCCTATGCCTACGGCCTGCAGGAAGAGCCTGCACCTCGGACGCCGGAAAGCCTCATCAAAGACTTTTCGTGGGATAAGGTGCCGAAGAAAGACATCTGTCTGCCGGAAGGACTGTTTTAGCGCAGCATAACACTCTCGGCGAAGCCGTAAATGGGAGAAACGAGAACAAAAAGACCTTCAAGTTTTCATGAAGAGAACTTGAAGGTCTTTTTATATTTATAAATTGCTTTTGCTGAGAGCTTAGTTCTCTTTTGCGTGCCAAAAGAGAACCAGAAAAGCACCAGCGATTTCGACGCG
>OOAD01001900.1_pt1 | contig 10378 bp, 7 predicted proteins | sample 1671151 | NCBI WGS metagenome assembly OOAD01 (sample SAMN06348127, study PRJEB24527) | human gut metagenome | biome: human gut; feature: ankylosing spondylitis patient; material: feces | host: Homo sapiens | place: China | collected 2015-10
ACACGACGCTCTTCCGATCTCGGAAGCGTTGAAACGGAAGTTTTTCAGCCCCTTGTAGGTATATGCCACTTGGGTGGCACGGTAAAAGGTGGCTCCGTTGGGACCCTGGAAGTCGATAGTGGAAGGCAGTGCGCCCAAGTCCATGAAACCGCCATAGGTATAGCCTACCGTTACGTCACGAAAAGACACGTAGGCATTGCGCAGTTGGAAGCCTTTGTTGGAACCGTCCCGGAAGTTACCGGCGGTGTACACGATGAAGTCGCCGAGCATCTTGGTATGCCCCACCAGCTTCAGGAAGATGGTGGAAGTGCTGGCATCCATTTGAAACTGGTTCTTGATTTTGCTTCCACCAGGGATGTAGGCGGGGATAAAGTCGATGTTGTCGACGATGCCGCCGAAATCATACTCCGCCGTAGCGCGTACATAGCCGCCGATACCCAGGGCGAACTTGCCTTTTCTGTCCGTCAGCAGGAAGCGGGGAGCTTGCGGTTCATGGATGTAAGGCAGTTGCGACTCATTCATGATGCGGATTATCTCATCGCCCGCCTTGTCTATGGTGACCAGTACGACACCTTTGGGAGACTCGTCTTCGATAATCACTTTTTTTTGCGCGTGGGCTGCAACTGCCGACAGTCCTGCGCCGCACAGCAGAAACATTACTTTTAAGATTGTTTTCATTTAAGTTAGGTTTTGATGAATGTGCTTTCAACAACTTAAATGAAAAAAGGTTTTGTAGTCTTGGAGGAAGAAAGGAGGTTATTCCGTCAGTATTCTTGCCTTGAATGAAGATCGTATGCAAAATTACCCTTACCCTAATTTCCGGAATAACCTCCTGAGGATGTGTGTTAAGTTACTTATTTTTTCATGACGGCATTCCATAGCGCTTTGCGTAGGGTTCCCATGGTGTCGTCACCTTCATAATCCCAGAACATCATGCCTTTCATGCCGTTTTTTAATATCCATTCACCTTTGGCGGCAATACTGCGGGGATTGTCGTAGCCACAGTAGAAACTGCCGTTTTTGGTGACATAGGGGACATTGCCTTCGGCATCCCAATTATCGATGACATAGCCGTCGTCTTTGCTCAAGTTGAGAATATCCCGATAATTGATACTGCCGCCGGAATTGAAATCTGCCCTTCCATAGAATGGAATCCCCAATACTAATTTGTTGGCAGCTACACCTGCATTCAGGTATTCGTCTACGGAACGCTGGCAGTCCCAGTAATTACTAGGCTTGTTCAATGCTGATTGATGCTGGGGGGCACCAACCAGATCATAGGCCATGATATTGACGAAATCTACATACGGGTCTACAGCCTTTACATCAATATATTTGTAGCCTTCGCCTTGGGGACGCTTGTCCATGCAATAACCTGCATAGGTCAATAGGGTGGACTGCCCCAACTCTGCACGCAAGTCTTTCATCAATAGGGTGAAGTTCTCCACATCTACCAACTCGTCATAGGCATTGCTGCTGAAAGTCATACCGGGAAATTCCCAGTCAATGTCAATACCGTCTATGCCCTCACTCAGAACAAAGGCTCTGCAGTCTTGTGCGAATTGCTTGCGCATTTCCGGACTCTTCGCCAGGGCGGAGAAGCCTCCGTCCTGGGAATTGTCAGAATTGGAAACGCTATTGGTAAAAGAGAGTAATATCTTCACATGTGGATACTGGCTCTTTATTTTCTTTACCTTATCAAAACGGGATTTATCACCTTGCAGGCCAAACTTTTCATAAATTCCGTTTTTAACATATAATTCTGCAAAAGCGTAGTTTATGTGGGTCAGGTATTTGGCATCGGGTATGGATGTGCCATAATAAGTGACGTAGCCCAATGCAACCCGGCCTGCAACCTGCTCGGCCATTTCGGTCTCGTTGTCTTCATTTCCCGGAGCTGGCAGTCCGGGAATGTAGTCGTCATTGTGACATGCGGCTACTAGAAAGACAGTAGCTATTATAAATAGCAGTTTCTTTTTCATAGAGAGTGCATATTATTCAGAATCGGTTCCTGCTTCAGTCTTGAAGTAAGCATACCAGCCGCTGTCGTCCCAATCCACACCACCGCTATACTTGCCTGGATGATAGATTGTGATATAGTTCTCATCCAGTGTCAGCAGCCAGAATTTGTTGCTGCCTACGCTTTGTCCGTTGTCGTCATAATTCCCTCCGATGGTGGGGATGCTCGTTATCAGTTCACCCAGTACTCCGTCTTCCGGTTTTTCGTGTGTGAAGGAGAAAGTACCTTCTGCCTTTAGGTTTCCGCTGGCATCATAGGTTTTCATCTTGTTTCCGTCGAATTCGAATACCATGGACTGGTCTCCGGCTTCGGCGGCAGTGACATTGGCCCACCAGGCAAAATTTGATTCGGGAGTATAGCCTGCACTGGTATATTTCCAGCCTCCATGAGCCCCCATATTGCAGACGGACCCCCAGCTGACTTCACGGAACTTCCAGGTTTTCTTGGCAGATTTGTCACTCTTGTCGGTTGCACCGGTGAAGTAAGTGGACCAATCGTCGAATACATTGGTCACAGTCACTACAACCGGCTCTGTCTTGATAATTTGATTGGCGGAAATACCCATATAGTAGATGGAATAGTCTGCATTGGATTCCATGATGACCGTAGCGTTGTCCGTGACCAGTGTCTTACTTTGTTTACTTCCTTCGTCCCCCCATTCTATGTGCCATGAACCGCCAATGTCCGGGCGGGAGTTTTTCAGGGCGATATACTGGTCGCCTTCCACTACTCCGTCTTGGTTGGGGAAGGGTTGGGTAATGGATATGGCAGCTTGTAATGCCTCTTTGGTAATGGGCGTACCGGCATCAGTCACATATTTGTCTCGCAAGTCTTCGTCTTCGATAGGATCGCATGCAGTAACGATGAAGGCTGAAGCAAGCATTGCTATCAATATTTTTGTTACTTTCATATTGTCTTTATTTATAGGTTAATACTCTTACATATTGTTCCAATCCGAGAACTGGGCAGATGCATCCCAGCCTGGATTCTGCTCAAGGACTCCATTGGAGATGTCGATTTCGTCTTGCGGAATGGGCCAGTAGCCTTGGGTTGCCTGTAGGCGTTTCTTATAGTCGAATTTTACCATCGGTACCACCGTAGCGGCATTTATTATATTGAACCCGGTCTGTTTGTTGAGTATGTCACCGGCTTCCTCAAGTGAAGGACCCGACCAGCGAAGGATATCCCACCAGCGGATGGACTCGAATGCAAGTTCCCAGCGGCGTTCCTGCTTGATGGCTTCCAGGGAGTAGGCCACCGGAGCCAAGTGGGAGCGGGCACGTACCTTGTTCAGACCCGTAGCGTCTTGTTTCAGCTCGGACTGCATGAGCAGAACGTCGGCAAAACGGATATGAATCAAGTCGGCAATTTGGAGTAGCTGTTGGGATGTCTGCGAAGATATTCCGGGGAACATCTGCTTGCCGAAAGGTTCGATTTTGCCTTCATTGTAGGAATTGATATTGATGTATTTTTTCTGGAAATAGCCGGTTTGTTCATAGTAACGATAGGATACGGTATATTCCGGTTCACCCTCGTCCATGGTGCAGTCCATCAGCACATTGCCGGCAACATTCGGATCAAGTGCTTTGTACGACCATATGGAACCGGTCAGACGGGGATCCTCCTTGTAACCGTCCGTATAGGTCTGCTTGGCGGCCCAGTCTTTCCATTCGTTGACCATGGCCGGAGATACTGGGCCAGCTCCCCAACCGGTGCCGAAGGGGTAGCTGTCTTTGTTGGAATAGTTGTCGGCAGACGGTGAATAGAATTGGGCGCAAGTGTTGGAGAACCAAGTATAGGTCCAGTCGGATTTCAGGTTATGCTTGTTGGCGAACAAAGTTTCGTCGGAACTGTTTCCTTCCCATTTCAGGTTATGGTTGATGACGTATTGGTAACGGAACCCTTCGGTATTGTCTTCGGTAGCATCGTTGGTATAGGCCCAAATGTTGCGTTGGTCGGACACCAGTTTATGACCGGAGTTGTTAACACAGTCATATATCCAAGAGATGACCTCCTCTTTGGTAGTTCCGTTGGGAAGCTCGTTTTTTTCGTAGCGTCCGGTATAGAAAAGGAATACACGTGCCATCATGGCTTCGGCGGCATATTTTGTAGCGTGTCCGGTCATGTCTGAGCCTTTCGGATAAATCTTTGCGGGCATCATTTCGATAGCGTTTTTCAAGTCTGCTGCAATCTGGGCGTAGATTTCGTCTACGGATGCACGCGGCAGGTTGGTACTTTCCAGTGTGGTGCGTAAAGGAACTCCGCCAAAAACTTGTGCCAGTTCATAATAAGCCATGGCACGCAGGAAGTAGGACTCACCGAAAAGCCGGTTGCGTTCGCTCTCGCTGGACCATGATTTCACGTTCTCCATTGTGTTGATGGCATTGTTGGCACGGTTGATAAGGGTGTAGCAACGGTCCCAGATGCCGGCAAATGTATTCAGATTGCCACTGTACATAAGGAAGTTGGTGGCACAGTTGTTGGAGTAGGAGAGGTTGCCTCCCAGACAGTCGTCACCTGCCAACTGGGCAATGTAATACTGGGAAGAGGTTTCAGGACTTTCAAACAACAGATGGGCGTATATGGCCGTCACCATCTCTTGGGCATCCTTTTCTGTCTCCGGGAAGTTGGCGGTTGTCTTTTCGGTCAGAAGTTCCGAATCGAGGAAGTTTTCGCATCCTGAAAGAAGAATCAGTATTGCTGATGCTATGAATAATATCTTTTTCATAATTTCTTCGGTTAATTAGAATTTTACATTTAAGCCTATCATATAGGTACGTGCACTGGGGTAGTAGCCCAGGTCGATGCCTGATGCCCAACCATAATCGTCGCCACCGTAACCGATTTCCGGGTCCATACCGGAATAGCCGGTGAAGGTAAAGAGGTTCTGTGCGGTCAGATACAGGCGCAGCTGTTGTACCGGTAACTTTTTGAATGCTTTCTTGAAGTCGAATCCCACAGTGATGTTCTTTATCTTGAGATAGTCTCCATCTTCGATATAAATGTCTGATACTCTGTTCCAGTTGGAGCTGGAAGCGCTGGACAGTCTCGGGAACTTGTCGGACGTACCTTCGCCGTGCCAGCGTTGGAATATCTCTGCTGTATAGTTATTCAAGGGTGAGGAGGAGAAGTCACGATAACACTTCAGAATCTGCTGGCCGAATGCGCCGTAAGTAGTGATTGAGAAGTCAATGGCCTTCCAGCTGGCATTCAGGGAAAGTCCCATTGTCAGGTCGGGATTCGGGTTACCTATCATAGTACGGTCATTGGCATCGAGCGTACCGCTATTGTCGGTGTCTGCCCAGATTACGTCACCCGGCTGTGTCTTGTCGCCATTTAGTTTCGGACCTTTGTAGTTGTCTATCTGTTCCTGGTTCTGGAATATGCCGTTACTCTTGTAGCCGTAGAAGTAGCCGATGGGTTTGCCTACTTCAGCACGGAAGCACTCTTCGGCTCCTTCCCACAGAACGCTGCCGCTACCGTGGATGATTCCGTCTTTGTTGGCAATCTTGGTCACTTCATTCTTGTTGTGAGTCAGGGTCAGGTTGGCTCCATATTGGAAATCCTTTCCGATGTTGTCGTTCCAGTGGAGTCCTACTTCAATACCCGTGTTCTTTACATTGCCGCCATTGACGGACACTGCATTGGCACCGAAGGAAGAGAGTACCGGAGCCGTAACCAGCCAGTCTCTGGTATTTTTGTTATACCAGTCGAATTCAAAGCCCAGGCGGTTGTTCAAGAAGCGTGCATCGATACCGAAATTCAACTGCTCCTGTGTTTCCCAGGTAAGGTCCGGGTTGGTCAGTCGGTAGGCGTATGAACCGGTACTGATGAGGTCCATGGAGTCACCGAAAGGATAACCGCCATATCCATTGTTGGAAGTTATCAGTGAAAGATATTGGAAAGTAGATACATTACAGTTACCATTTTGCCCCCAGGAAGCGCGTAGCTTTAAGAAGTCCAGCCATTTGATTCCTGACATGAAGGACTCGTTGCTGATAACCCATCCGGCGGATACTGAAGGGAAGTATCCCCAGCGGTGTCCGCGGGCAAAAGTGGAGGAACCGTCCGCACGCATGATGACAGAAGCCATGTATTTCTCCTGGTAGTTGTAGTTGACGCGTCCGAAGAAGGAAGCGATGGAACCTTCCCCGTTAGGCTTGCCAGTCAAGGAGGACACACTGTTGGCGGTCAATGGAACATTGGATAAATAAGCGTGCTTGAAGTCATAGAAGTTTGAGCCTATGGCTGAACCGCTCATTTCTTCTCCTATACCCCATTTTTCCATACTCTGACCTACCAGGATGTCGATGTTGTGGTCATCGATATTGAAGATGTAGTTGGCTGTATTGTCCCATGACCAACGGTTATACATAGACATGGATTGGGTAACCTTGTCTTCTGCGTTGTTGAGTGACGCACTCAGATAATCGAATCTCGGCAAATAGGAACGATAACTGGAGGCTCCCATGATGTAGCCGAACTGGCTCTTGATACGCAGGTTCTTGATGGGTTGCAGTTCTGCATAGAAGCTGCTCTGCATGTAATGGGACTTGCTTAGGTTCTGGTTCATATAGTAGTCCAGATAAGCTATCGGGTTTTTATTGGCTCCGTTGGAGATATCCCATTTGTAGTTGTCCTTTTCCTGGTCTGCGTAGAGGTAGTAGTCTCCGTCTGAATTGTAAGGGTGCATCAACGGGCTCATGATGAGCATATTGTGCACTCCGTTCCAATAAATGCCGCCGGTTCCGAATGAACCTTGCGTTTGCGAATATTTGTAGTTGATGGTTTCGCCCACTTTCAGGAAGTCAAGATTGCCTTTTTTCATGACTACGTGGTCCGAGTTGACGCGGAAGTTGTAGCGGTTCATTTCAGGAAATTCGCCGGGAACTCCCATGGTGGCTTCTTGGTTGGTGTATGAAATACCTATGGCATATCTGGAACGGTCTGTTCCTCCGGTGATGTTGACTGCGTGGTTCTGTACCAATGCATCTTCATTCAGCACTTCCTTCAGCCAGTTTGTCCCTTTCCATGTTCCGTTCTGTATGGCCTGCAAATCCCTTTCCGGAATATAGGTCGCCCAGTTGTACGGACTCAATCCGTCCATTACACGGCCTTCATCCTGCATCATCATGTACTCTTGGGCATTGAGGATAGTAGGGATTTTGTAGAGGTTCTGCACGCCGACATAGCCGTCGTAACTGACTTCGGCAACACCGGTTTTACCTCGTTTGGTGGTAATCAGGATAACGCCGTTGGCGGCACGCGCACCATAGATGGCGGCGGAAGCGGCATCCTTCAAGACGTCCAAAGATTCAATGTCACTCGGGTTCAGCCCGTCGATGCTACCGTTGGCAACTCCATCTACCACATAAAGCGGGGAGAAGGTTCCGGTAGTACCGATACCGCGGATATTCACCTTAAAGCCCGAACCCAGGAAGCCGTTGTTTTGCGTGATGTTGACACCCGGTGACTGGCTCTGCAAAGCGCCCAGGGCATCCACAGTGTTCAGCTTGGCTATGTCTTCCCCTTTCACTTGTACAGTGGCGCCGGTGACAAGTTTCTTTTTCTGTACACCGTAACCGACAACAACTACTTCATCCAGTAGTTTGGAATCTTCTGTAAGGGTGATTTTCATGTTAGCATCTGCTTTGGCTTCCTGCGTCTTATAGCCGATGTAGGAAATGACCAGGGTGGCACCTCTTTTTACGTTTAGCGAGAATTTACCGTATAAGTCGGTAGTAACTCCATTGGTAGTACCTTTTTCCAAGATACTTGCTCCGATGATAGGCTCTCCATTCTGGTCGACAACAATACCGCGGGCTGTTTGTGCCTGCATCTGTTCTGTCACTCCGAATGAATTTTCCGAATAGGTCTCTATTGCCATGATTTTGCTGCTTCCTATAAATAGGGAGGCGATGGCAATTGCTGTGAGGATTTTGTTGTTCGATGTTCCTCGTTTACGATTTTCATTCATAATAGATGTTTTTTGTTTAAGCTAATGGATCTCAAAATAAATAGGTTGAATAGAAGATGACACTAATAGTGTCTTGGGGCTTTCGGGTAAATCATAGGCATTCATTGTTTTTCTAAGGTTACTATATATAATATGGTATATTCTTGGTTAATATATGTTGTTTGTTCATTTGCAAAACTTGTTGTATCTTTGCAACCGGATTTAAAATGTATGATGCCGTGAATAACGGTCGTGTATTCTAGAACACCACGTAAAAAACAGGAGTATGAAACAAAAAGTATCTGTACCTTTTATGTTGCTGGGCATTCTGTTCAATGTATGCTTGATTGCAGCCAATCTTCTTGAGACTAAAGTTATCCAGTTTTTGGGTATTACCGTAACAGCCGGATTGCTGGTCTTTCCTGTTTCTTATATTATCAACGATTGCATTGCCGAGGTTTGGGGCTTTCGTAAAGCTCGTCTGATAATCTGGAGCGGTTTTGCCATGAACTTTTTTGTGGTAATGCTGGGACTGATAGCCGTGGCATTGCCTGCCGCCCCTTTCTGGGATGGTGCCGCGCATTTCAATTTTGTCTTTGGAATGGCTCCCCGTATTGTCATAGCTAGTCTGACGGCATTCTTGGTGGGCTCTTTTCTGAATGCCTACGTAATGAGCCGCATGAAACTGGCAAGCAACGGGCGTAATTTCTCCGCACGTGCCATTTGGTCGACGGTGGTTGGTGAGACGGCAGACTCGTTGATTTTCTTTCCGGTGGCGTTCGGAGGAATCATTGCATGGCGGGAGTTGCTGGTGATGATGTGTATCCAGATTCTGCTGAAGTCCATGTACGAGGTATTGATACTGCCTGTGACTATCCGTGTGGTAAAAGCTATTAAGCGGATAGACGGTAGTGATGTCTATGATGAAGGCATCTCCTATAAAGTATGGAAAATAGGCGATATTTAAAGCCCCTTACCCGTAGTGAGGGGAAATCAGTTATTATGTCAAACAAATAATAAGCAATGCCCTCTCTGTTTCCCTCCCTACGGGGGAGGGAAACAGAGAGGCTTTTAACAAGATGAATAGGGACACTGCTTTGGTGGTATTCAGTGGCGGGCAGGACTCGACCACTTGCCTCTTTTGGGCAAAACGTGAATTTAAGAAGGTGTATGCGCTGAGTTTTCTGTATGGACAGAAGCATCAGAAGGAAGTGGACTTGGCGAGGGCCATTGCCCGTAAGGCAGGTGTGGAGTTCGAAGTAATGGATGTTTCCTTTATCGGCCGGCTGGGACATAACTCATTGACAGATGCCGGCATGGAGATGGACCAGGAGAAGCCGGCAGACAGCTTTCCGAATACTTTTGTGCCGGGACGCAATCTGTTTTTCCTGAGTATAGCCGCCGTCTACGCCCGCGAGCGGGGAATTAATCATATTGTGACGGGGGTGTCGCAGACCGATTTCAGCGGTTATCCCGATTGCCGGGATGCTTTCATCAAGTCGCTTAACGTGACGCTGAACCTGGCTATGGACGAGCAATTCGTACTGCACACACCACTGATGTGGATTGACAAAGCGGAGATCTGGGCACTGGCAGACGAGCTTGGAGTGCTCGAACTTATACGCCACGAAACGCTGACTTGTTATAACGGTATCCCGGGAGATGGTTGTGGACACTGCCCGGCATGCACGTTGCGCAGAGAAGGATTGGAAAAGTTTTTGGCTTCTACTAAATGAGGCACACTTGTATCACTAAAAATATATGGCTATGACAGAATTGAAAGACCAACTTTCCCTTTTGGGGAGAAAGACAGCATACCGTCAGGACTATGCTCCCGAAGTATTAGAGGCATTTGATAACAAGCATCCCGGCAATGACTACTGGGTGCGTTTCAACTGCCCCGAATTCACCAGTCTTTGTCCCATCACGGGACAACCGGACTTTGCGGAAATCCGTATTTGCTATATCCCCGATGTCAAGATGGTGGAGAGCAAGAGCCTGAAGCTCTATCTGTTCAGCTTCCGCAATCACGGAGCTTTCCACGAAGATTGCGTGAACATCATAATGAAAGACCTCATTCATTTGATGAATCCTAAGTATATCGAGGTGACTGGTATCTTTACCCCGCGTGGCGGCATCTCCATTTATCCGTATGCCAATTACGGACGTCCCGGCACGAAGTTCGAGCAGATGGCGGAGCATCGTTTGATGAACCGTGAATAAGATGCTGTATCTGATGGCTCCTATAAATAGAAGGGGGCTGTTAGGACAGGTAATTTTTGCATCACTATATTCTATATCCTTGTCTACTGACCTTTAGTTTCTTGTTTGCTAATTTTTATTCGTCCGACGGCTGTTTAATTATCGTCCGACAGCTGTCGGACGATAATTAAACAGCCGTC
>OOAD01001902.1_pt1 | contig 10365 bp, 8 predicted proteins | sample 1671151 | NCBI WGS metagenome assembly OOAD01 (sample SAMN06348127, study PRJEB24527) | human gut metagenome | biome: human gut; feature: ankylosing spondylitis patient; material: feces | host: Homo sapiens | place: China | collected 2015-10
GTATGAGACCAAACAGAAAAACATCCCGTTTGTCGGTACTTTTTGCACCTACACTCCAACCGAGGTGATCATGGCATCCGGAGCAATTCCAGTAGGATTATGTTCTTTTTCGGATGAAACGATTGCAGAAGCAGAACAGGATCTTCCACGAAATCTTTGTCCATTGATCAAATCCAGTTACGGATTTTCTAAGACACAGAAATGTCCATTCTTCTATTTTTCTGATCTGATTATAGGGGAGACAACCTGTGACGGAAAGAAGAAAATGTATGAGTTTATGTCTGAATTTAAAGATGTATTTATTCTGGAACTTCCGCATAAACAGACAGAGGCTGCATTGCAGTATTGGAAGAGTGAAATTATCCGATTCAAGGAATATCTGGAGAAGAAATTTGACGTGGAAATTACAGAGGAGAAACTGCGTGAAGCAGTTCGTATCAGTAATGAAGGACGTCGCGCATTGAAAGATTTCTATGAGTTGATGAAAATGGATCCGGCACCGATGAAAGGAGAAAATCTTTACAATGTTTTGTATGGAACAACCTTTAAATTTGACCGTTCTAAGGTTCCGGCAGAGATTGATGCACTGACAGCGAAGGTAAAAGAAGAATATGCAGCAGGCAAAAATGAAGGAAAGAAACATCGTATCCTGATCACAGGATGTCCAATGGGCGGAGCTACGATGAAAGTTGTGAAGGCCATTGAAGAAAACGGCGGCGTGGTTGTTGCTTTTGAAAACTGTTCCGGTGCAAAGAGTGTGGACAGACTGATTGATGAGAGTGATCCGGATATCTATGAGGCAATTGCGAGACGTTATCTGAATATCGGATGTTCAGTTATGACTCCGAATCCGAATCGTTTTGAGCTTCTGAATGAGCTGATTGATGAATATCAGGTAGAGGCAGTTGTGGAGATGACTTTACAGGCCTGTCATACATATAATGTGGAAGCTGGTAAGGTTGGCAGATTTGTAAGGGAAGAAAAGAAGATTCCGTATGTAGAAGAAGAATATGATGTGGTTGTAGTCGGAGCCGGACATGCCGGATGCGAGGCAGCATTGGCGTGTGCAAGACTCGGACTGGAAACAATTATTTTTACCGTGAGTGTAGACAGTATAGCGATGATGCCGTGTAATCCGAATATTGGAGGAAGTTCCAAAGGACATCTGGTTCGTGAGATCGATGCGCTCGGTGGTGAGATGGGAAAAAATATCGATAAGACATTTATCCAGTCCAAGATGTTAAATAAATCCAAAGGTCCGGCCGTTCATTCACTGCGTGCGCAGGCAGATAAAATGAATTATAGTATGGAGATGCGTAAGACGCTTCAGAATACCGATCATCTTACTATCCGTCAGGCAGAAGTTTCTGAAATTATCACGGAAACAACAGTGCTGGAAAACGGAAAAGAAATTCAGAAAATGAAAGGCGTGAAAACGTTTTCAGGTGCGGTTTATCATTGTAAGGCAGTCGTATTGTGCACAGGAACTTATCTTCGTGCAAGATGTCTGACCGGTGAGATGATCACATACACCGGACCAAACGGTCTGCAGGCAGCAAATCATCTGACAGATTCCCTGAAAGCGCATGGAATTGAAATGTTCCGTTTTAAGACAGGAACGCCTGCACGAATTGACAAAAGGTCTGTTGATTTTTCAAAAATGCAGGAGCAAAAGGGTGATGAGAGAGTTGTACCTTTTTCCTTTACAACTAATCCTGAAGATGTGCAGATCGATCAGGTTTCCTGCTGGCTGACTTATACAAATGAGAAAACACATGAGATCATCAGGAATAACCTGGACCGCTCTCCGATTTATGCAGGAATTATTGAAGGTACAGGACCAAGATACTGTCCTTCCATTGAAGATAAGGTTGTAAAATTTGCGGATAAGGACAGACATCAGATTTTTATTGAACCGGAAGGAATAAATACGAATGAGATGTATGTTGGTGGAATGTCTTCCTCTTTACCGGAAGATGTCCAGCATGAAATGTACCGCACCCTGCCGGGACTTGAACATGTGAAAATTGTCCGTAATGCTTATGCGATTGAGTATGATTGTATCAATCCAAATCAGTTGTATGCTACTCTGGAATTTAAAAATATCAAAGGACTGTTTTCAGGTGGTCAGTTTAATGGAAGCAGTGGTTATGAGGAGGCTGCCTGTCAGGGACTGGTTGCCGGAATCAATGCAGCCATGAGCATTCTCGGAAAAGAACCGCTGATATTAGATCGCTCCGAGGCTTATATAGGAGTATTAATTGATGATCTTGTGACAAAAGAAAATCATGAGCCGTATCGCATGATGACTTCCCGTGCGGAATACCGTTTGCTGCTTCGTCAGGATAATGCTGATCTCCGTTTATCAAAAAAAGGATATGAGATTGGTTTAATTTCACAGGAGCGATATGACTGGGTCTGCCAGAAGGAAGTATTGATCCAGAAAGAGATTGAACGTGTTGCCGGAGTCAAGATCGGTGCTAATAAAGAGGTTCAGGCTCTTTTGGAAAGTTACGGAAGTATTCCGTTAAATACCGGAACAACTTTAACAGAACTGATCCGCAGACCTGAACTTGATTATGAAAAATTAGCTGTGATTGATAAGGAAAGACCTGAGCTGCCTTATGATGTAGTTGAACAGGTTAATATCAATATCAAGTATGATGGATATATTGTGCGGCAGATCAAACAGGTAGAGCATTATAAAAAACTGGAAAATAAAAAAATAGCAGAAGATTTTGATTATGATGAAGTACCAAGCCTCCGTATTGAAGCCAGACAGAAGTTAAAACTTTACAGACCGTTATCAATTGGCCAGGCATCGAGAATTTCAGGAGTCTCCCCGGCAGACATTTCGGTACTTTTGGTTTATATGGAGCAGATGAAATATCATAAAGGAAATATAAAATGACATATATTTTAGAAAAATTTTTAAAAGGTCTGGAAGAACTTCAGATTGAATTAAGCGATAATCAGATACAGCAGTTTATCAGATATTATGAGATGCTGGTGGAAAAAAATAAAGTTATGAATCTGACTGCGATCACAGAATTTGATGAAGTCATTGAAAAACATTTTCTGGATAGTCTCTCCCTGATCAAAGTGTATGATCTCAAAAAAGAAGTTTCAGTGATGGACATGGGAACCGGCGCCGGATTTCCGGGAATTCCTTTGAAAATTGCTTTTCCGAATCTGAAGGTGACACTTGCTGATTCTCTGAATAAAAGAATATTATTTTTACAGGAAGTGATAGAGAAACTTGGATTAAAAGATATTGATGCACTTCACGCGAGAGCGGAGGAGCTTGGAAAAAATAAGGAATACCGTGAAAAGTTTGATCTGGTTGTCTCAAGGGCAGTTGCAAACCTTTCTTCCTTAGAAGAGTATTGTGTTCCTTTTGTAAAAATAGGTGGAAATTTTATTTCTTACAAATCCGGTGAAATTGAAGAGGAAGTTGCTAATGCAAAAAATGCAACATTTTTGCTTGGAGGAAAAATGAAAGAAGTCTATAAATTTGATCTGTATGAGCAGAAAAGATCGTTTGTCGTGATCGATAAGGTGAAGGGAACACCGAAAACTTATCCGAGAAAAGCCGGAACACCGACAAAGACACCGTTGTAAAAATAATAGTTACTGAGTGATGTAATAATTGGGTGATAAAATAAATCACCATATACATAAACTCCTGTCTTTTTTATGATGCAATAACATGCTTAAATGTAAAAAATTTTTACATTCTATTATAAAACGTGTTTTTAATGCATCATTTGGAGGACAAGAGTTTTTTCTTTTTATTATTAAATTCGAAAATAATCCTACTTTAAAAACATATCAATTGCTTCCGCAACTTTATCGGCAATCTCTAACTGTGGATATTTTTTACAGTTGGATAAGTATACGATTTCATTTCTGGAGTTTGTCTTTTTATAAGAATCTGCAATTGCGATTGCATCTTTCATGTTTCGACTTTCAATCACATAAATTGGTGTTTCTAATTTTTTCAGCGCATGTTCGATACTGTTCTTTGTGTAATTTGCTTCCATGCTTGCCATTAAATATTTACCATGACTGAAATTCATGTGGGCTGCCTCATAATATGCGTCGATCAATTTGGAAGAAACCAGCTGTGGTCTTGCATAATATTCTTCACGGAAATATTTGGTGATGTTGGTATTGCTCACTTTGATATTGTAAAGGAAGGTTCCAATCACAGGGAGTTCCAATAAAGTTTTTTTCACAGATGCATATTTATCGGTTGTAATATGAAGCTCTTTCAAAGAAGTCGGATTGATCGCAATAATAGAATTTGCAAGATCTTTATTCATATTGCAAGCTAACGTTACAAATGAGATTGATTCATTCGATGCAATAATATCTGTTTTTTCTCCAATTACATTTTGGATAAAATCCGTCACAAGCTGAACATATAAATAATTGGTGTAAGTTAAGTACGGTTTTGCAGAGCGTCCACATCCAAGTAAGTCCAGTGTGTAGACAGTATGTTTCTTTTCCAGTTTTCGAATCACTTTGCACCATTCATAAGAAGAGCTGACCGGATCCAGATCGTGAATCAGCAATAACGGACTGCCTGATCCGCGTTTCGTATAATAAATCTGTCCGTTTTTCCAATCGTAAAAATTGCCGTTCTCTGCTTTCAAAATATTCTTGATATCAGCTGTCATATTAATAAATCTGTTAACAAAATGGATTGTTCCAGCGGCAAGAGCTGTCAACAGAAAAAAATGTTTGATATTCTTTTTCATAGAAACCTCCTTATTTATTTTATGATCATTAAAAGATGCATTTCATATAATTGAATAATCGTTTCACCATTTCATAATCATAAATCTTTATTTAATAATATTATATCCGCTTTTTATAACATATACAAATTAATTTTTGAAAAAATCATTCATTTCTTTTTAGTATTTTGAAAATTATAATTTATTTGTGATAATAAAATAACTATAATTGTAGTATAATTGTTTTTGAAATAATGATATGGTATAATGTGCGTATGCAATGAGCAGTGCCATAGACAGAGAAAATAGTTTGTGACTGCTTGCAGGCAAAAAACTATTTTATTTGTCTATGATAGGGCGAATGCCCGTCAGCCAGGAAAATCTTTGATTTTTCTGGCGTGCACGGCGGACTGCGCTTCATGATATAATAAAGACTGCCGAGCGGCGAATGCCCGTCAGCCAGGATAGCAGCATTATTAATGATTACTCAAAAGTAAAGGAACAAGTGATTATGGTTATAGAATATTTACAGCAAATAAAAGATTCTTATTTCGAACAAAAACATGCATTAGAAAAACAGTTAAATTTATTGGAAATTCAATTAAAAGAAAATACCGGAATGATAAAAATGTTGGAGGAAACAAATGATTCGTGCTATGAACTGTTTACACCTAGAAATGTTAATTCAAAGAATAAAGCTAAAATTAATGAACTGATGGAAGAACAGAAAAGTATCAATGAGTCTATAGAAAATTTGAAAAATTCTATCAAAGAATATTCTAGTAAGATCGAACAATTAGATCAGATAGTGAAAGAAGAAAATCGAGAAATTGAAATTGTTCAGGAATATACGGAGACAATGACACAACAGAATATAGTAAGTGAAGATGAAAAGGAATCATCGGAAGATAATTTGCTTGATAGTATGAAGAATATTTTGAACCGGCTGGAGTTATGCAGCCAGTTGATTGATATTGATCCAGTTCGATGCAGATTGGAATTAGGTTCTGTTATGAAAATTCTTATTGATCTGATTGAAGAAAAAGATGAATCGGATTTTTGAAATATATATTTCTAAAAGAGACACTTTTCCAAATTAAAATAAATTCAAAATCTATTAGGTAGATAAATTATATATAAAGGAAAAACACATATGAGTAACAAAATATATAAGAGTAAGATGAAAGATGAAAATAGATTACTTGGAAAAATTGTGAATATATCATTAATCCCTTTATCAATTATCTTTGTGTTATTATTTTTGAAAATAATAGTAACAGAAATATCATTTCATAAAATGATTGCGGAAATGGTTGAGGGGATTGATTATTACATTGAAGATATAGTAATAACAGATAAAGAAACTGTAGAGAACTATAATGGTTCGGAATCAGGTGCAACGAATTATTTCTTTCACTATGGACATGATACTGATAAGCGGATGCAAGTAAATAAAAAAGTGTATTCTCAATATAATGTAGGAGATATGTTTCCAGCTTATACAAAGGATCATTATTATTATGGTTCAACAATTAATTCGGTTTTGCCAAAAACTGAGTATAAAAACAATGAATTAAGTAAAGCCGGTATCGTAACAATCGGTTGCCTAATACTATTACTGCTTATATATAAATGGATTGATAATTTGGAAAAAAAGACAAACAATAAATAGTAAAGACCGTAAAATGTTTCACGTGAAACATTTTACGGTCTATGTTATATTTTAACAATATTTAGTAGGCTCTTATAATATTAAATACTATAGTTTGAAGTGACACAATAAAAATATGAATGTTTCACGTGAAACATTTTTGGATAATTAATCATAGCATTTGAAATATAGAAGTGTTATAATATACAAGGTAGAAAAAAAACAAAAATATCTGCTTATAAAATAGTAAAAATATCCAGCTATTATGGAATGAAAATTGATTATATCATGAAGCACAAATCTATGATCGTTATCTATACCCGCTTCGCTCGGTAGATTATATCATACACAAAAAAACACATGATTCACAGAACAGTCTTTATTTATATTATAATAAAGAAACATAATAGCTAATAACAGAACTATGGGAAAGGAAAATATAATGGGTAGAATTATAGCAGTAGCAAACCAAAAGGGTGGTGTTGGTAAGACAACAACAGCAATTAATCTGGCTGCTTGTCTTGCGGAAGCAGGAAAAAAAGTATTAACAATTGACCTTGATCCACAGGGAAATATGACAAGCGGACTTGGAGTAGATAAAAATGAAGTGGAAAATACAGTTTATGAGTTAATGCTTGATGAATGTTCCATTAAAGAAAGCATGACGGATACGGTTGTAGACGGAATGAAAGTAATTCCATCAAATGTAAATCTCGCCGGAGCTGAAATTGAATTATTAGGTATTCCAGAAAAGGAATACATATTAAGAAATGCTGTTGATTATATCAAAGAAGATTATGATTTTATTGTAATTGATTGTCCGCCATCTTTAAATATGCTGACAATTAACGCAATGACAACTGCAAACTCTGTCCTGGTTCCGATTCAATGTGAATATTATGCGCTGGAAGGATTGAGCCAGTTAATACATACCATTGATCTTGTACAACAAAGATTAAATCCAAATCTTTTGATTGAAGGAGTTGTCTTTACAATGTATGACGTGCGCACAAATCTTTCTAATCAGGTAGTTGAAAATGTAAGAAATAATTTAGATGCAAAAATATATGATACATTGATACCAAGAAATATTCGTCTGGCAGAGGCACCATCTTATGGATTGCCAATTAACTTATATGATTCCAAATCTGCCGGAGCAGAAAGTTACCGTTTACTTGCAAAAGAAGTAATAGATAGAAAGGATATTTAAAATATGGCAACCGCAAAGAAAAATGGATTAGGCAAAGGACTTGATTCACTTATTACTAATAAAGTAAATAATGCAAAAACAACAACAGCAACAATAAAACCAGCTGTTAAAAAAGATGAAAAAGTAGTGGAAGGTATACTCGTTAACATTAATAAAGTAGAACCAAACAGAGAACAGCCAAGGAAAAATTTTGATGAGGATGCACTTTTGGAATTAGCAGAGTCCATCAAACAGTTTGGTGTTTTACAACCATTACTAGTACAACAGAAAGATGATTACTATGAGATCATTGCTGGCGAAAGAAGATGGAGAGCTGCCAAACTTGCTAATTTAAAAGAGGTTCCTGTTATTATCAAAAAATTAACAGAACAGGAAGTTGTAGAAATTTCACTTATTGAAAATATCCAGCGTGAAAACTTAAATCCAATTGAAGAGGCAATTGCATATAAAAGACTTTTAACAGAATTCAATTTAAAACAGGATGAAGTAGCGGAACGTGTATCTAAAAGCAGAACAGCAGTAACAAATTCAATGCGTTTGCTGAAATTAAATGAAAAAGTTCAACAGATGGTTATTGATGATATGATTTCTACCGGCCATGCCAGAGCACTGCTAGGTCTTAATGATCTGGAAAAACAATACACGGTAGCTCAGCAGATATTTGACGAAAAGTTAAGCGTTCGTGAAACAGAAAAATTAGTAAAAAAAATCCAGCAGGAAAAAAATCAGAAAGATACGGAAAAGAATAAAAAAATAGATCCGAAATTAGAAGCAATCTGCCATGACCTGGAAGAGAAGATGAAAGGAATTTTTGGAACAAAGGTTGCTATTAATCAGAAAGATAACAAAAAAGGAAAAATCGAAATCGAATATTATTCCATGGATGAACTGGATCGCATTATGGATTTATTCAGAACTATAGAAAAATAATAGAGTATTTTTATAAAAATCGATTCAATAAAAATAAGTTCGTTATATGAAACAGCAGAAGGAGAAAAAATGATTTCACAGTATTTAGGATTTGATTCAGATTATATTATCATTGGACTAGCAGCACTTGTTTTAATACTTATTATTTTAATGATTATAAATGTAGTTCAAATGAGTAAATTGAAAAAGAGCTATAAGATTTTTATGAAAGGAAAAAATGCAAAAAATTTAGAGGATACACTGATTAAAAGGTTAAATCAGGTGGATGATCTGATCAATGCAAATTCCGCAAACGAAAAAAATATAAAAACCTTATTCCAAAATATGCAGAGAACATATCAGAAAATGGGACTTGTAAAATATGATGCATTTAATGAGATGGGTGGCAAGCTGAGTTTTTCTCTGGCAATGCTTGATGTGAAAAATAATGGATTTATCATTAATGCAATGCACACAAGAGAGGGCTGTTATACTTATATTAAAGAAATCATTGATGGAAATTCAGTGATTGTTTTATCTGGTGAAGAACAGGAAGCATTAAACAACGCAATGGGGGAAAATAACATTGCAAAATAGAAAGACATATTATATAATAAAGTCCGTCTTGTAAATAGTAAAATTGGTTTACATAATTTTAAAAAATCGGAAAGGAGGATAGTAGTATGCACAAATTTTTAAGAGCAGTCGGTTTTTCAAAAATCACAAAAGAAGAGCTGAATGATATTTTTCAAAAAATAATAGAGAGACCAATGCTGCAGAAAGTGGCAGAGGATTCCGAAGGTAATGAGTTTGCAGAACTCTCTATCGAGTTTGGAGATTTCTTTGGACTGTCTTTGAGAGGAACATTTAATGAGAATGATTCTTTTGAGATGAGCTACTACTATCCTTATTTTTGTGGTAATAAAATTTCAACGACGGAACAGATTGATATTGAAAAACATGCGGAAAAAGAGTCTTATGCAGGAATCTGTGATGAGGTAAGACTTGGCGTTACATTGATTTTTTATTTGCAGAATGTGGCGGATTATCTGGCTGTGAAAAATAATAAATTTTACATGAGTCAGGCAAATGGAACAGTGCTTGCTGCGCTTTCTACAGAAGGAAAAATTTTACTTCCAATTAACAAAGATGAACATAAGCAGAAGTTGACAGAACAGACTATGAATGAAAGAAATGGATTGATCGCTGCAGCCAGAAAGGGAGATGAAGATGCTATCGAGAATCTGACTTTGGAAGATATCGACACTTATTCCCTTCTTTCAAGACGTGTACAGCATGAAGACATTTTGAGTATTGTGGATTCTTACTTTATGCCTTATGGAATTGAAAGTGATCAGTATTCCATTCTTGGTGAAATCATGGATTGCAGGCTATTGCAAAATTCGTATACAGAAGAAAATGTTTATGCGATAGATATCAAATGTAATGATGTAGAATTTCCAATCTGCATCAATCAGAAAGATCTGATCGGTGAACCAGCAGTTGGAAGAAGGTTCAAAGGAAACATCTGGTTACAGGGAAGTATTAATTACAGAGATTAGTGATTCTTACAAAATCACTAATCTGATGAAAGAAAAAGATTGAACTTCTCTGATAGTTGGAATATAATAAACAAGTATTTGTTCCCTTAGTTAAATGGATATAACGGGGTCCTCCTAAGAGAAAGCCGAGGCATTCCCCAAAGGGAAAAAATGAAAAACAACTTTCAGTTCGAATCTATTCTGAAAAATGCTAATGGTGACAACAAAGCATTCCCCAAATTGGGGAACGTTCTAATGTTACCAAATCAAAAAAATCTGTAGATTGACAACTCGAAAAAGAGTTGATAATCT
>OOAD01001942.1_pt1 | contig 10144 bp, 6 predicted proteins | sample 1671151 | NCBI WGS metagenome assembly OOAD01 (sample SAMN06348127, study PRJEB24527) | human gut metagenome | biome: human gut; feature: ankylosing spondylitis patient; material: feces | host: Homo sapiens | place: China | collected 2015-10
CCAGATGCAAATCTTGGACTTGCACTGGGTTTTTCAGAGGAAGAACTGGAGAGTATTACGCCTATCAGTAAAATGAGAAAGTTGATTGAGGAAAGAACAGGTGCAGATAAAAGTAATACTTTTTATAAAGTCAATCCAAAAGTGGATGATATTCCTAAAATTTACGGAAAAGAAAATAATGGTGTTCGACTTTTGGTTTTGGGAACTGTGGAAACTGCGGGAGGCGGATGTGTATGCCCTGAAAATGTAATGTTGAAACGAATTATTAATAATTTGGTTTTACATAGAGATGATATAGTAATCTTGGACATGGAAGCAGGACTTGAGCATTTAGGACGAGGAACAACGGAAGGGATGGATCAATTTATCGTCGTGATAGAGCCGGGGGCCAGAAGTGTTCAGACTTATAAAAATGTAAAACGTTTGGCAGAAGAATTGGGTGTAGAGGAAGTAAAGGACCTAGCAAATAAAATCAGAAATGATGAAGATGAAAAGTTTGTAAGGTCTAGAATCCCGAAGCAAGATTTTTTGGGATGTGTTCATTATAATGCAGAAGTTATAGAAGCAGACAGAGAAGGAAGATCCCCTAATGGATGCAGCAAGACAGCTACGGATGAAATTCGAAAAATTAAGGAGATATTTGATGTAATGGCAAAATAGACATTATATTAATTTAATTATTTTTCGAAAACAGTTTGAAGTATGGTCATATGTAATGCTTATTATTTAGAAAAAAGAAAAGGAGTAAATATAGAGATGAAAATAGCAGTTTGCGGAAAAGGTGGATGTGGAAAAAGTACAGTAACCAGTCTTTTGGCTAAGGCTTTAGCCAGACGAGGAAAAGAAATTTTGGTAATTGATTCCGATGAATCTAATTATGGTCTACACCGACAGCTAGGTATGAAGCTTCCCAGAGATTTTACAGACTATTTCGGTGGTAAGCAAAATGTTTTAAATGATATGATGTTATCAAAATTTACTCATCAGTTTTTTGAGGAAACCTGGACTATAGATGATATACCGGAAGATTATTATAGTCTGAAGGACGGTGTAAAACTGATGAGCAGTGGAAAAATTCATCAAGCAAATGAAGGGTGTTCTTGTGCTATGGGAACTGTTATGACTCAATTTATCCAAAATCTCAGGCTTACAGAAGACCAATTTGCGCTAATGGATATGGAGGCTGGTATTGAACACTTTGGACGTGGAATTGATAACGGTGTAGATTTGATATTGATAATCATAGATCCATCCTATGAATCCCTACAGCTTTCCAAAAAAATCGGGGAATTATCGGAAAGTATTCGAAAACCATTTTATTACGTTCTCAATAAAGTAACAAAAGAGAATCAGGAAATGATGTATGAAGCTGTATGGAATTCAAGTCGAGTCGCTGTATCTCTTAGTGCGGATCCTGGTATTATGGGAGAGGGACTGATTGGGAAAGAGCTATCAGAAAAACCAGATGCTATTGAAAACTTAACAGAATTTCTACTTTCTATTTAAAGAATGAGAAGATTTACTGTGGATATATTATAAAAGAAAACCAGATTATACAGCTGTAATTTGTAAAATTAGATCCGCTTGATGCAAGAAAAAAGCAGTGATATACTGAAACAAAAATTATTTATAAAATAATAATAAAACCCTGGAACTATATTGTGTGATTGAACAGTTACAAAAAATGCAATTCTTGTGGAGGGTATAGGATGATACAGATTGCAATTGTGGAAGATGAAGAAATTTACGTAAAACAATTAACAGAGTATATCCGGAAATATCAAACGGAAAGGGGAAGATCAATAAAGGTTACAGTATTTGGTGATGGAGAAGATATCACAGAGAATTACAGTGGCGGTTTTGACATTATTCTGATGGATATTCAGATGCGGTTCATGGACGGTATGACAGCAGCAGAAAAAATCCGTCAGATGGATCAGAAAGTAATTATCATGTTTATTACAAATATGATTCAATATGCAGTACGTGGATATGAAGTTGATGCAATGGATTATGTAGTAAAACCAGTTGAGTACTTTTCTTTTTCGCAGAAACTGGATAAAGCAGTTGGTCGTATGCGTTCTGAGGTTAAAGAATTTCTTACGATTCCGATTGGGGAAGGAGTTGTAAAGATAGATATAGCAGATATCTATTTTATTGAGGGGCAGAGACATAATGTAATTTATTATACTTCGAGAGGAGATTACTGTTCAAGAATTACGATGAAAGAACTCGAAGAAAAACTTGCGGTACATAATTTTTTTCGATGTGCAAAGGGATATCTGGTAAATATGAATCATGTAGAGGGATTTGTTGGTTCTGATTGCGTGATTCATAATGTACATATACCTGTCAGCAGAACCAGAAAAAAAGAATTCATGAATCTGCTTCTGCAAAACCTCAATATGGAATGATTTCATGCGAAATGGAGGATACTATGTTATATCAGGATATTCCAAGAATTTATACGGCAATAGCAGAGTGGGGATCATGTCTGGTTTATCTTTATATCCTAAAAAAAGAAAACATGAAATCTGTACATTTTCTTACAGGCAGTCTTTTCATGTTGGCAATGCAGAGTATCTTTCTGACTTTGACAGGCAGCGTAACTGAAATTTTGTGGATTCCCTGTATGATGATCGCTGCAGGTATGATGTATGGATTTCTTATGGTCGGAGGAAATATGAAGCCTCTGGGAGCGGCTTATTGCTGTGCCCGTGCATTTGTTCTTGCTGAGTTTGCAGCTTCGCTGCAGTGGCAGATTGTATCTATTGTACAGGCATGGGGGAATCAGAGCCTCGGGGTTGAAATTCTGATCACGATGGTTATTTTTGGAGGCTGCTTTACGATTGATATTTATTTAGAAAAAGATCTTCTGAAGCAGAATTATCTTGAACAGATGACAGTAAAGGAAGTAGCAGCGGCGGCAATCATGGCTGTTGCAATCTTTGCTTTTAGTAATCTGAGCTTTTTAAATGAAAATGTACCATTTGCGAGCAGAGAACGTGCAGATATTTTTTCTATCAGAACACTGATCGATTTTGGAGGAATTGCAATCCTGCATGCTTATCAGAGCAGGATCAGTGAATATGTTGCAGAGAAAGAACTTTCAGTAATGAACGTGATGCTGAAAAGCCAGTATGATCAATATCGAAATTATCAGGACAGCCTGGATCTCATACAAATGAAATACCATGATCTGAAGCATCAGATAATGGGACTTCGTGCGGAATCAGATGAAGAGAAACGAAAAAAATGGATTGATTCCATGGAAAAGGAAATCGCTGCTTTTGAAAATATAAGCAAAACGGGGAATCAGGTACTTGATACGATTTTGGCAGCTAAGATTTTCCATTGTCGAAAAAATCATATACAGATTACCTGTGTGGCAGATGGAAAATTATTGGATCATATGCATGTAACAGATATATGTTCTATATTTGGAAATGCTTTGGATAATGCAATTGAACATGTAATTTTGATTCCAGATCCGAAAAAAAGACTGATCCATCTGACAGTATCCGCTCAAAAAGGATTTGTGTTTATCAAGATAGAGAATTATTGTGAAGCAGAAATTTCCAAAAATGAAGAAGATCTGATTACAACAACAAAAAAGGATAGTAAAAACCATGGTTTTGGATTGAAGAGTATTCGTAAAGCTGTAGAAAAATATGATGGTTCTGTAGTATTTGGAGTACAGCAGAACTGGTTTGAATTAAAGATTCTTTTACCCAGAGTATTGTAATGCTCTGGGTATTTTTGTTGCCAAGCATACGATAAAAAGGTCCGGTGGACCTTTTTTAGTATTTTGTGCCATATTTGCTGCATCTTGTGCCAAAAACGGCACGAAATAATAACCATGTTATAGTAATGCCAACAGGAAATGATACCTGAAAAAGACGAGAGAGTCAAAGGAGGAAAAAGAGAATGATCAGTGTTGAAATGGAAGATGTTCTGGCGGTATTACAATTATGCAAACCGTATATTATCGGTATTATTGCTGCACTTGTAATTGGAATCGTAATTATGATCGCATGCCGCAGGATGTCCAGGGGCAAAAAATTTCTGATAAGAGGAGAAGCTGCGATCGCAATGGTTCTTGCAGTTGTTGTCTGCGTGAATATGATCTGTTTTGGACCAATGGCTACGTTGATTGGACTGGCAACGGGAAATGGAACTTTAAGCGATGAAACAAATGAAGAAGCTGCGGAAGTAGCAGAAGAAATTATGGAAGACGGAATTGTTCTTCTGAAGAATGAAAGCCTGCTTCCTTTAAATGAAACAAAAAAACTGAATATTTTTGGCTGGGAATCTATTAATCCGGCTTACGGAGGAGCTGGTTCCGGTGGAATTAATGATCTGTATGATATTGTCAGTCTGAATCAGGGACTTGAAAATGCCGGATTTTCTATTAACCAGGAACTGGTTGATTTTTATAACAATTATGGTGCAGATAATCCGGAAATGTCTATCCAGAAACAGAGCTGGACATTACCGGAGCCACCTGTAGATACTTACAATGATGAGCTTATTAAAAGTGCGAAAGAGTATTCTGATGTGGCAGTTGTGGTTCTTTCCAGAAAAGCAGGTGAAGGTCATAATGATATTCCTATGGATGTAAGAAAAGCAGCATATGATAATAATTCAGATGAATATGATGATTTTCCTGAGGGAGAGCATTATTTACAGCTTTCACAAACTGAGAGAGATATGGTGGATATGGTTTGCTCAAACTTTGATAATGTGATTGTGATTTATAATGGAGCAAATCAGTTTGAACTTGGTTTCGCAGATGAATATCCTCAGATTAAATCTGTTGTATGGTGCCCAGGAACGGGAAATGTGGGATTTAATGCACTTGGTAAAGTATTTTCAGGTGAAGTCAATCCTTCCGGAAAAACACCGGATACATTTATTTATGATATGACGACTGCTCCGTGGTGGAATAATGCAGAAAAAACAGAGTATACAAATCTGGCAGATATGGCCGTTGAAGGAATGAACGCAGGAACTGCGCAGGTGTATGCTCCGGCATTTACCAATTATGTGGAAGGCATTTATGTAGGATACAAGTACTATGAAACAGCTGCACAGGAAGGTGCGATTGATTACGATAAGACTGTACAGTATCCATTTGGATATGGTCTGAGTTACACGGAATTTGAACAGAAAATGGGTGAACTGGAGGAAAAAGACGGACAGATTTCTGTAGATGTAGAAGTAACCAACACAGGAGATGTTGCCGGAAAAGATGTAGTAGAAGTGTATTATAAACCGCCATATACAAATGGGGGAATTGAGAAATCTTCTGCAAATCTGATCGAGTTTGCAAAAACAGATCTGCTTCAGCCGGGAGAATCTCAGACTGTTACAGTTACATTCAGTATAGAAGATATGGCCTCTTATGATGAGAATAATGCAAAAGCGTATGTTCTTGAAAAAGGCGATTATGTGATTTCTATCAACAGCGATTCACACACTGTGCTGGATCAGAAAACTTATACTGCAGATAAAGATGTAGTATATAAGGGAGAAAATAAAAGAGCATCAGATGATACTGCAGCAACAAATGTATTTGAAGATGCAAAAGGCGATGTGACATATTTATCACGAGCAGATCATTTTGCAAATTATGAAGAGGCTACAGCAGCACCGGCATCTGCAGAGCTGGGTGAGCCATATGTTTCTGAATATCATCTGAACAGCAACTTTGATAAGACTACATACCTCAATGATGAGGATGTAATGCCGACAACGGGAGCAGATAATGGACTTACATTAGCTGATATGCGTGATGCTGATTATGACGATCCTCGTTGGGAAAAACTTCTGGATCAGCTTACTGTTGATGAAATGGCAAATATGATTGCAATGGCTGGTTATCAGACAGCAGCCATGGATTCTGTGGGAAAAGTGGCTACACTTGATTTCGATGGACCAGCAGCAATTAATAACAACTTTACAGGAGTTGGTTCTATTGGATTTCCAATTGAAGTTGTGGTTGCTTCCACATGGAATAAGGAACTTGCACAGGCCTGGGGTGAATGCATGGGCAAGATCAGTCAGGAAATGGGTGCAGAGGGCTGGTATGCACCAGGTATGAATACTCATAGAACCGCATTTGGAGCAAGAAACTATGAATACTTTTCAGAAGATGGAGTTCTTGCAGGAAATATGGGAGCAAAAGCAGTAGAAGGAGCAAGAAAATATGGAGTTTATTCTTATATCAAACATTTTGCTCTGTATGAGGGAAATGCAAAGATGGTAAGTGTCTGGTCAAATGAGCAGGCAATCCGGGAAATCTATCTGAAACCATTTGAAATTTCTGTAAAACAGGGTGGCGCAAATGCGGTTATGGTTTCCTGGAGTTTCCTTGGAGATAAATGGACTGGAGAAAGCAGTAACCTTATGAATACAGTTCTCAGAGATGAATGGGGATTCAGGGGAATGGCACTTACAGACTTCTTCCGAAACAATGGTCATGGATTTATGAATGCAGATGCAGCTTTGGCGAATGGAGTAGATGCAATGTTGTCCACATTCAACGGAGAAGAGAACAATGTAGCCAATCCGGAGCATCCAACATCTGTACTTCAGATGAGGAATGCCTGCAAAAATGTCATGTATACAGTTGTAAGCAGCTGGGCTTATGATGGAGAACATGAAGAAACAGGTATGGAAAACTGGAAAAAAGCAGGAATTGGTATCGACATTGTAATAGCACTTTTCATGGCAGGAATGGAAGTACTGGTAATCAGAGGATATAAGAAAAGAAAGAATGCTGAATAAGGATGAAAGTGGGATGGAAAACAGTTATGAAACAGCAAAAATTGGTTGAAAAGATGACAATAGAAGAAAAGGCAGCAATCCTCAGTGGAAAAACTGTCTGGCAGACCAGAGAAATTGACAGGCTTTCCATCCCGTCCATCTTTCTTTCAGATGGACCGCATGGAATCAGAAAACAGGCAGGAGCAGGAGACCATCTGGGACTGAATGCATCCTTGAATGCAACTTGTTTTCCCACAGCAGCGACGATTGCAAACAGCTGGAATCAGGATCTGGGGGAAGAGATTGGACAGGCTCTTGGAGAGGAAGCAGCAAGTATGGATGTAAATATCCTGCTTGGTCCGGGATTAAATATTAAAAGAAGCCCATTATGTGGAAGAAATTTTGAATATTTTTCAGAAGATCCATATCTTTCCGGGAAGATGGCAGCATCATATATTCGTGGAATACAGAGTAAAGGCGTTTATGCCTGCCCGAAGCATCTGGCGGTTAACAGTCAGGAACTTCGGAGAATGGCAATGGACGCAGTTGTTGACGAACGGACATTAAGAGAAATTTATCTGACCGGTTTTGAGATAGCTGTTAAAGAAGGACACGCAAAAGCAATCATGAGCAGTTACAACCAGATTAATGGGATTTATGCTAATGAGGACAAACATCTTTTGACAGACATCCTGCGCAAAGACTGGGGATTTGATGGAATTGTAGTAACAGACTGGGGCGGAAGCAATGACCATGTGAAAGGTGTTGCTGCCGGCTCAAATCTGGAGATGCCGTCCTGTGGGTACGATTCTGCAAGAGAAGTGATTGCTGCTGTCCAAAATGGAAAGCTGAAGGAAGCGGATTTGGATGAAAGAGTTGGAGAACTGGTGGATGCAGTGATGGAACTGACATCAGGGAAGAAGCTTTCAGATAAAAACTTTGACAGAAACGCACATCATCAACTGGCAAGGAAAGCAGCAGCAGAAAGCATGATTCTTCTGAAAAATGAAAAACAGATTCTTCCGCTGGATACCAAAAAATCCATCGCTGTTATTGGAGATTTTGCTTTTTCACCCAGATATCAGGGGGCAGGATCTTCTATGGTCAATCCAACAAAAGTAGAAGATATGTCATCGATTTTGCAACAATATGATCTGAATATTCTGGGGATGACAAGAGGCTATCAGAGAAATGGAGATGTAGATGAGAATGATAGAAAGTTTGCATTAAATTTGTCTATGAACGCGGATATTGTGATTTTCTGCTTTGGTCTTGATGAGATCAGTGAATCAGAAGGACTGGACAGAACCCATATGCGTATTCCGCAGGATCAGATCGATCTTCTGCAGGATATCAGTAAAGTGAATGAAAATATTATTGGAATACTGAGTGCAGGATCTGCGATAGAAATGCCATGGCACACCTGCTGCAAAGCGATTTTGCATGGCTATCTGAATGGACAGGCAGGCGCTTCTGCAACATTGGATATTCTGACCGGAAAGGTGAACCCATCAGGAAGACTGGCAGAAACATATCCCATATCTTATGAACAGACACCGGCATTCCGATATTATCCAAGTAATGAGAAAACATCGGAATACCGCGAGAGTGTTTATGTGGGATATCGCTATTATGATACTTCAAAAGTCCGGGTGCAATACCCATTTGGCTTTGGGCTTTCCTATACGGAATTTACATATTCTGATCTTATCATAGAAGAGGATGGAATCAAAGTTTCGGTTACCAATACAGGTGACAGAGATGGAGCAGAGGTTGTTCAGATGTATGTAGGACTTCCTAATGCAATCGTGTTCAGACCGGAAAAAGAACTGAAAGGATTTGTAAAAGTTTATCTGAAGGCGGGAGAAAGCAGACAGGTCAGAATTCCCTTTGATGATAAGACATTCCGCTATTGGAATATAAAAACAGGACAGTGGGAAATAGAAACAGGAACTTATCAGATTATGGTAGGAGCCAGTGTTGCAGATATTCGTTTAACAGGTATGACTGAGAGAACAGGAAATAGTAAAGGGTATCCGTATAATCCGGCAAAAATGCCTTACTATTATACAGGAATCGTGCAGAAAATATCAGATGAGGAATTTCGTGAACTTCTTGGCCATGAGATACCGAACGGAAGATGGAGTGGAAATCTGGAAATCAATGATGCAATTTGTCAGATGTATTATGCAAAAAGCCGACTTGCAAGACTGATATATAGATGTCTCACAAAAATGAAAAAGAAGAGTGAGGCACAGGGAAAGCCGGATCTGAATATTCTTTTTATTTACAATATGCCGTTTCGAGGGATTGCCAAGATGACCGGTGGGGCAGTCAGTATGGAAATGGTATATGGAATTGTCGATGCTGTGAATGGCCACTTTATGCTTGGAGTAAAAAAAGTAGTTGGCGGATATTTCAGAAACAGAAGAAATAATAAGAAATATGAAAAATTATTAAAAGGAGCCGGAGGGAAGTGCAGATGAATCATATAAAAAATATATGGAAATGTTTTGAAGAGAAACATTCTGCTATTGCAAAATGGCTTTATCAGATATTCTATTTTGTTATATTCAGTATGGGCGTGACAGTATTCCAGTATCTTGTATTTACATTTTTACCAGGGATTTTGGGAATTGGTCTGGCTGGTACAGAATTTATGTGGCCAAAGGTTTCCATGAATCTGTTTGGAGTAAAATTTACATGGAGTTTGCTTGGGTATAATGTATTGCGTGATGCAACGGGAAATATATTGATCGGTGGTGGACTTGGCTATTTTATCAGTTATGAATTAGGGTCATTTCTTGCACAGTGTATCAATTTTCCACTTCAGAGAAATATTACTTTTAAAAGCCATGGAAATCCTGTATATCAGGCAATCTGGTATTTTGTTGCATGGGTGGTAATTTCACTAATCTGTAATGGATTTAATAATCTGTGGATGCCAGTTGCATCTGCATATGTGGCACCGGCAGTCTATAACATGCTTGTGACAATTATTACAGGTGGAGTTTCCATGGTGATTTTTTTCTTTGTGTTTAAAATTATTTTCCCAGAGGGGAAGGCTGAATAGAAGAAATTAGCAAGTATGCCTGAAATCTAATCCTCGGCAATTCAATTACCGAGATGAAAGCGCAGGAGTGTGCATGTCCGCTTTATTGTGGTGAAGGAGACCATGTCCACTGCTTTGTAACAGCTCCACCAAAGCTGTCCATAACAGCAATCGTCAAGTATCTGAAGGGGATTACTGGCAGAAAACTGTTCGAACGTTTTCCGGAAATAAGAAACCAGCTATGGAAGGAGAAAGGAAGTAGAAAAGCGAAGCTGGCAAAACGGAATGAGATGTTTCTGGCGAAAGTTTAATCAGACATACTCC
>OOAD01001944.1_pt1 | contig 10125 bp, 7 predicted proteins | sample 1671151 | NCBI WGS metagenome assembly OOAD01 (sample SAMN06348127, study PRJEB24527) | human gut metagenome | biome: human gut; feature: ankylosing spondylitis patient; material: feces | host: Homo sapiens | place: China | collected 2015-10
TTTTTTCTTCATATTTACATCAGCCTTCTTTTGGCGTACCATTAATATATAAGTTTTATAAAGGAGCTGAACCATATGGAATTCTTTCAATATTTAGCACCGACCAAAGTAATTTTCGGGCGCGGCACCGAAGCACGCAGCGGCGCACTGTGCAAAGAAGCCGGAGCAACAAAGGTACTCATTCACTACGGCGGGCACAGCGCCAAAAAGTCCGGCCTGATTGACAGAATCTGCGCTTCGCTTCAGGTGGAAGGCATCAGCTATACAGAACTGGGCGGCGTTGTGCCGAACCCGCGCCTCAGCAAAGTTTATGAAGGCATTGAACTCGGCCGCAAAGAAAAAATAGATTTTATACTGGCAGTAGGCGGCGGCAGCGTTATCGACAGCGCCAAAGCCATCGGCTACGGCCTTACCAACGAAGGCGACGTATGGGACTACTACACCGGCAAAGCGCCGCAGGCCTGTATGCCTATCGGCGCAGTGCTGACCATTGCCGCCGCAGGCAGCGAAATGAGCAACGCCAGCATTATCACCAACGAAAACGGCTGGTTAAAACGCGGCGCTTATTCTCCTTACGCTTACTGCAAATTTGCAGTTATGAACCCCGAGCTTACCTATACCCTGCCCGCTTACCAAACGGCAAGCGGCTGCACGGATATTATTGTACACAGCCTGGAACGCTTTTTTACCAAACCGGATGTTAAACAGCTTAATTTAACGGACGGCATTGCCGAAACGCTGATTAAAAACGTAATGCGCAACGTAAAAACCGCCCTTAAAAAGCCTGATGACTACGACGCCCGCGCCGAAATTATGTGGAGCGGCACTCTTTCACACAACGATATTACCGGCGACCGCACTTTGGGCGACTGGGCCTGCCATCAGCTGGAGCACGAACTCGGCGGCATGTTTGACATCGCCCACGGCGCAGGGCTGGCAGCAGTTTGGGGCAGCTGGGCGCGTTACGTAATGCCGGTTAACCCCGCACGCTTTGCGCAGCTTGCCGTTAATGTTTTCGGCATTCCCTATACCGCCGGTACGGAAGAAAAAATTGCCCTTGAAGGCATTGAAGCCATGGAAGCATTCTTTAAGAGCATTGGCATGCCGACGAGAATCAGCGATATGGATATTCACCTTACCGACGAGCAGATTAAAGAACTGGCCTATAAATGCAGCTTTAACAACACGCGCACCATCGGCGGCTTTAAAGCACTGAACATTGATGACATGGAAAAGATTTACCAGATGGCTAAATAACCCCTGCCGGAATATGATGAAAAAACTTTTACTGACAGGTTTTGACCCTTTTGCACATTATAACATTAACCCCTCGTGGGAAGCAGTTAAGGCCCTGCCGGAAGTAATCGGCAGCTTCAGCGTGCATAAAATGCTGCTGCCTAATATTTACGGCACGGCCGGGCGGCTGCTGCTTGAAGAAGCTGAGCGCCTTAAGCCGGACGTTATTTTAATGACAGGCATGGACAGCGGCAGCACACGCCTGCACCTTGACACTGTTGCCGTAAACCTGCGCGACGCGCTTTTAGAAGATAACAAAGGCGCAGCACCCTGGGGCGAACCCGTTGTACCGGGCGCACCGGCAGCGTATTTTGCCACCATACCCACGCACGCCCTTGTAAAACGCCTGCAAAATCAGGGCTGCCCGGTTCACCTTGGCTACTGCACAGGCGGTTATGTATGCAACGACATTTTTTACACCGCACTGCACCACTTTAACGGCACGCCAGTAAAAACCGGCTTTGCACATGTGCCGCTGCTGCCGCAGATGGTATGGGACGAAAGCAAAGCCCTGCCGCTTGAAGAAACCGTTAAAACCCTGCGGCAGATTATTGAAAATCTATCGGAAATACTGACGGAGGAAGAACATGCTTGACGCAATCGCCGCAAGGCGCAGCATACGCAAATTTAAAAACACGCCGGTACCGCGCCATATAATTAAAGAAATTATTAAAGCAGGCGCGCTTGCCCCGTCCTCCAAAAACAGGCAGCCGTGGCATTTTGTGGTAACAACCGGCAAAGCAAAAGATGAAGCGCTGGCCGCAATGGAACAGGGTCTGCGCCGCGAAGCGCAGCAGCCGCTTTTGCCAGAAAGCGCGCAGTATATAGCCGGTGCGTGGAACACGCTTGCCATTATGCGGCAGGCACCCGTAATTATTTTTGTAGTCAATCCGCTGGGGCTTGATTTACTGACCCCGCAGAATGCAGAAAACCGTGTGTTTGAAATCTGCAACGCACAATCAATAGGCGCAGCCGTGGAAAACATGTCGCTGGCGGCAGTTGAAAACGGTTTGGGCAGCCTGTGGATTTGCGATATTTATTTTGCTTACCGCGAACTGTGCGCTTGGCTTAACTGCGGCAGTGAACTTGCAGCAGCCTTTGCGCTTGGCTATGCCGGTGAAGCGCCAATGCCGCGCCCCCGTAAAAATTTTGATGATATTGTTGAATGGCGCAGCTGAAAATACCGTCAGCCGTATTATGCGGCTGGCGTTTTTTATTGCCATTTTAAGGCTGCTGTGAACGATAAAAACTTATTGACGCAGTCTTAACTCCAACGATATGATAAAAATTAACAAGGAGGGATTTATATGCAGAACAAAAAACTTGCCTTTGGCATGATGCGTCTGCCGCAGCTTGACGACAACCCCGAACATGTTGATTTGGAGAAAACCTGTGAAATGGTAGATGCGTTTTTGCAAAAAAGGCTATACCTATTTTGATACTAGTTATGTTTATCACAACGGCAAAAGCAAGGAATTTACCCGCAAGGCGCTGGTAGAACGCCACCCGCGCGAAAGCTTTACGCTTGCCACCAAACTGCCAACCTGGGCAATTAAAAGCGAAGAAGACGTTAAACGTATTTTTGCAGAGCAGCTGCAAAACTGCGGCGTAGATTATTTTGATTATTACCTTGTCCACAATCTGAACAGCGGTTTTTATGACAACATCGTTACGCCGTACCATATTTTTGAAATTCTTTCGGAATACAAAAAAGAAGGTAAAATTAAGCACCTTGGCTTTTCCGTTCACGATGCACCGGAATTTTTGGAACGCATCCTGAACGAACACCCCGAGGTTGAATTTGTGCAGATTGCCTTTAACTATTATGATTATTCCGCAGCGTGGGTACAGTCGAAAAAATGCTACGATATTATCCGCAGACACGGCAAACTGGTTAACATTATGGAACCGGTTAAAGGCGGCATGCTCACCTATCCACCCAAAGCGCTGTTTGAACAGATGCAGGCCAAACGCCCCGGCATGACACCTGCCGCATGGGCGCTGCGTTTTGCCGCTGACCAGGAAGGCGTGCAGGCAATTCTTTCCGGCATGTCTACCGTAGAACAGGTTTTGGAAAACACCGCCGTTATGGAAGACCCGGAACCGCTGACTGACGAAGAAAAACAAATGCTGATTGACAGCGCACCGCTGTACAGGGAAATGGGGCCGTTCCACATTAAAGATTTCAGCGTATATGACGGGCTTGTTGATAACGGGTTGCCGCTGGCAGCACTGCTCGAAAGCTACAACGCCTGGCTGATTCAAAAAGAACACGGCGCCCCGATATGCGCAGAGTTCAGCTACTATGCCGGCCCGTACTTCAGAAACGGCGTTAAAGGCAGCTGGGTAGAAGGCACAATTACCGACAAAGACGGCAACGACATTACCGAAACCGTTAAAGAAGCAGAAGCCTACTTTAAAACCTTTATTGACTGGGTAAATTAAAATTATGTGTATAAGTAAACCGGCAGCTGATATAAAAATCGGCTGCCGGTTTTGCTCTGTTTATTATGAATTTTTATTTCTTCTCTGCCGCCAGTGCATGGCGTTCCCCTGCGGCATAGGCTAAAATGTTTTATATAATTGCTAATGTTATAAATTTATACTATACTTAAAATAGTAACTGTATCAAAATATGCGCAAAGGAGGGAAAATATATGAGTTCCCTTTTATCCAAAAAGAACATGACAGAAGAAGATATCAAGCTGCGCTATATTACGCCCGCCATAACAGCCAAATGGAATGTTGAAAACATAACCATGGAAACACAGATAACGGACGGACAATATAATTTGCGAGGAAACATCGCCAGCCGCGGACCTGCCAAACGTGCAGATTATCTTTTATACATCAATGCCAATAATCCTATTGCCGTTGTAGAAGCTAAAGATAATAACCACAGCATTTCTCACGGTTTGCAGCAGGCGATGGCATATGCCCAAATGCTCGATTTGCCTTTTGCATACAGTTCCAACGGAGATGGCTTTGCCGAGCACGATTTTTTAACCGGCAAAGAGCGCATATTACAATTAAACGAATTTCCCAGTCAGGCAGAATTAATTGCCCGCTATAAACAAGAAGCAAATATAAATACTGAACAGGAAACACTTATAGAGCAACCCTATTACAGTAGCCAAACAACTTATCCGCCGCGCTATTACCAGCGTATTGCCATAAACAGAACTCTTGACGCTATCGCCAAAGGGCAAAACCGCATTTTGCTTGTTATGGCAACCGGCACCGGCAAAACCTATACAGCGTTCCAAATTGTTTATCGTCTGCTGCAAAGCGAAATAAAACATAAAATTTTATATCTTGCCGACCGAAACATCCTTGTTGATCAGTCTATTCAGCAGGATTTTGCTCCGCTCGAAAAAGTAATTCATAAAATTAATGTTGCTAAAGACAACAAAACAACAATAACCTCTCATCAGGTATACTTTTCACTTTATCAGCAATTAATTGGCGATAACGACGAAGAACATTTCAGCAAACTTTTTAAGCCCGATTTTTTCGATTTAATAATTGTTGACGAATGCCACCGCGGCTCTGCTAAGGACGATAGCCGCTGGCGCAGAATTTTGGAATATTTTAACTCTGCCACGCAGATTGGCATGACAGCTACGCCGAAAGAAACCAAATACATTTCTAACCTTAGCTATTTTGGCGAGCCGGTTTATACTTACAGCCTTAAAGAAGGCATAGAAGACGGCTTTTTAGCGCCGTTTAAAGTTATCAACATAACAACCAATATCGGTGACGGCTGGCGGCCCTATAAAGGGCAAAAGGATATTTTTGGCAACGAAATCGAAGACCGCATTTACAATAACAGCGATTATGATTACAACATCATTATCGAAGACCGTATTGTACAAGTTGCTGCCGAAATTACCAATTACCTAAAAGCCACAGACCGCATGGCTAAAACCATTGTTTTTTGCCCAACGGAAGACGCTGCGGAACGTATGCGCCAGGCGCTTGTAAACTTAAACAGCGATATTGTAAAAGAACACCCTGATTACATTGTGCGCATTACCGGAAGCGATGAATACGGTAAAAGCAAACTGGATTATTTTATATCCGTCAGCGCCAAATACCCGGTAATTGCCACCACCTCTAAGCTGCTTTCTACAGGTGCGGACTGTAAAATGACAAAGCTTATCGTGCTCGATGAAATGATAGGCAGCATGACGGAGTTTAAACAGATTATTGGCCGCGGCACTCGTTTACGCCCCAAAGAAGGTAAAACGCATTTTGTAGTTATGGATTTCCGCAACGTAACGCGCCTGTTTGCCGACCCCGATTGGGACGGACCGATTGAAATTGATGATGAATACACACCTAAAAAGCCCTGCGCTTACCCGGAAGGCGGCAAAAATACCGGCGGCATTGCCGAACCGCCGCCTGAACCGTATATACCCAAACCAATCATCAATAAAGAAGGCTGCAAAGTAGAAGTAATTTACAAAACTGTATCCGTTTACGATGTTAACGGCAAACTACTGCGGCAGGAAAGCATTGTGGATTATACCAAAAAGAACATTCTTGACGAATATGCTTCACTTGATAACTTTATCAGGCAATGGACTGCGCAGCAGAAGAAAGAAAAAATCCGCGAAATGCTGCTTAACGAAGGCATTGACCTTGAAAAATTAAAAGCAGAACAAAATATGACGGAAGTTGACGATTTTGATTTTATTTGCCATATTGCATTTGATAAAAAACCGCTGACACGCAAGGAACGCGCCAACAACGTTAAAAAGCGCGACTTTTTAAGCAAATACAGCGGTATGGCACGCGAAATTTTAAATGCCCTGCTTGATAAATACATGAACACCGGCATTTATGAAATTGAAAAAACAGATATTTTAAAACTTGACCCGTTTATAAAATACGGCAAACCCAGCAAAATTGCCAGTTATTTTGGCAGCAGGGACGCTTATTTAAAAGCTGTGCAGGAACTGGAAAACGAAATTTACACGGACGAGGTAGGATAATACATGAGTAATTTAACCGGATTTGTTAAAAGACTGCGTGATATTATGCGCAATGACGCAGGTATTAACGGCGACGCCCAACGCATAGAACAAATTACCTGGCTTTTATTTTTAAAGGTGTATGACGCCAAAGAGCAGGACTGGGAATTTGACGACAGCGATTATAAATCCATCATTCCCGAAAACTGCCGCTGGGCAAACTGGGCGATTGATGATAAATCCGGCAAAGCCATGACGGGCGACACTTTGCTTAACTTTGTCAACAACACTTTATTCCCCACGCTGAAAAAACTTCCCATAGATAAAGATACGCCTATAAAAAAAGCCATTGTGCAAACTACCTTTGCCGACGCTAACAACTACATGAAAGACGGCGTGCTTTTAAGGCAGGTTATAAATGTAATTGACGAGCTTGATTTAAGCGATTATGACGAAATACACGCCTTTGGCGAAATTTACGAAAATATTTTAAAAGAACTGCAAAGTGCAGGTTCTGCCGGTGAATTTTACACTCCGCGTGCCGTTACCGATTTTATGGCAAAAATGATAAAACCGCAGATTGGCGAGCAAATGGCAGACTTTGCCTGCGGCACCGGCGGCTTTCTAACAAGCTGGCTGAAAGAATTGCAGCCGCAGATTAAAACCACTGCCGACCGCAAAGCCTTTGGCACATCAATTTACGGTATCGAAAAGAAACAATTCCCTTATATGCTTTGCATAACAAACCTGCTTCTGCATGATGTCGATACGCCGCGCGTTTACCATGATAACAGCCTGCTGCGTAAAGTGCTTGACTACACTGATGACGACCGTTTTGACGTTGTATTAATGAATCCACCCTATGGCGGCAGCGAAAAGAACGAAGTAAAAAGCAACTTCCCGGCTGACCTTGCCAGCAGCGAAACAGCAGATTTATTTATGTCCGTAATAATGTACCGCTTAAAGCAAAACGGCAGGGCAGCAGTAATATTACCGGACGGCTTTTTGTTTGGCACAGATAACGCCAAAATTAATATTAAAAAGAAACTGCTTACCGAATTTAACCTGCATACCGTAATCCGTATGCCGGGCAGCGTTTTTGCGCCCTACACAAGCATTACCACCAACATTTTATTTTTTGATAATACCCACCCCACCGAAGAAACCTGGTTTTACAGAATTGATATGCCCGAAGGCTACAAACACTTTAGCAAAACCAAACCCATGAAGCTGGAACATTTTGCACCGGTTATTGATTGGTGGAATAACCGCACCGAAATTAACATTGACGGCTTTGACAAAGCCAAAAAATATACTGCAAAACAGCTTATAGAAGATTTTAATTATAATCTTGATCTATGCGGCTACCCGCACGAAGAAGAAGAAATACTTGACCCTATGGATTTAATTCAGCGCTATCAGGAAGAACGTGCATCGCTGAACGCCGAAATAGACCGCGTACTGGCAGACATTACCAAACTGTTGCGGGGTGAAAACCAATGACGCCGCAGGAACTTAAAAACAGCATTTTGCAGCTTGCCATCCAAGGCAAACTTGTACCACAACGCCCAGAAGAAGGCAATGCCGAAGAGCTATACAAACAAATACAAGCCGAAAAACAAAAACTCATTAAAGAAGGTAAAATAAAAAAAGAAAAGCCCTTGCCGGCAATCACCGACGATGAAAAACCTTTTGAAATACCGGCAAGTTGGAAATGGGTAAGGTTGGGAGAAATAGCAACGGTCTTAGGTGGAAAAAGAATTCCTGCTGGCAGAAAGCTTACTACTGAAAACACAGGACATATATATATTCGTGTTTCTGATATGAAGGATGACTTTGTATCTACAAATAATCTTATGTATGTACCCCATGACATTTATTCAACTATTAGTAAATATATTATAAATAAAGAAGATATTTATATCACAGTTGCCGGTACAATCGGACGAGTTGGAAAAATTCCCCCTGGACTAAATGGTGCAAATTTAACAGAAAATGCTGATAGATTAGTATTTTCTGTTATTGACCAAAATTGGTTTATTGATTGTTTAAAATCTTCTGCTGTTCAATCACAAATTACTAATGTTACTACTAAGGTTGGGCAACCAAAATTAGCAATAAAAAGAATACAAGAATTAACTATTCCCCTTCCACCTCTCGCAGAACAAAAACGTATTGTTGCCAAAATTGAAGAACTTTTGCCGTATGTTGAGCGTTACGAAGCTGCCTATAACAAATTACAGCAGCTTAATAAACGCTTCCCCGATGATTTGCAAAAATCCGTTTTGCAGCTTGCCATCCAGGGCAGGCTTGTGCCGCAGCGTGCAGAAGAAGGCAACGCCGAAGACCTTTACAAACAAATACAAACTGAAAAACAAAAACTCATTAAAGAAGGCAAAATAAAAAAAGAAAAGCTCTTGCCGCCTATTACCGATGACGAAAAGCCTTTTGAAATACCGGCAAGTTGGAAGTGGGTAAGGTTTGGTGAAATTATCAAATATTATATGGGGAAAACGCCACCAAGAGCAGAAGAAGAATGGTGGGGTAATGACGTACCTTGGGTATCAATCGCAGATATGCCCGAAAGTGGTCATATAGTTTTAACTAAAGAAAAAGTAACAAAATCAGCATTATTAAAAAAATTTGGAAATAAAATTTCTAAAGCAGGAACTCTTCTGATGAGTTTTAAGCTTACAATAGGTAGAGTATCTATTTTAGACATAGATGCTGTACATAATGAAGCAATAATATCTATTTTCCCATATATAGATAAAGACGAAATATTAAAAATCTATTTATTTAATATTTTGCCATACATTACTAATTATGGTGAAACTAAAAATGCGATTAAAGGAAAAACATTAAATAGTAATAGTATAAATAATTTAATACTGCCACTTCCTTCTCTCGCCGAACAAAAACGTATTGTTGGGAAATTAGAAAAAATTTTACCATTGTGCGATAAGTTGAAAATAACTGCTAATTTCATTAAAATTAATAATAAAGGCAGGTGTTGATTTTGAGCATTAGTTTATTAACAAAAATTTTTGACAAACTTCCCAATTGTGAAAATTGGAGTTTACAATTATTACGCATCAATAATAGTAAAAAGAATGGCATAAGTTATGCTACAAGGCAAATAGAATTAACTCCTAATAATAAATTACATGATTATGTTTGGAATATTTCGAAAAGATATACTAAAGGAAGAGATAGTTTTTCAGAAACTTTTATTAATGTTATTGATTATGATGGTTCGACAATTGGAAATGTAATATATAAATTAAATTTTGAAAATATACTAATAAGCGAAGCATTAAATAAATTATTAGCTGCTATTTCAGATCCTGATGTAGAAGCAAATCCGCTGGAGTTTTCACCGCAAGCATATATAGTTAAAGGTAATATAATGGTTGATGAAAAAGAAATAAATGTAAAATTAATTTCAATGAACAAACCACTTACAACATTACGAAATAAGTATATCTTGAAGATATATAAAACTTCTCAATTTGAAGAAATAACAGACCAAGTTTTATCACTAAGAAACGCTTTTGATGTAATAATTATAGACAATAATATTTATTTTCTTACGCTTGCAGCAGAAAAACTCTTTAACCTTGAGCATACTTATCGAAAAATTTGCGAAGAGAAAGTAAATCTAATTTGTGATAAAAATTTGATTTCTGATAATGATAATTTTAAAAAAATTGCATCCTCAGGTCATAACCCAAGAAAATTTATTTCCTTTAATGATAAAGGACTATCTTTTCTTGAAAACGAAACTATACTCACTGATTTAGCTCCAAAATACGCTGAAAGAAACGGTGGATACACTAGAATAATCAAAAAA
>OOAD01001945.1_pt1 | contig 10123 bp, 6 predicted proteins | sample 1671151 | NCBI WGS metagenome assembly OOAD01 (sample SAMN06348127, study PRJEB24527) | human gut metagenome | biome: human gut; feature: ankylosing spondylitis patient; material: feces | host: Homo sapiens | place: China | collected 2015-10
TGTTGAGGTCAACGTGCTGCAGGGCGAGCGTGAGTTTGCCCGCGACAACAAGAGCTTGGGTGTGTTCCATCTGGACGGCATTGCTCCGGCTCCCCGTGGCGTGCCTCAGATCGAAGTTACCTTCGATATCGATGCCAACGGCATCGTGAAGGTCAGCGCTAAGGATCTGGGCACCGGCAAGGAGCAGAACATCACCATCACCGCTTCCACCAATATGTCCAAGGACGATATCGACAAGGCTGTGAAGGAAGCTGAGCAGTTTGCTGCCGATGATAAGAAGAAGCGTGAAGAAGTCGATATCCGCAACGGCGCTGATCAGATGGTGTTCCAGACTGAGAAGATGCTGAAGGAGAACGGCGACAAGATGCCTGCTGACGTGAAGAGCGAGGCTGAGGCAAAGCTGGCCGACCTCAAGACCGCTGTTCAGTCCGGCTCCATCGATGAGATCAAGGCAAAGCAGGATGAGCTGAGCCATGTCTTTGAGAAGATGTATCAGGCTGCCGCTGCTGCCCAGCAGGCTGCAGGTGCACAGCCCGGCCCCGATGCTGGCGCAAACAACCAGCAGAAGCCCAACGATGACGGCGTTGTGGACGCTGACTTCAAGGAAGTCTAAGGTCTGACACAAACGGCAGATGCCCGGCCAAACCGGCGGGCAGGCGTGCCGGATAAAAGCAAAAGCCGCTCCGGTTTTGCCGGGGCGGCCTTTGCTGGTTTTATAGAGGTATGGTTATGGCACAGGAAAAGCGCGATTACTACGAAGTGCTGGGAGTATCCAAAACGGCCACCGATGCGGAGATCAAAAAGGCTTACCGCAAGCTGGCCATGAAGTACCACCCGGACTACAACCCCGGCGATAAGGATGCCGAGGAAAAGTTCAAGGAAGTCAATGAAGCCAACGAGGTGCTTTCGGACCCGAAGAAGCGCCAACTGTACGATCAGTACGGCTTTGCCGGTGTTGATCCCAGTTATGCAGCCCAGAACGGCGGCGGCGCGGGCGGCTTCGGCGGCTTTGGCGGCGATGGAGTCGATCTGGGCGACATCTTCGGTGATATCTTTGGCGGCGGCTTCGGCGGCTTTGGCGGCTCTGCCCGTCAGGCAAACCCCAACGCCCCCCGCAAAGGCCAGGATATCCGTGTGCGGATCACCCTGAGCTTTGATGAGGCCGTGCATGGCTGCAAGAAGAACATCACCATCACCCGCCAGCAGGAGTGTACAGAGTGCCATGGCAGCGGCTGCGCCGCCGGCAGCAGCCCCGAGACCTGCCCGGACTGTGGCGGCCGCGGCTATGTCATCCGGCAGCAGCGCACGCCCTTTGGCGTGATGCAGACCCAGCAGCCCTGCTCCCGCTGCGGCGGTAAGGGCAAGCTGGTCAAGAACCCCTGCAAGGTCTGCCACGGCAGCGGAAAAACTGCCGCCAGGAAAACGCTGGAGGTGTCCATCCCCATGGGCATCGACGACGATCAGAGCTTTGCACTGCGCGGCATGGGCGATGCTGGTACCAACGGCGGCCCTGCCGGTGATGTGATCGTGATGGTCACGGTCCGGCCCAGCGAGGTGTTCCAGCGTGACGGCTATGATGTCTGGGTCACGGTGCCCATCACCTACAGCCAGGCGGTTCTGGGCGACAGCATCACCGTGCCTTCCATTGACGGCAAGGTGGAGTACACCGTGCCCGAAGGCACCCAGAGCGGCACTACCTTCCGCCTGCGCGGCAAGGGCATCCAGTATCTGAACGGCCGCGGCCGGGGCGATATGTACGTCAAATGTGAGGTGGAGATCCCCAAGAAGCTGAACAAGGCCCAGCGGGATGCCCTGAAGAAGTTTGAGGGCACCCTGAAAGAGGAAAACTACGAAAAGCGCAAGGGCTTCTTCAAGAAGCTGAAGGATATGTTTGCATAAGATTGGCGGCCTCGCCCTCTCAGTCTCGCTGACGCTCGCCAGCTCCCCCAAAGGGGGAGCCAAGAGCACTTGCCTCTCCCTTCGGGAGAGGTGGATTTGCGAAGCAAAGACGGAGAGGGTGAGCACGCTAAACAAAAATGGAGTTGTTACACGAGATGTGTAACAGCTCCATTTTTTATGCTTGAATTTAATGTGCCGGGACAAAATCCTCCGGACAGACACAACCGTTCTGTGCCAGAACCTTTTGCAGGATCTGCATCACCCCGGCTTCCCGGTGGGAAGGGGCCAGAAAAGAAACCTTCTGGCGCAGCGGTTCGCTGCCGTTTTCCATCAGAAAACCATAGCGGACGGTCTGCAGCATCTCGGCATCGTTGTAGGTATCGCCAAAGGCCATTATGCTCTCAGACGGCAGGCCCCACAGCTGCCCCAGCGTTTGCAGGGCGGCACCCTTGTGGACACCGGGATTCATAATGTCCACCCAGCATTCACCGGCAACGGCTACGGAGTAGATGCTCCGCTGACTGGCATAGACCGTATCGTAGGCCTGCTGCGCATTGTGCTGTGGCAGGTAGATGGTGAATTTGTCGGCAGGGGCGGTGACATCTTCCAGCCGGTCCACATATTCGATCTTGGTGTAAAAATGCCGCAGCACGGCATCGTGGACGGCGAACGGCCGCTCCACATAGGCACTTTCCAGACCGCAGAGAACCGCAATATCGCCCTGCTCCCGGGTCAGGCGGTTCAGCGCCCGCCAGCCTTCCGGAGACATCTCCGAAGTGAAGAGGTTCTGCCCCTTCCAGCGGATGGCACCGCCGTTGTCGCCGATGAAAACAAGCTCATCCTGTAAGGTGGGGAACATGGCTTCCAACGTATAGAGCGGTCTGCCGCTGGCAGGAGCAAACCGGATGCCCAGCTCTGCCAGTGCATGGATCGTCTCTTCAAAGTCTGCCGGGAGCTGACTTTGTTCGTCCAGAAGGGTGGCATCCATGTCGGATGCGATCAAGCGGATACGGTCCATAACTTAACCCATATAGCTGATGTTCACATCGATCTGGCCGCCGTAACCGGGGATGCGGGCGGTGCAGGTGCCCTGCCACATATTGCAGGCAATGGGGCTGGAGGCCACGTTGTAGTGGGCGTTCCAGATGTAGTAGTTGGACAGCTGGCTCATATCCAGCCGCTTGCGGAACCAGGTGGTGGAGGCATACACGCCGGGCTTGTAGCCCAGTGCCTTGACCTCTTCGCAGAAAGCCACGGCACACTTGGTGCGGTCTTCCACGCCCAGACCATCGGCACGGCCATTGCCCGCACCGGAAGCCTCGGTATCAAAGTAGATGGGGTAATCGAGCTGGCGGCCATTCAGCACATAGACGCAGGCCTGTGCTTCCTCGCGGGCCTCGTTCTCGTTGACGGCCTGGCTGAAGCAGTAGATGCCCACCCGCAGCCCGGCGTTGCGGGCGTTGGTGAAGTGCTCCTCAAACTTGGGGTCCTGCACCAGCGCGCCGGAGCCGTAGCCGCGGTAGCCGATGCGGATGATGGCAAACTCCACACCTGCCGTTTTCACCTTGTCCCAATCGATGCTGCTCTGGTACTTGGAAACATCGATGCCGAAGGTGGCGGGCTGCTGCACGCCGGAGGCATCAAAATAATAGAGCTTGTTGTCGATGCTCTGGATGCCGGTGACGGGCTGGTGGGTGTTCTGGTCGTAATAATAGGTCTTGCCGTTTTCGGTGCGCCAACCGGAATACTGGGGCGTTTCTTCCTCATCCTTGCCGAAGAAGAATTCCCACAGCCACTGCAGCAGGCCGTTTTCACCGGTCAGGCAGGCGGGGTCGATGCTCTCTTCGTCCAGCGTGCCGCTGTCCAGTGCCTCCCGGATCTCCTCAGGGGTCAGCAGAACGGTGCCGTTGATATCCTTGATCTGGGCTTCGGCCAACATATTCTCGCCGTTCTCGGAAGCGGCAGGCGCTTCCTCGGCTACGGGGGCGGTCTCCTCCGTTTCGGGCAGGATGGCGGCCTCTTCAGGAGCGGCCATCGGGTCCTCAGCGGCCAGCGCCTCGGTCTCTGTCAGGAAGTGGGGGAAGGAGTTTTCGTTCTCGATCTCCGAAGCATCCCCGGCCATGGGGTCGGCGGGGACAGCCTCCGGCTGCACAGCGGGCTTTGCAGCGGGGGCGGTGCTCTCTGCCGGGGCGGCGGCGGTGTTCTCCGCCTTGGTCACGGGTGCAGCAGGGGTGCTGGCTGCGGCCTGCTCCTGAGAAGAAGCGCTCTCCTCTGGCTGGGTGCTCTCGGCCTTTGCCTCGCTCCGGTCACTCTTATGATCGAATTTGGGCAGGGTGACCCTGTCCTCAGTCTGCAGGGCGGCGGGCTCGACCGTCAGGCCCGCAGGCTGGGATGCCAGCAGGAAAGTGGTGCCCGCACCGCCAATGGTGATGGCCGCCGCCATCACAAGGCACGCAACAGCCTGGCCGATGCTGCGGCCGGTGCCGTTCTTGCTTGATTTTTTGAAAGATGTTGGTTTCATGCCGCTTGCTCTGCCTCCAAGCTGGACCGGGCAGGATACACGAACTGCACCGGCCCGCCAATATAGTCTCGCATCATTGCGGATAAAGCTATTTTTACTCTCCCAGTATACACCCAAACCCGGGTCGCCGTCAATCAGTTCGCTGTGCTCCGGCATCGCGTCAGGCAGAAAAAGCGGAAAGAAAAACACGCTCCACAGTAAAAACGAACAGGAAAGCAGAATCATTGCATCCAAAGCTGTGAAATTTGTCGCTTTGGACGAAAAACGCGGTCTCCTCTTGCTGTCTTGACAGGTGTATGGTATGATACTTGACACGGAAAGCTCCCGCGCAATGGGCCGGGAGAGAAAGGTTAGGAAGAGTCTATGTCAAGTGTAAAGGACTTTTTGAAGCGGAAGGATATCGTCATCACTCCGCAGCGTTATCTCATCGAGGCTCTGGGTGCCATGGCACAGGGCCTGTTCGCCAGCCTGCTGATCGGCACCATCATCAAAACGCTGGGCCAGCAGACCGGGCTGGAGGTGCTGGTCGATCTGGGCGGCTATGCCTCGGCCATGAGCGGTCCGGCCATGGCCTGTGCCATCGGCTGGGCACTGCACTGCCCCCCGCTGGTGCTGTTCAGCCTGATCACTGTGGGCTACTCAGCCAATGCGCTGGGCGGCGCAGGCGGCCCGCTGGCTGTCCTGATCATTGCCATTGTGGCTGCTGAGATGGGCAAGGCCGTGAGCAAGGAGACCAAGATTGATATCCTTGTCACCCCGCTGGTGACCATTTTTGTGGGCGTGGGCCTTTCCATGCTCATTGCGGCTCCCATCGGTGCCGCCGCCAGCCAGGTGGGCACCCTGATCATGTGGGCCACTGAGCAGGCCCCGCTGGTCATGGGCATTCTGGTGTCTGTCATCGTGGGTGTGGCGCTGACCCTGCCCATCTCCTCTGCCGCCATCTGCGCGGCTCTGGGCCTGACCGGTCTGGCGGGCGGCGCTGCTGTGGCAGGCTGCTGCGCCCAGATGGTCGGCTTTGCCGTGATGAGCTTTAAGGAAAACCGCTGGGGCGGCCTTGTCTCTCAGGGCCTCGGCACGTCGATGCTCCAGATGCCGAACATTGTCAGAAATCCCCGCGTCTGGATCGCGCCGACGCTCGCCTCCGCCATCACCGGCCCCATCGCCACGTGCGTGTTCCATCTTGAGATGAACGGTGCGCCGATCAACTCCGGTATGGGCACCTGCGGCCTGTGCGGCCTCATCGGCGTGTGGACGGGCTGGGTCTCTCCGAGCGAGGAGGCTGTCGCCAAGGGCGCGGCGGCCATGAGCCCAACGGGCTTTGACTGGCTGGGTCTCATCCTCGTCGCCATCGTGCTGCCCGCCATCCTTGCTCCGCTCATCAATATGGTCTGCCGCCGCCTCGGCTGGGTCAAGGACGGCGACCTGAAGCTCGACTGAGAAAATAACGTGTAAAAAGTGTGGACTTTTTGTAAAGAATCCCATCAATTATCACAAAAAAGTAAAATTGGGGAGAATCGGACTTGATTCTCCCCTTTGCTTTTGCTATACTGTCAGACGAAGTGCGTCCGCACTTCAAAATAAACCGGAGAGCGGCCCGCCGCCGACCGGAAAAATAAGGAAGGATAGAAGAATGAAGAAGTTTTTTGCACTGCTTCTCGCTCTCGTCATGGTTCTGTCCCTCGTTGCCTGCGGTGATAAGAAGACCGACGACAATCAGGACAACAACACTGACGATCAGCAGGGCGGGACCACCACTTACACCAATCCTGACGATATCGACGACAACATGACGTCCGAAGACGGCAAGTATGAGATCGCGTTCGTCACCGACGTCGGCCAGCTGAAGGATAAGTCCTTCAACCAGGGCACCTTCGACGGCGTGAAGCTCTATGCCGCCAACAACGGCCTGAGCTACAAGTACTATCAGCCCGCCAACGGCGATCAGGCTACCGATGACGACCGTTACGACGCCATGAAGGCTGCCGTGGACGGCGGCGCCAAGGTCATCGTCTGCGCCGGCTTCATGCAGGGCACGGCCCTCGAGAAGGCCGCTAAGGAATTCACCGACACCAAGTTCGTCTTCATCGACGGTTGGTCCCTCGGCCTTGACAACGTTGCGGGCATCGCCTTCAACGAAGAGCAGTGCGGCTACTTCGCCGGTTACGCTGTCGTCAAGGAAGGCTATGAGAAGCTCGGCTTCACCGGCGGCGGCGGCGGCACGAACCCCGCCTGCATCCGTTACGGCTGGGGCTTTGCTCAGGGCGCCAACGACGCTGCTAAGGAAATGGATAAGACCGTCGACCTGAACTACTCCTGGGAGTATGGCGCTTCCTTCCAGGCTTCCCCCGAGCTGCAGACCATGGTCTCCGGCTGGTACTCCAACGGCACTGAGATCGTCTTCGCCTGCGGCGGTTCCATGTTCCAGTCCGTCGTCGCTGCCGCTTCCGCTGAGGACGGCAAGGTCGTCGGCGTCGACGTCGACCAGTCCAGCGAGTCCGAGACTGTCGTCACTTCCGCTATGAAGGGCCTGAGCGACGCTGCCTCCTGGGCCATCGCCAAGGTCTACGACGGCACCTGGGACGAGATTGGCAATGCTGCCACCTCCCTCGGCGTTGCCGAGAATGCTGTCGGCCTGCCGACCGCTACCTGGTCCATGGAGAACTTCTCCGTTGCCGACTATGAAGACCTCTTCCAGAAGGTCCTCAACGGCGACATCACCATCGACAACAACTCCGAGATGGCTGACCCCTCCACCGCCGGCCTGAGCAACGTCAACGTCAACTACATCGGCGGCTAATTCCCAATAGCGCATACATAAAAGAACGGAAGACTTCGGTCTTCCGTTCTTTTTCACATTTCTGACAGGGAAAGACATGCGAAAACCTTTTGCTTTTCATCGGAAAACGTGATATAGTATAATGTAGTTATGGTTTCCGTCCTCGCAGCGCAGCGCGTGCGGGCCATCAAAACGGAAGGAGGGCGAAAAAACTTGGAGAATCAGTATGCGATCGAAATGCTGAATATCACGAAGAAATTCCCCGGTATTATCGCCAATGACAACATCACCTTACAGCTCAAAAAGGGCGAGATCCACGCCCTGCTCGGTGAAAACGGCGCGGGAAAATCGACCTTAATGTCGGTTCTCTTCGGCCTTTATCAGCCGGAGGAGGGCATCATCAAAAAGGACGGCAAGGTCGTGTCCATCAAGGACCCGAACGACGCCACCGCGCTCGGCATCGGCATGGTGCACCAGCATTTCAAGCTGGTGGACGTTTTCACGGTGCTCGACAACATCATCCTCGGCGCGGAGACGACGAAGTGCGGCTTTTTGCAGAAGAAAGAGGCACGCAAAAAGGTCGAAGAGATCTCGAAGCGCTACGGCCTGAACGTCGACCTTGACGCGAAGGTCGAGGATATCACAGTCGGCATGCAGCAGCGCGTCGAAATTCTGAAGATGCTGTATCGCGACAACGAGATCCTCATCTTCGACGAGCCGACCGCGGTGCTCACCCCGCAGGAGATCGAAGAACTGATGGCCACGATGAAGGAGTTTGCCCGCGAAGGCAAGTCCATCCTGTTCATCTCCCACAAGCTCAACGAGATCATGGAGGTCTCCGACCGCGTGAGCGTCCTGCGCAAGGGCAAGTACATCGGCACGGTCAACACGAGCGAGACCACCAAGCAGGAGCTTTCCAACATGATGGTCGGCCGCCCCGTGCAGCTCGAGGTCACGAAGGACGAGGCCAAGCCCGCGGGTGAGGTCTTGAAGGTCGACCACCTCTGCGTCCACTCCCACGTGCAGAAGCGCAACGCCGTGAACGACGTTTCCTTCACCGTCCGCGCGGGCGAGATCGTCTGCATCGCCGGTATTGACGGCAATGGTCAGACGGAGCTTGTCTACGGCCTGACGGGCCTTGACAAGCCGTCCTCCGGCACGATCACCCTCTGCGGCAAGGATATCTCTCATGCCTCTATCCGCCACCGCGGCGAGCACATGAGCCACATTCCCGAAGACCGCCACAAGCACGGCCTCGTGCTCGACTTCACACTCGAGCAGAACATGGTGCTCCAGCGCTTCAACGAGCCGCGCTTTGAAAACCACGGCTTTATCAACAACAAGGCTGTGCGCGACTATGCCAACTACCTGATCGACAAGTTCGACGTGCGCAGCGGCCAGGGCGCGATTACGCGCGCGCGTTCCATGTCCGGCGGCAACCAGCAGAAGGCCATCATCGCCCGCGAGGTCGACCGCGACAAGGACCTCATCGTCGCCGTGCAGCCCACGCGCGGCCTTGACGTCGGCGCCATCGAATTCATCCACAGCCAGCTCGTCGCCGAGCGCGACCGCGGCAAGGCGATTTTGCTCGTCTCGCTCGAGCTGGACGAGGTCATGAGCCTCTCTGACCGCATCCTCGTCATGTACGAGGGTGAGATCGTCGGCGAGCTTGACCCGAAGAAAACCACCGTCGAAGAGCTCGGCCTTTACATGGCCGGCGCCAAGCGCATGGCGAAGGAGGAGGCGGCCGTATGAAAAAAGAACACTTCCTGCAAAGCGAAGGCTTTAAGACCGTCGCGGCGTCCGTCCTCTCGATCCTGATCGGCCTCGCCGTCGGCAGCATCGTCATTTTGATCGTCGGCCTCACGAGCCCGAACCTCTCGCTCTCCTCGGCGTGGGACGGCATCCGCATCGTGTTCGGCGGCCTGTTCTCCACGGGACGCGACGCCTCCGGTACGCTGACGTGGGGCTTCAACCCGACGAATATCGGCAACATGCTCTTCCGTGCCGCGCCGCTCATCATGACGGGCCTTTCCGTCGGCATGGCGTATAAAACAGGCCTTTTCAACATCGGCGCGCCGGGCCAGTACCTCATCGGTACGCTCGTGTCGCTCTCCATCGCCCTCGGTCTTCCGTCCGAGACGATGTCCACCACGCTCATCTGGCTGCTCGCCTTTCTCGGCGGCACGCTCGCGGGTGCGATCTGGGGCGCGATCCCCGGCCTTTTCAAGGCCCTGCTCAACATCAACGAGGTGCTCGCCTGCATCATGACGAACTGGATCGCGGCGAACCTCGTCACGTGGCTCTTTGATATCAGCAACTTTAAGAACGTCACCGAGTCCACCAAGACCGGCTACATCTACAAGACGACCTACAACGGCGTTGCCACCGCGAAGATGGGCCTTGACAAGCTCTTCCCGAACTCCCAGGTCAACGGCGGCATCCTCATCGCCATCGTCTTTGCAATCGCCGTTTACGTGATGATGTCCAAGACGACGTTCGGCTATCAGCTCAAAGCCTGCGGCTCCAACCGTCATGCCGCGCGCTACGCCGGTATCGCCGACAAGCGTAACATCGTCATCTCCATGGCGATCGCGGGCGGACTGAGCGCGGCGGGCGCTTCGCTCTACTATCTCTCCGGCAACACAGAGTTCTTCTGGTCCACGTACCAGTCGCTCCCTGCCATCGGCTTCAACGGCATCCCTGTTGCGATGCTCGCCTCCTGTAACCCCATCGGCATCATCTTCACGGCGCTGTTCATGTCGATGCTCGATATCTCGGGCCTGCAGCTGACGAACCTGACGGCCTATAACGAGTACATCACGAACGTCATCATCGCCGTCATCGTGTACCTCAGCGCCTTCTCGCTGGTCATCAAGATGTGGATCGGCAAGCTCGGCAAAAAGAAGGACGACGGCGCGGATGCC
>OOAD01001955.1_pt1 | contig 10061 bp, 9 predicted proteins | sample 1671151 | NCBI WGS metagenome assembly OOAD01 (sample SAMN06348127, study PRJEB24527) | human gut metagenome | biome: human gut; feature: ankylosing spondylitis patient; material: feces | host: Homo sapiens | place: China | collected 2015-10
CTCAGCAGTACCGTAGGACAAATACAGTACAAGTCTCTTATCCTTTTGCTAACTACTGCTTTCAAGGAGTTACTATGAGCACTGATGTCAAATGCATGTACCAGGGACAGATCACTTCCTTCTTTATTCCTACTGTGACTCTCGTTGGTCCTAACTGCAGCAAGGAAATTCCTTACCGTCTGAAGAGCCTGGGCGCCAAGCATCCTCTGATAGTAACTGACAAGGGTATTGTTGCCTGCGGCATTCTGAAGCAGATTACCGACATTCTCGACGAAGGCGGCGTGTCCTATGTCGTGTTCGACGGCGCTGTTCCGAACCCCACCGACAAGAACGTGCATGACGCTGCCGAAGTTTACAAGGCCAACGGCTGCGACAGCCTCATCACCCTCGGCGGCGGCAGCTCTCACGACTGCGGCAAGGGCGTCGGCTTCGTGGTCGGCAACGGCGGCAAGATCCACGACTACGAAGGCGTGGACAAATCCAGCAAGCCCTTCCCGCCCTATGTGGCCGTGAACACCACCGCTGGTACCGCCTCTGAAATGACCCGTTTCTGCATCATCACCGACACCTCCCGCAAGGTGAAGATGGCCATCGTTGACTGGCGCTGCACCCCCAGCGTCGCCATCGACGACCCGGTCCTGATGATGGGCATGCCTCCGTCCCTGACCGCCGCTACCGGTATGGACGCCCTGACCCACGCCGTGGAAGCCTACGTTTCCACCGCTGCCACTCCCATGACCGACGCCTGTGCTGAAAAGGCCATGGAATACATCAACCGCTACCTGCGCCGCGCCGTTGCCAACGGCAAGGATATGGAAGCCCGCGAAGGCATGTGCTACGCCCAGTACCTGGCCGGTATGGCGTTCAACAACGCCAGCCTGGGTCACGTGCACGCCATGGCTCACCAGCTGGGCGGCTTCTATGACCTGCCGCACGGCGAATGCAACGCCATCCTGCTGCCCCATGTGTGCGAGTACAACCTGATCTCCAGCCGCCGCCGCTTTGGCCGCATCGCCAAACTGCTGGGCGAACGCGTGGACGGCCTGAGCCCGACCGACGCTTCGCAGGCTGCCATCAAGGCCATCCGCATCCTGTCCAAGGACGTGGGTATCCCGGAAGGCCTGATCGCCCTGGGCAAGAAATACGGCAAGGAAGTGAAGGAAGAAGACATCCCCACCATGACCGCCAACGCCCAGAAGGACGCCTGCGGTCTGACCAACCCGCGCATGATGAGCGACGCCGCTGTGGCCGCCATCTACAAGGCCGCCCTGTAGTCCTCGCTGCATAGCTGCATAATGGAGGCCCCCGGAAAACCGGGGGCCTTTTTGTGTCTTGGGCTTTGGCCTGCTGCGGGGCCACGGCGCGAAACGAAAAGCCACCCGCATGGCAGGTGGTTTTGAGACGATGGCCGGAGTGTTCTCGGCTGTTGGAGATGGCACGGACACGGCAGGGCGATATGCCCCGCTGCGGGGGCCGCTGCTTCTCCCGCCGCAGTTTTTCAGAGGCGCATGCCGGAAAAAGACGAGAGCAGGGAAGGGGGGCTCTTTGTCCGGCAGGGCTCCCCCTGTGATGCGGCATCACGCGAACATCCCCGGCCGGGCGGCACGGCAGACGGCTCCGGCCACGGCGTCAGCGGCCAGGGCCCCCAGCAGGAGTTCATTCCAGGGGCCGTGCCCTTCGGGCAGGGGCTGCTTGCTGGCCAGCGTGAACACGATATCCCCGTCGAAGAGCATGTGCGCGGGGATGATATGCCGGGCCAGACCGGTGGCGGCCATGCGGGCCAGACGGCTGCACTGGGTCTTGTCCAGGGGGACGTTGGTCGCCACTACGGTGAGCACGGTATTGCCGGCAGGGACCTGTCCGGCCAGAGCGTCCAAAGCCTGCGCATGGGGCACAGGCGTGCCGTCAGGGAAGCGCCCGCCGGCCAGGAAGTTCCCCCGGGCATCGTAGACATTGCCCAGCGCATTGAGGACCACCAGGGCCGCCACCCGTATGCCCTGCCGTTCCAGGCACAGGCTGCCCAGACCGCTCTTGTCCGAAAGATCCAGCGGTTTGCCCGCGGCATCCTGGCAAAGGCAGAACAGGCGGCCGCAGCGGGCCCCGCAGGCTGCCCCCACAGCGCCTTCGGCCAGCGGTGCCGCCGAGGCCGCCCGGGCCGCGGCATAGCCCATGTCCGCATCGGGCAGCACGCCGGGCCGGGCATTCATGTCCAGATCGTAGATGACGGCCCCCGGGACGATGGGGATGACACCGTGCGGCATGGCGAACCCGTGTCCCTGTTCGCGTAAAAAGCGCATGACGCCGTCAGCAGCGGCCAGTCCGAAGGCGCTGCCTCCGGCCAGCAGCAGGCCGTGCACGGTATCCACCTGTGATTCGGGCCGCATGAGTTCGGTCTCACGGCAGCCCGGGGCGAATCCGGGCACGGCGATGCCCGGCGTGAAGCCCTGCGGGCAAAGGATGGCGGTGCAGCCGGTATGGTTCCGGTCGTCCGTGGCGTGGCCTGCCAGCAGGCCGTCGATGGCGGTCAGGGTGGTATTGCTCATGGGAACTCCTGTGGCGGAGGTTGGCAGCTGCGCCCGTGCAGCCATACGGCTGCTGTCGGGAGTGGGCGCGTGGGACAAATCTTTCATGTTCACGCGGAAAAGGAAAGCCTCCCTTGTGGGGGGATGCGGTCCGCAGTCCGGGCCGTACCGGGAGGGGAGGAGGACGACAGGCCTTGTGCGGGCCGGTCGCCAGGTAACGGTCAGGAGTGGGGACGTTTTCGGAGGAAAGGGGCGGACATTTGACAGAAGAAGCCAAAGATCCTCCTGAGCGCATCCCGGTGCCAGAGAACGACAGAGCCCCGCGCGAACGCAACGTTCGGCGCGGGGCTCTTTGTTTTTCGGCAGATGCCGCGGATCAGGCCAGCATGTCCAGGAAATACTGGTGCAGGCGCAGGTCCGGGGTCAGTTCGGGGTGGAAGGACGTGGCCAGCACATTGCCCTGACGCACGGCCACGATGCGCTCGCCGCGGTCGGCATCCAGACGGGCCAGCACCTGCACGCCTTCGCCCACGCGGCTGATGAGCGGCGCGCGGATGAACACGGCCCGCAGGGGCTCACCGGCCAAGCCGTCGATGTGCAGGTCGGTCTCGAAGCTGTCCACCTGACGGCCGAAGGCATTGCGGCGCACGGTGGCGTCCAGCACGCCCAGACGCGGCTGGTCAGAGCCTTCGATCTCCTTGCAGAGCAGGATCAGGCCCGCGCAGCTGCCGTAGACGGGCATGCCGTCCAGGATGCGCCAGCGCAGCGGCTCCAGCATGTCCCATTCCACCAGCAGCTTGCCGATGGTGGTGCTTTCACCGCCGGGGATGATCATGCCCTCAAAGCCTTCCATGTCCTTGAGCTGGCGCACTTCGCAGACATCGGCGCCCAGACGGCGCAGCGCTGCGGCATGTTCGCGGAAGGCCCCCTGCAGGGCCAGGACTCCGATGCGGGCCATGCTACCAGCCCCGCTCCTGCATGCGTTCGGCCGGCGGGATGGTGGAGATGTCGATGCCCACCATGGGTTCGCCCAGGTCGCGGGAGATCTCGGCCAGCAGGGCGTAGTCCTTGAAGTTGGTCACGGCCTGCACGATGGCGCGGGCACGCTTGGCCGGGTCGCCGGACTTGAAGATGCCGGAGCCCACGAACACGCCGTCGCAGCCCAGGTGCATCATCATGGCGGCGTCAGCGGGGGTGGCGATGCCGCCGGCGGCAAAGTTCACCACAGGCAGGCGGCCTTCCTTGCGCACGGCCATGCAGACTTCCAGGGGAGCGCCGTTTTCCTTGGCGAAGTTGGCCACTTCGGCTTCGGGCAGGGAGCAGAGCACACGGATCTCGTCCATGACCTGGCGGCAATGGCGCACGGCTTCCACCACGTTGCCGGTGCCGGGTTCGCCCTTGGTGCGGATCATGGCCGCGCCTTCGGCGATGCGGCGCAGGGCTTCGCCCAGGTTGCGGCAGCCGCAGACGAAGGGCACGGTGAAGTCGCGCTTGTCGATATGATAACGGTCATCGGCGGGAGTCAGCACTTCGCTCTCGTCGATGTAGTCCACGCCCAGGGCCTCAAGGATGCGGGCTTCCACGAAATGGCCGATGCGGGCCTTGGCCATGACGGGGATGCTCACCACTTCCATGATGCGCTTGACGATGGTGGGGTCAGCCATGCGGGCGATGCCGCCGGCGGCGCGGATGTCGGCCGGGACGCGTTCAAGAGCCATGACGGCGCAGGCGCCGGCTTCTTCGGCGATCTTCGCCTGTTCGGGGGTGGTCACGTCCATGATGACGCCACCCTTGAGCATTTCTGCAAGACCGGTCTTCAGGCGAATGGTGCCCTGTTCCATGAAAAAACTCCTTTGTCCATACAGCAGGACATGCAGCGGAAGGGGAAAAAGGCTCTTCTGCCCACCGCTGGAGAACAGAAGAGCCGCCTGCCCGGGGCCTTATGGGTGCATACGTCGAAGGGGGAGATATGCCGGTCAACCAGGCAATGACCGGCCACAGCGGGCTATGAGGGCAGGCAAAGTTCGTGCAGGAGACGCTCCGGTTCCGGCTGGGGGGAGCGTGCCTGGATAAAGGACGATGCTTCGGGAAGCCGGTCACGGAGCAGAACGGCCGCTGCCAGAGCGATGTCGGCCAGCAGCTCAAGTTCTTTCCGAGTGGTGATCATCACTTTCAGCGATCTGTATTCTTCCCGGCTGGCCAGCAACGAGAGCATGGCAGCCTGCCCCGGCCAGAGACCGCCACCGGCAGCTACGGTATGGACTGCCTGGCTCATGAAGGACGTCCCGCCGATCTCCTGCTCCAGGATGTCGGCAAGTACAGCGGCCAAAGCAACTTTTTGGGCGGAGGTACGGGCGTTGGCGTACTCCTGTCCCAGTCTGGCGATCTTGTCCCCCAGGGCCCGGGATGCACGATCAAGATCACCGGGGCGACGGGGATACGCCCTGTCATTGACGACGGCCTGGGCATGGCATTGTTGGGCGGCCTGAACCAGACACTGGCCTACGGCGGGATTGTCGCTGTCCTGATTCCAGCGGATCCAGGGCATACTGGCTGCAAGAGCGTCGCTGTCGCCGGGACTGTACGCCTTGGACTCCAGTACGATGCAAGGGATGCGGCACATGCCCAGTTCCTGCATGAGATCGTCAACAGCCAGGCGCAGGGCGTATCCTCCAGGGAAAGCATACCGCCCAAAAATTCGCCGCAGCTGCCGGGGATGTCGTCCGTGGCGTGGAGCACTCCCGCGGGCCAGTGCCGGCGTACGGCATCCAGCAGGGCGCGGGCATGAGACAGGATGAGGACGGCCCCCATCTTGTCCATGCCCTGCCCGCGGATCCGGCCCAGGACCTTGGTGGCAAGGGTCTGCGAGGAAAGTTCACAAAGACCCGTACCCCGTTGCAGCAGATCCGTCTCAAAGGGAGAGAATCCGCCGGACAGGGAAGCCTGTCCCTGTCCCCCGCAGGCCAGAGAGACCGTCAGCTTGTCTTCATCCGTGCGGACAGCCGTCACGGTCAGATCCAGCGGACAGACCCGCAGGAGCAGGGCCAGCAGGGTGGCGAACCCGGTGGCGTCGTCCTGGACGAAGCCCTGGTGACTGTTGGCGTGCCCGACGCCGATATGTCCGGCAAAGGCCAGATCCGCTTTGTGATCGCAGGGGAGGGAAAAAAGTTTCATGGCAGTGAGGAATGGTGGTTGTCCACCCGGAGGGGCGAGCGGACAACCACCTTAAGGAGGTTGCTAGGCGTTGTTCGTCGCAGCCGGGGTGTCCAGCTTGCGGTTCCAGCCCGTGATGGCGGAGAACAGCAGCACCGCGAGCAGGGTCCAGGAATAGGGGTTGTACAGGGCCGTGCTCAGAGCCGGGGCCGGGATGTTGTAGCTCTGGGCAGCACTATACAGGGCTCCGTACCAGGTCGCCACCGCGATATGCCAGGGCAGGATGTAAAAGACGGTGCTTACGGCGCAGTCCATGAGGTTGGCCCGGCGGGCAGCGCTCAGGTTGAAGCGTTCGCCCATGGGACGGACGATGGAGGGGCCCACCAGCAGTTCGGCAGGAGCATTGGCCGAGATCGGGATGGAAGCCAGCACCGTGACGCCCACGATGAAGAGCTGGGCCTGGCGTACGGTGCTGACCAGGGACTTGTGGGCAAAGTCGAGGATGCGCTTCATGATGCCGCATTCCACCATGATCTGGGTCACGGCAAGGATCAGGATGGCGAAGATGATGGGGCCCACCACGCTGAGAATACCGTTTTCAATATAGCCGGTGGACTGACCGGCCTGGGCAGGGATACCGAAGATTTGCGTCGGCTTGATATGGCCGGTAAGCACAGCGATGACAGCCGCGCAAACATTGCCGTAGACCAGGGATTCGATGATGTGGCGGCCCATCATGGCGGAGCCGACGACCACCACCAGGGCGATGAGCATCAGCACGCCGGCGGGATCGAAATCTTTCTGGATATCAGGCAGGGCCGCAGCTTGGTCCGCGTTACCGAAGATCAGGAAGATGACCATGGCCATGACGGCTGCTGACATGGAAAGCGGGAAACGGCTGCGGACGACCTCTTTCATGGTCGCGCCCTGGGTATAGGCGGAAACGATGGTCGTATCAGCAATGGGGGAAAGGTTGTCGCCAAAGGCCGCACCGGAAAGGATGGCCAGACCGAGCATGGCCGGGTCGGCACCCAGGAAATAGCCGGCAGGGTAGAGCACAGGTGTCAGGGCGATGCAGGTACCGGTGGAGGTGCCTGTCCCCAGAGCGAACAGCATGGAAGCGAAGAAGACGAGGCCCACAAAAATACTGCCCTGGGCGCCGGTGCTCATGCCCATCCAGAGCAGACCGTCCACCAGACCGCCGGCAGCCATGAGCTGACCGAACACGCCGGCGAACAGCCAGGCCGTAATGATGACGATGCCGTTTTCATCGCCGATGCCGCGCATGGCGGCAAGACAGTAATCTTCCTTTTTGCGGGCAAAGAACAAGCCGATGACGAGGGCCAGCCAGGCGCAGGCCCAGAACGGCTGGGTGCCGCCGCGTTCCGCAAGACAAAGCCAGACAAGGCCGATGATGAGTACAGCCAGGGGTACGGCACCGCCCAGGATACCGCCATACATATCGAGTCTTTTTTCTTCAGACATATGCCCTCCACGTCTGCGGGCTGATGGGTTGGTGGTGGGTTACAGGAAGGGGACGTGACCCGCAGGCCACGTCCCCTTGTTTTTTAGCGGAAGCAGGGCAGGTAGGCGTACAGAGCCGGAGAACCGCCGGTGTGCAGGAACAGCACCTTGGAACCCTTGGCGAAGTAGCCCTTGCGAGCCAGATCGATCAGACCGGACATGGCCTTGCCGGAGTACACGGGGTCAAGCAGGATGCCTTCGGTCTCGGCCACGCGCATGTACTGCAGGGCCTTGGCATTGCCCCAGGGCTTCACGGAGCCGCCGTTGCGGAACTCGGCGCCGTGGCCCTTTTCCTGGCCGATGACCATGACGGACTGGGTGTGCATCTTCTTGCCGCGGCGGCGGGTGATGACCGCACGGGCGATGAGCATGCTGGGGTCGAGGCTGTGCTCGTCCTGGCCGCCCACTTCGGTGAAGTTGTCGTAGACGTTCTCCAGGATGTCACGCAGGCAGATGCGCTGGGGATGGCGCACGATGCGCACGCGGTCCATGGGCGTGATGAGCTTTTCCAGGCGTTTTTCCACAAAGACGAAAAGGTCTTCCAGGGAAACGATCTCGGTATGGGGATCCTCGACCTCGCCGTTGCGCACACGATTGGTGAACTCGGTCAGCTTCTCGTCCAGCAGGCGGATGCTGTCCTCGTGCTTGCCGGCGAAGATGTCGCGCGTATACGAGAGCCTGTCGTTCAGGCTTTGGATGCGTTTTTCGATAGTGTTGTCCATAATCTCTTGCGCCGTTTGACGTTGATGGAAGGGGACCGCCGGGGCGGCCCGTCAGCTAGAAGCGCAGGGTGCGGGCGGTGTTGGCCCGCAGGAAGTCCACGTTGGACTTGAGCGCTTCACCGGCGTTGTTCCGGCCTTCCAGGTGCAGGTTGTCCAGGAAGGAGACGCCGCGTTCCCGGGCCTCGGCCAGATCCTTGCCCCAGATGATGGCCAGGGCCAGGTTGGGGTCGAATTCGGTGGGAATCTCGTAAGGCGTGTCGGTGGGCACGTGGGTCAGCATGGTGAGCCAGGGCTCTTCCTTCCAGGCAAAGCGTTCGATGCGGCCCACCCAGGGGGTGAAGCCGTGCTCGGGGTCTTCGGCGATGAGGCGGTATTCGATGCCCACGCCGTCGAAGGTCACGTCGTCCTGGGTGTAGCCCAGGGGCTCGCCCAGACCGATGCGGATCTGTTCGGCGATGAGGTCCACGGGGCCTTCGTGGTTGCGGATGCTGGAGATGCGGGCCGAGACGCCGTTCTCCACCTGGATGCGGGTGTTCACTTCCATGAGGAAGGGCTCGCCCTGGCGGGTGACGATCCATTCCCAGGTGCCCACGTTGTCATAGCCCACCTTGCGGGCCATGGTCAGGGAGTAGTGGACGATGTCCTGCAGCACCTTGGCGGCATCGAAGCTGTAGTCCATCTGGGCGGGCACGAAGCCGGGGGCCACTTCCACGCGCTTCTGCAGGCCGGTGGACTGGATGGAGCAGTTGCGGGTGCCGAAGTGCACGGGGTTCTTGCCGCTGCGGTCGGACACGATCTGGACTTCCAGGTGGTTGAAGTCCGTGATGCGCTGTTCGATGAGCACGCCCTCGTCCTTGAACTGGCGCAGGGCGTAGTTGCGGATGCGGCGGTACACGGAGCGGAAGTTGTCGATGTCGTACACTTCCTCGATGCCCATGCCGCCACCGCCGGCCGAAGCCTTGACCAGCACCAGCGGGCGCTTGATGCCCTGCTGCACCTGGAACTCGAACACGCTGCGGGCGATGCGCTCGGCTTCCATCTCGTCATAGATGGGGCGGTCGGAACCGGGAACGGTGGGCACGTCCAGGCTGCGGGCCAGACGTTTGGTGTTGATCTTGTCGCCCAGCTCGCGGATGATCTTCCACGAGGGGCCGATGAAGATCATCTTGCGGTCGCGTTTGGTCACGCGACGGGCAAAGCGGAAGTCCTCGGCGAAGAAACCGTAACCGGGATGCACGGCCGTGCAGCCGGCCTGGTCGGCCACGGACATCAATTCGTTGGCGTCATGATAGGAAGAAACACGGAACAGGCTGCGTTCGCCGCCGTTCTCGCGGGCGTAGCGCACATGGCCCGAAGCGGCGTCTTCGGCGGTAAAGATGGCGGTAAAGGCCACACCCAGCTTGCGGCAGGCCCGCATGATGCGTATGGCGATCTCGCCGCGGTTGGCGACGAGAACCTTGTGTTGTTGCAAAGAGTCTTTCTGGCTGGTCTCCAAGGCGGTCTCCTGAGGGCGGTGCTGTGCCGCTCTTGTGGAATGGGCGTCAGCACGCTATAAAGCGGTTCGCTTTTGCGACTGAAAAACAAGAGCTACTACAGCATATCGGCTTGGTCTTCAATATCTGAGGGGGTCAATTCTATGCAAAACTGGGAAGAAGTCCAGCTTGCGGTGGCGGCGCTGCGCCAGCGTCTGGGGGCCGCGCTGCCCTCCCGGCCCGATGCGGCCATCATCCTGGGCACCGGTCTTTCGGGGCTCGTGGAACGCATGGAGGACACGGTCAGCGTGCCCTATGCCGACCTGCCGGGCTTCCCGGTGTCCACGGTGGCCTCCCATGCCGGGGCCTTCGTGCTGGGACGTCTGGGCGGCCGCACCGTGCTGGTGCAGCAGGGCCGCTGCCATCTGTACGAAGGCTTCGGGCCGGACAAGGTCTGCATGGGCGTGCGCGTCATGGCCGGGCTGGGCGCGGACACGCTTATCCTTACCAACGCGGCGGGCGCCCTGGACCCGCAGTTCGATGCGGGCGGGCTCATGTGCATCAGCGACCAGATCAACTTTACCGGCGTCTCTCCCCTGAGCGGGCCCAACCATGAGGCCTGGGGCGAGCGCTTCCCCGACATGAGCGCCATCTACGACGCCGGCCTG
>OOAD01001963.1_pt1 | contig 10027 bp, 7 predicted proteins | sample 1671151 | NCBI WGS metagenome assembly OOAD01 (sample SAMN06348127, study PRJEB24527) | human gut metagenome | biome: human gut; feature: ankylosing spondylitis patient; material: feces | host: Homo sapiens | place: China | collected 2015-10
AGTTTGATAATCCAGAACTCCGTATGCATGGTATAGATGAGTTGAGGAATATTCATACCTTTCTTTTGCAGGTAGGTTATGACATCCAGAGCTGTTTTATCCTGAATCTCATAATCTATAATTAGCAGGTCGGGAGTATGATCGTTCAGGTAATTATATAATTCAGAATCATGATGTCCGGTAGTTATTTGGTATTGCTGGTTGTTTGCCAGCAATTGTGCAATTCCTTCGGTAATGATAGGATGATCGTCTAAAATGTATATACTTTTCATGGGGATATACGTGTGTTGTGTCTTTGCTTTTTACAAAGATGGTAATTTTTCTTTCGTTATGCAAATAGAAGGAAATTTTTGTCTTTATGTCAGGCAAAAAAACTATTTCAAATACAATTCAGTAAAACTTAGAGGTGTAAATGGAAAGGTGTAAAGGTGACTTTTATGTTTCCCTGGTGCGAAACCTACGTTTCTCAAGGCTGAGCTGTACGTTTTCCGCATGGGAAACGTATGGTTTCGCTTCGGGAAACGTAGAATGTGGTAGTCGGTTTGTGAGTTTATGTAGGTGAATTTTGTTGTTTTTGTGTGGGGATGTGAATAGGTGAGGGAAACTGAAAATATTAAAACAAAAAAGCATCGACAATCATCAGATTATCAATGCTTTTTACCAGTCGGGGTGACTGGATTCGAACCAGCAACCACACGTCCCCCAGACTTTGATATTTATCGCATAATAATCATTGATTATCAGCTTTTTCTGTAATTTCTTTATGCTTTGGTTTAATTTATGGTTTAATCCGGCAATAAACCAAGAGGTTGACAATAAATTAATAATCTCTTTGCAGTCTTACCCTGCATCACAAAGTTACTCAATATTGGTTTATTGTGCAATGAAAAAGCTCTGTTTATAATTAACTTTGAGAGGTTATATAAAAAACTTCGTTTAAATTTAGTTTCCACTATTATTTGAGCTTTCTATTATAATGGTATCTGTGAAAACTCCTGTTAAATGGTTTCCAGATATATCATAGTTCTTGTCGTAATTTACAATTTCTCTTTTTACTAATTCCATTTTGTTTCCTTTTCTTTTATAAGCAGAGCGTACACGTACTGGAGTTGCATCACCTTCATCTATAAAAGCACTATCTAATTCTATGATGTGGGTAGTATAATTATTATATTCTATATTCATGTATTGGTATTTTTTTTGTTTATAGATATAAGTATACCAACTTTCACCCCAAGAAAATGTATTTGTAAATGTTTTATTTATTGTGTCAAATTTAGTAGTAGGATTTAATTCTGTAAATGGATAGCCTGTCATCTTTTCTAATGAATTAGCGTACATTTTGTATGCTTCATAGAATATCCCATCATTCCAGCCACCTGCATTTTCGATGAGAAACTCCTTTTTTCCATCAAAATCTACATCGTAAAAATGAATAGGTGGTATTTCGTCAAGTATTATAATTTCATTATTCTTAATATCTTCTAAGTCTTTGTATGTATTTAGGTTGAGAATGCTTGATTCCATTAAGGTATTACTGCTAATTTGTATATTGTATTCATTTGTCCCATTATTAAGATTTAATATGATAGTGCTGTTTGAATTTTTTTTAGGCAGCCACATGGCTTTAAGTGTATATCCCTCTACAGGTTGAGTATATTTGACAAAAAAACGAGGCGTTTCAATTTCAAAACATTTAAATTCGTTTGGAAATTGTGTATTCTTTATTGGCGCATTACATGCTGCTAAAGTAATTAATGGAAGCAAAAAGAATAAATTATTTTTCATACGTAAATATTAAGCGTCCTACACACAAAGTAGGACAGGTTTATACTAAAATTGATATAAATCCGAGGTTTTGGATAAAAGAAAGATTAGCACTTATGAGAACACAAGTGCGGCTATTGTACAATAATAAATAGCAACAGCTAAGAATTTAAAAGTTTCATACACGTGTACATAAGTCACAATCTTTGGCGCTTAGCTGTTGAAACCAATTTCATTGTCGGGCTATGGTAATTCCAGTAAAAGTCGGCCTTTGGTCTATATTATTAGTTCAGTGTTACAGCTTGTGGAACTTTAGTAAGTGAGACATTGTATCCAAGCTTTTTAAGTTCAGAAGACAAATATACCTTGCGTTTCTGCTCTATCTTGGATTGCATATATTGTGCTCCAAGTTCATGGTAACGGGACCCTGTACTCAGTATCAGATAAACGGATATCAACTGAGAATGTCCCACTGCAATCAAGGCACGTTTCTTTCCTCTGCGGGCAGCTATACGATGGTATCTCTCACTAAAAAACGTATTCTTTGTACGGGTCACAGCCCATGCGGCTTCTGTGATTACCGCCTTTACCTGTTTGTTTCCGTGAGTGATTCGTACGCTTTTTTTTTACCCGCACTCTCGTTGTTGCCCGGAGAAAGACCGGCCCAGGACGAAAGATGCTTTTCAGAAGGGAAGTGGGACATGTCAAGACCTATCTCAGAAACCAGATCCTCTACGACCTTGGTGCTAAAACCGGGAATCTCCCTGAGAAGTTCAAGGACATTCTCGTACTTGGACAACAGTCTCTTTATACGTTCGGACAAATCATCAACCAAAGTCTGAGTCTGGTCTATATCCTTTCGGATCATCTGAAGAAGATAAATGTGATGCTCTTCAACAAAACCGGTACACGCCTCAAGCAATTCTTCAGGACTGGCTGACAGTTTACCGTGATAAACTGAATTTATATCATCAAGAGTAAGGACTTTGCCTTCACAAAGCATATCAATAAGAGAAGTAGCTGTCGTACCGCTTGTATTACTTACTACACTTGAAAGCTTGATGTTGCAGTCTTCAAGAATACGCATCATACGGTTCTTCTCTGAAGCTATCTGCTGAATAAGCTTGTTCCGGTAACGCGTCAGGTCACGAAGCTGACGCTGCTCCTTGGGAGGAATATAGCTCGGTTTGAGAAGACCTGCCAGAAGAAGCTTGCAGATCCATTCGCTGTCCATCTTGTCTGTCTTGTGACCCGGAACATTCTTAATGTGACGGGCATTGACTATCCAGACATTGGGAATGGAATCTTCAAGAACCTTATAAACCGGCTTCCAGTAAACACCGGTACTCTCCATTCCCACATGCGTTACACCATTGGACAATAGCCATTCTTTCAATTCATTCAAAGAACTCGTGAAGGTTTTGAATGAGCGGGTCTCGCGTTGGATGCCTGCTCCGTCAATTGTCGCCACCACAACCTTCAGGTGGACGTCGATACCGCAAGCGCGCTGTATCAACTGAGGGAATGTCACTTCTGCCATAACTGATACATTTTAGGGTTACACTATACAAAGGTAACTTCAGCTTGACTATTTACATTCTCTTGGGCGTGATTTTTTATCTCATGGGTATTTCATTGTATCAATTTTATATAGAACTAATAATGTATGATAATTCAATAAGAATGTTTCCTAAATATTTCTCAGAAATATCTTCTGAATTAGATGGCAATATTAGTAAATTTTTATTTTACTATTAAAAACTCAGCAATCTGTTTGAATACAGTTCCAGCCATTAGTCCGCCACTTGCAGGTTTATCTTTCTTGTTAATGGACACAATTACACTGTATTGAGGATTATCGGCAGGGAAATAGCCACAGAACTCTACTGCGTATTCGCCATTTGGAAGTTGTATGCTTCCAGTTGCTCCGGCTATTTTCACTTCATCAGACATGGCTGGTCTAGCCAATCCATCCGTTACAGTATATTCCAGTGCTCGCTTAATATCATTGACAGTTCCTTTATCACCAATAGTACCTTGTGCTATAGCAGTATAAAAAGTCAGATTCTGTAAAGGAGTAGTGAACACTCCATATCCCGAAGGATTATAGACAAGACTGGTATCTTTCACTTGATAGCCATATTTAGCAAGTGCTTTCGCAAAAGCCTGTGCATCCTTAAATGTATGCTTGGCAGTTTTATAGTTGGCAATATTTGAAGAAAGTCCGAATCCTTGTTGTATGGTAATCTTTCCATATCCTCCCCTGTACCAATTATGGTCGAGTAGGGTATCTTTACCTATAGTTAAAATGCCATTACCTACGTCTACAGTATCGGAAAGTTGAATAGCCTTTGTTTCCAATGCAGCCAATAGTGAAGCGGTACGTACCAAGCCAGATTCTTGTGGTGTTAGTTCTGTACCAACAGAGGCTTTAATTTCTCCTGTCCGTACTTCCATTACAATGACTTGTCCAGCTGTTGCATCAAGCTCGGACAGCTTGTTTTGCAAGATAGAATCTATCTTTATTTGCAAGGTGCTGTCGACTGTTGAAACAGAATTTGTACTATTATTTTTAATGCTGCAAGATGTAAACGGTATAATTATTGATATAAGAATAAAAATTTTCTTCATAAGTTTATGGTTGTGTTAAAATATAATTTCAGAGCGAAGGTTGAATATTGAATTTAGTTCTTTTTCAAAATATGGCATTTCTAAAATATATGGTTTGTTATAGCTTGGATGGAATATCCCTAATCTCAATTTTGAAACTTTGATATTATAATTTCTTTCCAATATAAATTTGTATAAACTTAATTGTAAAGCATAATGATAATAAGGGGAGTTGTCTAAATTTTCTAGTGGATAAATTCCTTTTTCTCCATACTTATTGTTTTTTATTGGAAGTCCGTTTACAATAACTTTATCACTGCGTTTCCAGTCATAAATAGAAAATTCTCCATTTTGATAATCTACAAAATCAATAGTTCCTGCTATTTTATAATCCCAATCATACACAGACCATTCCGTACGGTATGGAGATAATTTAAAATTATTTGCAAATGTTTTGAACAACATAAAAGCTTCATCATTAGGAGAATCAATGCCCTTGAAATAGTTTTCTATTTTTTGATGCATTATAGTACCCAAATCTCGACTTTCTTTTCCTTTTTGCTCCCACATTTCTATTACTTCTTGCATGGAAATGCCCAGTTTCTCAGCTTTCTGTTTCGCATGAACTTCTACATCAAATTTGGGGAAAGCATTATTAACAAATGTTGTTACAGATTCTAAGTGGATTCCATTTACTATGTAAGTATGGTCAGACGCATGGAAAGATATATTAGAATCAAGAGGATGAGTATTCTTTTGATTAAATCTGAATTTTTCTTTACGTGCTTCTTCTTCTTGTTTTTCAAGTTCAAGTTTTTTCTTTTCTTCTAATTTAATGTTTTCTATCCATAATTGTATTAGGTGTGAGTAAGATATATGTATATTGTTCGTTCCATTTGAAAATAAATATCTGTAATGTAAATTGAAATTAGGCGCAATAGATTCATCTTTATCTATTTTCCTCATTTTATCTGGCATTTTTATCCAACATATATAATATGCCCTAATATTACAATTATTAGTGTAATATATTATTTCTTTTTGGTTGTTATAGACAAAATTCCACAGAGAGGTTTCTTTCAATAATTTTGTTATTTCACTGTCAAAATGTTCTTTTGTTGTGTCTATTTGTCCTCTTATTCCGTTGATAATATTATCATACTCTTGGATTTTTTTGTTTTGTTCATTTTTCCATATGATAAAATTATTCGTTATTTCTCGTTTTTTTCTTTTAAGTTCTTGATTCATTTCATAATCTCTTATTGAAAAATAATCATAACCATTTGCCTTTAGTTCACAATATCTTTCTTGTTTCTGAATATTTTCTTTTATTGCATGAATTTTATTAGATAGACTACTAATTTGATAATATAGTTCTTGTAATCTGTCGTTTACTTGTTTGACATACGAATTAAAAATGATTTTAATATTTTGAACTTCATCTTTTATATCATCTTTTTTATTATATTTTTTTAAGAGGAAACGGAATAATCTTTTTCTTTCAAAAGACTTAGAATAATAATCATGCTTTTCTATGCTAAGCCCACTAAAATAATAGTTAATTCCTGCAAGTATAGGAATATAAACTTCTTGTGTGAATTGAATTTTATTATAGCATATATTTACTTCTGACTTTGCGCATTTGTCATATATTGATAAGTATTTTTCTTTTAGATTATCCATTTTATCTAAAATGGCTTGGCATTGCTCCTCTGTCATATTGTCAATGCTAAAGACTAGAGGTATTATTCCTGATTGAAATATGTTCAGAGCATTTATAATAGGAACAGTTTGGGTGTTTCTCGAAAAACATACTTGAGCATATTCACTACAGATATATGGGAATAATGCTTCATTTTCATAATAGAGAAATGTAATTTGTGATTTTGGCGTATTTTGTGTTTTTAATTTTTCTTTATATCCAATAATGTTGTTGTAGTTTTCAGAAAAATATATTACAGACAAAGGGTCACTATAATAGTTGCCCAGCCATACATTCCTAAACATTAAGGCATATAATTTTAAATCTTCAAAGTGATTATTGTATAAATCTTCATAAATTGTGTAATAATTTTCTATTTTTTTATAATCATCTTTTTGTTTATTTCTAAAAGATTTCCAATCAGCTAATAAATCATCTCCGTACTTCTTTGCAAATTCCTTTTCTTTATCATTATATGCCATTGAACCTAAGCGTATAAGGCCTTCTTGGTCATGTATAGGGTCTTCTATGTCAAGAATCATATTATCCATTAGGTGTACTTCTTCATAAAAGGCTCTGTTTTCATCATAGTCTTCTTTTCTGACTTTAGAAATTAATCGATTTAACCTCTCTTTGAATTCAATTAGAAAATCTTCTTTATCACGATAAGGAAGGGCTTGTAAAATTAAATAAGGTTTAAGTCCATATTTAACTATAAATTCACCATCTTTTTCATCAATTTGATATTTTCGCTCTTCTCGATGCATATCGAGATAAAGTTTGAAGGTTTTAATTTCATATCTTTTTGTTCCGTATTCTTCCTTACATTTAAAACTTGTTGTACGACCACTAAACATTTTTATTTGTTCATAGAATTCTTGTTGAAGATTTTCTTTCAAGTATTTTTCTTTACCTATTTTAAGTATATCATATATTTCTGCCATAACATTATAATAGCTATAATTTTCTTCCCTGATAAAGATATGAATATAATATTATTTAAGCTAACAATTAATATTATTATCTTATAAGATTAAGAATCAAGTTATATATTATGTAGTCATATTTTTTATCTGAAAGGCCAACCTATCTTATAATTGAATAGGCTGGCCTTTTTAAGTGTTCATAGTTATATGTAATCACTACTGTCTAATAAAAAATGGCTAATCGGTCTTTGAAGTTATTGAAATACAGTCTTATAAGAAGTGTTTTAGAGTGAAACAGATTTGAATTCGTAGCTTAGCGGTCAAATTGAAGGCCGCTTATGAACCAATATAAATATGTATTCGCTCAACTTATCGCTTTCCTGAACAGAACTCTGTTCAACAATTTCGTTTGCAAGTATGATGGTAATCGCTATGTGAAGCAATTCCTTGCTGGAATCAGTTACCTGCCATGATGTTCGGATAACTGATCGATCGTGAGAGTCTTCGCAACCTAATTATTGCTTTTGAAGCGCATCGAGCCAAGCAATACCATCTTGGCCTGGGACGCAATCCAATAGTCAAAGTCACTCCCACTTATGCTAATCAGAATCGTGACTATAGAATCTTTGAAGGCTTCGCATTCTATATAATGAAATAAGCTTGTGAAAAGCGATCAACCAATATTGGGGAAATTCTAGGAAATAAGTATGCTTTTGATTCAACAACCATTTTGCTGTGTTTGGCCATATTTGCTATGGTCGAAGTTCCGAATAAATAAAGGAGGTGTCAAAGCTTATGTCTTATATGATCTTGAAGTACAAGTACCTGTCTTTTATTCTATAGCCACAGCATCGAGGTACGACTCTATAACGATATGTTTAATCCGTTATGAACCAAATGTTTATTGTATATCCGACAGGGTTCGTGAGTCTTTTAAGGAACTATACAGGATATGTTTGGCAGGTTCCTTTTTCGTTGTCAGAGCTAAGGCGAACTTGAAATACATAATGGTTAAATGGATGCATAGGATACCTAAGTATGTACTGACAGATGCTGAAGTGAAACTGACGGGGTATCTCTTAGAGAAGAGATATCTCGCGTCATTCTGACTCATTCATTACTACGATAAAGAAGATGACTGTGAGTTCACTTCCTTAACGAACGTAACACATATTTCTGCATTGGACATTGCCAATCTCTATAAGAAAAGATGGTTGGGTTGGTCGAGCTATTCTTCAAAAGGTTAAAGTAGCACTTTAAAATAAAAAGATTCTGGGGCGCAACGGAAAACACTGTCCGCATTCAAATCAGTGTGGCGGTCATCATTTACTTTCTCGTGGCTATTGTCCGACATGATATGCAATTGAAACGCTCAACTTATGAAGTTTTGCGGATTCTAAGCATCTCTCTAACGGATAAAACTAATTTACGTGCCTTGTTCGATAAGACTGATTTCAATGATGTCAAAGAACTCAACTGCTCCTTTTTGAAGGGCTATTTGATAATTTTTTAACTCGTCCATTTTTATTGGACACTAATGAAGGATCAACGTAAAAACTTGAGGGGTTAATTCAATAAATATTATCTTTGCCTACAAGAATAAAAATAAAATATAATGGAAACAAACGGTTATCGTCTCCTTCTCCCGGAAGGAACTCTTGATTATTTCAACATATCAGATGTAAAGGAAAGCAGTACTGAAATAACAATCTATCTTGAAGAGAAGAATGAAGTTCCAAAAGAGTACTCTGAGAGCAAAGTTGAGAGCAAGGGCTTTTATGATCCGATAACCGTACAAGACTTTCCAATCCGCGGAAAGAAGGTATATCTAAACATCCGTCGCCGCCGATGGGTTTTAAAGGATGAGGACTGCTATGTAAGCCGTAACTGGAAACTGGTTGCCCAAGGCAGCCGCATGACGCAAGAATTTGCGTCTTTTTTAAAAGAGTTATATTGATACGCTTCCTGTCAGCTGTAAGCTTTTGGGAACTCTGTTCGGTATTGACGGTGATCTTTTTGAAAGACAGTATCGCAATCATCTGAGCGGATATTTGAAATGGCCCCAACTCCCACACGCAGAAGAATGGATTCTGTTTGAGAAAAACATCGGAGCATACGTAGGTATAGACGAAGTGTGTCTTTCGCGCGGTGAATTATATACCATATTGATAAACAAGGAGAAAAGAGGAGCTGCTGGAAGTATTATCGCCATCATAAAAGGCACTGACGTAAAGACTGTTATATCCATCCTTCTGAAGCTTTCCAGACGCAAGCGCTTTCAGGTAAGAGAAATAACACTTGATATGGCTCCGAATATGGAGCAAATAGCCCGTATCTGTTTTCCTGCCGCCCGTCGTGTTACAGACCGTTTCCATGTACAGAAGCTCGCTTATGAAGCCGTTCAGGACATGAGGGTTAAAGCCCGCTGGGAAGCACTTGATGAAGAGTCCATACAGATAGCACATGCCAAGGCATGTGGAAAGATATATCATGCTCCGGTATTTGAAAATGGAGATTCCAGGAAACAGCTGTTGGCTAGAAGCATATATCTTCTGTATAAGAAAGAATCATTATGGACCGAATCACAGCGTGTCCGTGCCGGTATCCTGTTCAGGGAGTACCCTGATATAGAGAAAGCATACTATCTTTCCATGAGATTAGGATTGATTTATCACCAGTGCAGACATAAGGATGTAGCCTTGACAAGGCTTGCCAGATGGTATGACGAGGTGGATAAATCAGGTTTTCTTGCCTTTGGAAGAGTAGCAAGGTCAATACAGACGCATTATCTTGAAATAATAAACTACTTTGAAAGACGTTCTACAAACGCTGCATCAGAGTCTTTTAATGCCAAAATAAAGAACTTTCGCTCACAATTCAGGGGAGTGAAGGATAGAGCTTTCTTTCTGTTTAGACTGTCTAAAATTTATGCGTAATATAAGAATCCCTCAGGTTTTTACGTTGATCCTTCTTTTTTTGAGAAAAATCCAAATGACTTCAATTTGAAATAAAACAAAAGAGG
>OOAD01001973.1_pt1 | contig 9963 bp, 9 predicted proteins | sample 1671151 | NCBI WGS metagenome assembly OOAD01 (sample SAMN06348127, study PRJEB24527) | human gut metagenome | biome: human gut; feature: ankylosing spondylitis patient; material: feces | host: Homo sapiens | place: China | collected 2015-10
TTGACAATTATACATACTCAAATCTTTTTTTCAAGCTTTATGCATGTATTTCATAACATTATTATCTTAATTAATAATAAAAAATCCGGGAATTGAACTGTCCCGGATTTTTGAAGCTTTGTATTGTCTGCAAGCAGTCTCGCTGACTTTATGCTATGATTATTTCATATACGATTTTTTCCTGCTTCGCACTCTCAAATTACCACTTCCAGCCGGCAGCCTCCATCTGAGTGGCTTTCATATGCCGGTAGATACCGTCTTTTGCTTCCAGTTCGGCAGGCGTTCCCTGCTCTGCCACCACGCCATCCTTCAATACAACGATCTTGTCTGCGTCTGCCACAGTACGCATGCGGTGTGCAATGATCATAACCGTCTTGTTGCGGATCAGTCTGGAGAGGGATTCCTGGATCAGCGTCTCGTTGTCCACATCCAGCGAAGCCGTCGCCTCATCCAGTAGGATGATGGGCGCATCCTTTAAGAATGCTCTGGCAATGGAGAGCCGCTGTCTCTCACCCCCGGACAGTTCCGAACCGTTCTCACCGATCATGGTCTGCCAGCCGTCCGGAAGCTTCTCCGCGAACTCATCACAGTGCGCCAGTTTTGCCGCCGCCAGCACTTCTTCATCCGTCGCATTCTGTCTGCCGATCCGAATATTTTCCATCACCGTATTGTTGAACAATGTCACATCCTGGAACACGATGGCATACAGGGACATCAGTGTCTCCGGTTCGATGGTGGAGATATCGATGCCCCCCACCGTGATCTTGCCTTTATTAATATCCCAGAACCGGGAAGCCAGTCTGGACACGGTGGTCTTACCGCCGCCGGAAGGACCGATCAGCGCTGTCACTTCGCCCTGTTTTGCCGTGAAGTCCACGTCTTTGAGCACAGTATCCTGACTGTCATAGGAAAAGCCCACATGGGAAAATTCGATATCATACCCCTTGGGATCCATGGTATCGACACCGGTCTGGATCTCATGGGACAGGATCTCGTCGAGGCGGTCACACTGCACACTGGTACTGATAATAGCTGCCAGATTCTGCAGTGCGACCTGCAGGGGATCATACATTCTGGATACCAACAGAAGGAATACGAAGAAGGTAAGGATATCGATCTCTCCCTTTACCAATAATACACTGCCGGTCAGTGCCACGGTAGCGATACCAAGCTTTAAGATCATCTGAGCACCGCCTACAAAGACTGCCGTACCAAGCTCCGTCACCAATGCATGTTTTTCCACGACACGGATCTTGCCCTCTAAGCCTTCCATGTACTCAGCCTGGGCATTGTTGGCCCGGAGGTCGCGTACGGTCTCCAGGCATTCCTGAATGCCGTCCGCACAGTCCATTTTCAATTTCATCTGCTTCTTACTTAAGCTCTTCTGTACCCTGCCAGAACATCCTACAATGAGGAAAGACACCGGCAGTACCCACAGTGCTGCGATTGCCATTCTCCAGTTCAGGAAAAAGGTACCCACAGCGATCAGGGTGGTGGAGATACAAGAACCAACCAGTTCCGGAATGAAATGGGAGGATGCGGTCTCCATAGTGGCACAGTCTGCCATAATGGTGCTGGTCAGATCGGACAGGTCCTTTTTTCCGAAAAAAGATAACGGAAGCTTTCGCAGCTGCTCCGCCAGGGCAATTCTCCGTACCCCGCTCTCCACATAGGTTGCCAGGAAGGTAGCCCGGTACTGGATCAACGTGGTAATGGCGATCAGCGCAAGACACAACAGACAGCCAATGAGATAAAACATGCCTCTGCCTGCCATCGTCCCCTGCAAATAATCTCTTACCAAAAAATACAGCATCCATACCGGGAACATCAACACCAGATTGGAACATGTTACGGATACAAATGCCTTTATCATATCCTTCGCACCTTTTTCGGAAAGTGCGTATTTATGCTGCAATTTTGCCTGTAAACTGCTCATTCTAATACTCCCCCTTTCCTACTTTCCAGCTGACGGATTTGTTATATGCTTCCCACATATGGGCATACAGTCCGCCCTGGGCTAGCAATGTTTCATGATTTCCCTGTTCCACAATTCCGCCATCCTTCAACACACAGATACGGTCGCTCTCCACGACGGAGGAAAGTCTGTGGGCAATCATGATCACGGTCTTGCCTGCGGAAAGCTTCGTAAATGCCTTCTGTACCTTTGCCTCATTGTCGGGGTCGGCAAAGGCTGTCGCCTCATCCAGGATCAGGATCGGCGCATTTTTCAGCATTGCTCTTGCAATGGACAGACGCTGTGCCTCGCCGCCGGATACATAGGTGCCCTGACTTCCGATTACGGTATCCACTCCCTTCGGCAGCTTGGCAATAATGTCCTCACACTGGGCATTTTTCAAAGCTTCCATGACTTCCTCTCTGGTGGCATCCTTTTTGCCCATACGGACATTATCATAAATGGACATCTTCAGCAGCTTACTGTCCTGAAATACGAAGAACACCATATCCATCAACTGCGGGGAAGGGATTTCCTTCACATCCACACCGCCGATACAGATCTTCCCTTCCGTAGTATCGTAAAAGCGGGCGATCAGGCTGGCCAGGGTGGTCTTACCGCCACCGGAGGGGCCTACGAAAGCCACATGCTCCCCTTCTCTGATCTCCAGATTGATCTGATGCAGGGCATCCCGCTCTGCATTTTCATAGCGGAAAGACACATTCTGCAGGGCAATGGAATGTTCCCGGATGTTCTGTTCTTTTTCCGCTTCCGGCAGAGGCTTCCTGTTGAGGATGCTGTCGATCCTGTTCAGGGAATCTTCCACGAGCATCTGATTTTCTCCGCTGTATGCGATCTTATTTAAGGTAACTGTCAGTACCGGCGTAATGATGATGTAAAATAGCAGGTTGATCAGTAATTCCGGATCTCCCCCTGCCCCACCGAACCAGTATGCGGCACCGATCAGGACAGCGAAGATGGCATTAATCAATGTAGTAAAGCCTACCATAGGCCACATCAGTTCCAGGGTATAGGCGATGGTCCATTTTTCATATTTTTTAATAGCGGTCTGAAACCGCTTGAAGGAAAATACCGATTGTCCGAAGGTCTTCACCACCGGAATGCCGCGGACATATTCCACGGCTTCACTGGACATCTCTTCCAGTGCATTCTGGTACTCTTCCATCTTGTCTTTCATACGCTGGCCGGTCATGGCTCCCATGATAAGAAAAGCAAATACCACAGGCACCAGACTTAATAAGCCTAGTTTCCAGTCAAACACTACCAGTAAAAGCAGCAATCCCACAGGAGTTGCCATCGCTCCCGCCTTATCCGGCAACTGGTGTGCCAGATAGGTCTCTGTGGCTGCGGTGGATTCATTGACGATCTTACGGATCTTACCGCTGCCCTCACTGTCCATGAATCCCATGGGCAGCGTCAGAATATGCCGCATCAGAGTGCTTCGCATATTGGCCTGTACGTGAAAGGCGGCAATGTGGGAACACAACAGTGCGCAGATATAAATGATCATGGAAAGCAGTGCAAATCCCACGGCACTCCATCCAAGCCCCGACAGATTCCGGGCCTTGTTGTAATCCGGTGCTGCCAACACCACCTCCTGCATGATCCGCCAGATATAATAAAACGGCAATAATGCGATCAGGGCACTGGTGGCAGACAGGATCCATGACGCGATGGTCAGATACTTGTAGTTACCCGCATAAGCGAACAGCTTCTGCATAGAGCTTTCTTTTTTCATGTGATCTTTCCCTCTTTTCCTTTGATTTTATTTGATTCTTCAATTTCTAAAATTTCTTTTCCTTTCGCCCGGATTTTCATCATTTCTCTTTTCCGGACATTTGAGGCTCTATTGTCTTTCCTATCTAACACTGCTTGTTGAGAATTAGTTTCAACTAACCGTCGGTTTTTAAGATAGACTGCTACCGTAATCTTCCATAGCAGTCTTATCTTATGCTTCACCCCAGCTTGATGATGGCTCCCCATCCGCCGTAGTGATACTTTTCCAACATATGCAGATATTTTCTGGCAGTATCCCTGTCCATGCGGTGTCTGACGACTTCGAACATACTGTCAAACATGGCTCTCGCCATGATATGTAGGAACTCCTCGGTGATCATGCTGCCTTCCTGTAGGAATTTCGTAGCTTCCATATATTTGTAGGTATACTCCGTCTCAATGTCCACCAGATGCTCCACGAAATCCTGATACTTGGTACCGTAAGAGGCATCCAGCAGTAACCGGAAATCATCGAACCGGTCATAGACATAGTCAAGCATTTCATCCATACCGCCTACCACATAATCCTCCATTACCTTCGGCTGTTCCTCTGCCTCTCTGGCATGAAACGCCTCCTGGGTCTTAAGGAATATCTGCGTCAGCCCTTCCGCCGCCGGTTCCACGATCGCACAAAACAATCCTTCCTTGTCCCCAAACCGGGAATAGATGGATCCGGTAGTAGTGTCTGCCTTGGCTGCGATCGTACGAAGCGACGCTTCGGAATAGCCCTTCTCCAGGAATTCTTCTCTGGCACAGACGAGAATTCTCTCTGAAACTCCTTCGATTGGTTTTGTCAATTTTTCCTCCAAAAAAATATTCATAACAGTGTTATATAACACTGTTATGAATATAAACACATTTCATTTTTTTGTCAAGAGGAAAAATCGTTTCTTACTACTGCGTGGTGAATTCTACCGGCTGCGCATCTTTTCTGTATTCCTCCCATGCCTGCAGATACTCCTCCTCGGTGCTTTCCACACGCTGTCCCCGGCTGTCCAGACGATAATAGGTTTCATTGCCGTTCTCGTCAAAGCTTTCTGTATTGGAACCGGTCGGTACCAGCTGTCCGGTCGCAGTATCAAGATTGTACACTTCGATGCTGTGCCCGGAAGTCACATAGAACCCGGCAGTTCCGACGCAGATCGGATATGCGGTTCCCTCACTTAAGAGCTTGCCGATCTGCACCGGTGCTGCATCCTCTCCGATACCGTAGACATCACAGTACATGGCATAGGTATGCTCTCCGTCCTGATAAATTCCGTCCGATAATAACAACAGAGTCGTATCACCGACTTTTACCTGCGCATACGATGCATCTCCCTTTACCGCTACAAAGCCGGTGGTTGCACCATCCTGCATATTCATCAGTGCGGTAGCATTATCATTCTGTTGTATCGGAACCCAGCCGGCAGAATTCTCCGATGCCTGTTTCTCCTTCTCTGCAGCGATTGCTTCCTTCACCGCCTCTACCTGTTCTCTCTGTTTATCCAGTGCCTCCTGCAATGCGGCGTCCGTCTCCTGTTGTGCATTGACTTCGCCTACGCTTGCGACATTTCCGGTATCCACACCGTTTTCGCTCTTTCCGGCCTCGTTCGGCAGCAGGGGCGTCGTCCCCTGCTTTGGATTCGTCAGAAAACATACCGCTACGATCCCACAGACCGCCACAGCGGCAAGCACCACCCAAAAGGTCGGCTTCTTATAATTCAATATCTCTTTCACTCTCTTTTTCACCCCTACTTCCCCAAAGGCCAACGGGCATACCGTCACCAGCCGCCTTTGCATACTGCAGGAAAGCAGTGCATAGGAATAGTCTTTTCGCTCCTGAGGATTCAGCTTCTTCACCGCGCTCTCATCGCATGCCAGTTCCAGATCGTTGCAGAACAGGAGGTACGCCACCCAGACAAAAGGTTGGAACCAGTGAATCGCTAAAATCAGAAATCCGAGCGGCTTCCACCACTGGTCGCCCCGTTTCAGATGCGCCTGTTCATGAGCAATGACGTAAGGGTACAGCACTTCGTCCATACTGGAGGACAGATAGATCTTCGGCTTTCGCAGTCCCAGGATAAAGGGGGATTTTACCTCATCACAGATCCACAGGTTCTCCCGTAGCCACATAGCTTCCGCTACCTGCCTCCGTACCCGGGCGTAACTATATACCGCATAACCTGTAAAAAGGATCACACCTGCCAGCCAGAGAATCGAGAATGCAGATAATAGCCGTTCCGGTATTCTCCATACTCCTGCTCCAAATGCTCCGATGCCACTTCCGGTAATTCCGAAAGCTCCGCCCATGCCGGATCCGGCTGCGCCCATGCTGCCGTCTAAAGCTGCCTGGGAAATATTGTTGGAAAAATTAGTTCCGTTTTGCAGCGTATCAGCCCGGAACGCATTTCCTGCCGGATTGCCTATCATATTTCCGTACAAATAGCCCGACAATATCGGCAGCTTCGGCATCAGACTGAACCGGCTCTCCGGCACAAAAGGGCACACCAGCCGCAGTCCCACAAGCCCCCACAGCACAAGATTCACCCACTTCGGTGCCCGTTTCAGCAAGAGTCTGAGCACCATTACGACAGGGATCATCCATGCCGCGGCAATACTCATCTGTAATACACCCGAAAATATGCGGCTCATTCTTTTCCCCCTTCTGCCTCATCGATCATCCTACGGATCTTCGTAGCTTCTTCTGCGGTCAGCGCACGATCTTTCGTAAATGCGGCAAGGAACGCAGGCAATGACCCCTCAAAGGTGTCTTCCACAAACTGTCTGCTCTGCATCGCATAGAACTCATCCCTGGAGATCAGGGAAGTCACCGTTCCGTTGTCATTGCGAAACAGCCCCTTATCGCACAGTCTGCGCAGCACATTATGCGCCGTGGTGCGCTTCCAATGAAATGCTTCCTCCGTCAGCTTCACCAGCTCCGAAGAAGACACCGGTTCGTGCTCCCAGATCATATCCGCATACTGCGCCTCGACCACACCTAACTGAATCTCTGCCATGTTGTTTCCTCCTACTACGGTTTTCCTGATGACATCAATTTTGATATTTCACGTTTACTTTTGCAAAAGTATAGAGACCACATGCTGTGGTCTAATTATAGACTACAGTATGTGGTCTCTATTGTCAAGTATCTTTTCTATTGCAAATGATATGTCTGTGGCCATCCTGCCCGTTTTCCGCACTCGATCTCCCGGCCGATCCTTTCAAAGATATATTGGTTTTTGTGCTCCAGATCGATCATCTGCAGCATTTCCTCATCCGTCAGCTCACGCTCCGGCTCATAGAACATCGCATCACCGATGCAATAGGCAAGCTCCTGTCCATCATATTCTTCCGGATCAGTTATGACCTTAATTGGTGACTCTGTATAGGCATTTTCCACTTCATACTTTTCCGTCCATTGCTCATAGCGGCTCTGTTCCTCTACTGTCAGGTTACGGCTGTCTGTTCCCCATACATCTACTGGTGCAGAAGCCAGTAAGGCATATAATTCATCAATCTCCTCATCCGTCATCTGTTCATATCTGTCAAAATAGGAAACCTCGGAATACTTCTGCTGCCATAGTTTTTCCCGAAGGCTGTAGTCCAGTTTATGCAGATACTCTATAATCTCCAGCCACTCTTCCTCTGTGAGCACAGTATCCGGCAGATAGATCAGACAACCGTATTCTTCTCCGGGAGTACTTCGGACTGCCACACCAGTGCCGGAATAGTTCTCGTCTTCGGCTAGTTCCCGAATCTGTCCCACCGGATATTTGCCGTCCGCTTCGTATTCTCTTGTCAGCTGCTCATAAATGCTCCGTTCTCTGGCTGTCAACTCTCTACTGAATTCTGCTGTGACATTGCCCTGCTCCGCTACCATCTCCAAATGCCCCAATTCTTCCGTCCCGATGTCAGTCATGCGCTCTGCCAGATAGCGGCGGTATCCCATGATTCCGGCGGCGGTGGCGGATACTGCTGTGACAGAAAGTATCACCACAGCTAACAGGATGCCTGCTGCCCGGGGAAAGCTTCTGACTCTCCTGCCCGCAGGACTCTCCTGCGCTGCCTGTTGTCTGATCTGCGCATAGGCTGCATCCGCCCTATCCAGTACGATCTGTGGAAGTTCTATCTCTATTTCATTCATCGGTCTCATTTTCTTCCGCCTCCTTCCTCTGTCTCCGCATAATATCTCGCCATCTGCTCCCGCCCTCTGGCAAGCCTCGTGCGCACTGTACTGTCCGGCAGCTTCAAAAGCTTCCCGATTTCTGCTGTCCGCAGTCCTTCTGCATAGAACAGGACCACGATCAGACGATATTTTTCGTCCAGTCCTCTTAGGGCTTCCTTCCATTCCAGATTAGCTTCTGTCTCCACGGTATTCTTCTCTTCCCGCTCCGGAAATTCCTCCACACATACGACACGCCTCCCAGAACGTAAAATGTCTTTACATTTGTTTATCAGGATGCGGACCATCCATGTCTTAAAATACCGGTTTTTCTGTAAAGTATCGATTTTTTCCCAACAAGTGAGAATGGTCTCCTGTATGGCATCCGCAATATCCGCATCCTGCGCAAGGATGGCACTGGCTGTCCGGTACATGTCCTTCTCATGAAGCTGCATCAGCTCTGTAAAAGCATCCGGATCCCGTTTTTTTGCCCTGCGCACCAGTTGTTCTACCTCTCCCATATGCCTCGTCCTTTCTTCCTCATAAGTATACGTCTTATGACTATTAGACGGAAGAGTCTGTGAAAATGTCCCAGGGATAAATAACAAAATCTAATTTTTACCTTAGAAAAAACTTTTCAGCCTATTCCGGGTCAAAGTTCTATTTTGCTATATATAGTCCGTTTAATTTTCTTTTTATTCCTCTGACTACTAAATATGGTATTGTACACTTTTTTGTTGTGGAATTGTATACGAAATATTAGAATTGAAACGTACTACTCTGCATGATACACTTCTTGAGAAGCAACCGTGTTGCAAGGTGGTAGCCTCCCGGCTTATAGCTCTAATTAAGAAGGGAGGGCGCACGAAGTCCGGGGGACTTCGGCCTTGCGCGGACCGAAGCGGAGCGGAGAAGGTGCTAATGGATATGTATGAAGTATTAAACCTGTTGTTTTTAGGTGGTACATTTCTCATTGCGCTGCTTGCCTACATAGACAGTAGGATAAACAAGCGAAAATAAATAAACCTACCTTGTCACTTGGCCAGTACAGGTAGGTTTACTATCACCACCGGGAGGCTAACCACTTTGTGGGCGGTTGCTTCTCTTTATGCTTCGATTATAATATCTTTCTTACTTTCTTTCAAGTATTAGTTTTAAAAAATATTTTTCAGCAGCTTACGGTCTCTGTCCCATAGCGCCTTCCAGTGTCAGGGTCTCACCGCTCATATACTTGAAGTCGGGAGAAGCCAGCTGTACGCAGACGCGGCCGATCTCCTTTTCCACATCACCGTAATGTCCCATAGGGGGCATCTTGACATTTGCCTTGAAAGCATCGGGATATGCCTGCTCGAATTTCTCCAGCTGCGCGGTCCATGCCAGAGGACATACGACATTGACATTGATGCCATCGGGACCCCACTCGGTAGCTGCGACTCTGGTCAGTCCGCGGATACCTTCCTTGGCCGCCGCATAAGCGCACTGTCCGAAATTACCGAAGAGACCTGCGCCGGAGGCAAAGTTCACAACGGAGCCCTTGGTCTCCTTCAGATAAGGATAGCAAGCCTTCATATAGTAGAATGCTGCATACAGACCGGAATATACCGCCAGGTCAAACTGCTCCGTCGTATGATCTGCGATAGTCACACCGGAAGCGGAAGCCTGGGCATTGTTGATCAGTACATCGATCCTTCCGAAAGTGTCAATCGCCTGCTTCACCACATTCTGTACGATTGCTTCATTGTCTGAACCGGCGCTGACATCTGCCTGTACGGGAAGTACCTTGATACCGTACTTTGCCTCCAGTTCTTCCTTTGCATCCGTCAGCTTCTGTACATTGCGTCCGGTTAGCACCAGATTGGCACCTTCTTTTGCATAAGCGGTGGCAATACCGTAACCGATGGATCCGCACTCTCCGTTACTCAATACCGCTCTTCCTCCGCCAGTGATGATTGCTGTCTTTCCTGTTAAAAATCCCATAAAATACCCTACCTTTCTTGTTTTTATCTATTTCCTTATAAAACTGCTTATCTGCCTGAATGCAAGCATTCGCAGAACGCAGTTTTGCATG
>OOAD01001974.1_pt1 | contig 9961 bp, 10 predicted proteins | sample 1671151 | NCBI WGS metagenome assembly OOAD01 (sample SAMN06348127, study PRJEB24527) | human gut metagenome | biome: human gut; feature: ankylosing spondylitis patient; material: feces | host: Homo sapiens | place: China | collected 2015-10
GTCCTCGAATTTCATAAATTCTTTCTTTCAAATATTCTTCTGTAATATCAATCACAGCAAATTCATCTTTCTTTTTATCTTCTGCCATAGAACTCCTCCATCCATTTGCGGTCAAAAAAATCGTCCGCAATTCTCATAGGACCATTTTACTGACGTCAGTAAAATGGTCTATTCCTCATTTTTCTTCATTTTGTCATAATACGCTTTATACCTATAGATTGTCCTCTCACTGACATTGTTCCGCTTCGCAATTTCTACCATCGTCATGCCGCTCTCATACCCAACAACAAAATCATTATAAATTGCCATCCACTTGGCGTTATGTTTCTGACGACCACTTAATTTACGATTTCTGTAATACTCCAATTCCTCCCGAAGTTCTGCATTCTCTTTTTCCAACTCCTCAATTCTTTTTAATGCCTCTTCAAGTGTTACCGTTTTCTCCATTACCCTGTCCTCCGTTCATGTCATTTTCGTTTTGTCTATATTATAAATATCTATGTTACTTTAGTCAATCCGATTATGTCATGTTGCATCATTTTTTACAATAGCTTTCATACAATCGAAATACCGCTGGTATCGTTTACAGGCTAAACTTCTCCAAAAGCAGTCAGCTTGTATGTTTTTTATCCAATCACGTAAAATCCATTTTCTTTTTATTGCCGGTCCATATTTTAAGATCAGTGCTGTCACAACATCCACACATCTCTCAAATGCTGCATTCTCTTTTGCATCATCATAATATTTCTTTCTCATTTGTCCGCCCCTTTCTGTGCTTAAATTGCTTTGGCAGCCAATTATCGTTATCTGCTTTCAACAAGTCATACACATATATCTTATTCGGTTTTCCTAATCCCTGATGGCTTCGATAAATCAGATTATGTACCTCCAGTTCCTTCAGCATCTTGTTAATTTTCTTATTTCCCAGATGCAACAGCTTCATCATTTCTTTGATTGTAAAAATGATAAATATAGCTCCATATTCATCTCTCCATGCATCACCATTACACTCTGATAAGCAGCGCCGATCCAACAAAATCATATAAAGTGTCTTTGCCCCATTCGTCATACTTCTAAATTGCTCCTCTTTAAATAATCGTTTCGGTAATCTGTAAAACTTATCATCATATTTTGTATTTTCCATTTTTCCTGATTCTCCATATACTTTAAAGTTCTTTCGTCATTAACAGCCTTTTTTGCCCAATTCTTGCATAGAATTCAACTCTCGTTACATAAATATCGCTAATTGGCAAGCAGTGCATTTGTACGTACAAAATGCCTTTTTAGCTTGTTGGTGTACGCCCCAATCCCCTAAAACCATGAAAATAAATTTTCGCGGAGCTACGCCTATCGGCTGTGTCATGCTGATATATTTCCAACATTTCATAAATTCTTCACTCCTTCCGTTCCCGATTTATGAAATTATTTTCTCAGATTTTCTATGCCGATTCGGTATATCCAAGATGCTGGAAAAATTTTGTTTTTATCAATTTTTCCAACATCCGGGATGAGACAGGAAAAGAATCTCTCTTTATCTCATGACAATATCATGGTAATCTATCTGTATCTTTAAAAACGAGGAAGATACTATGCATACTAAACTTACCATACCAGAAAGATTAAAAGATTTAAGAGTCTCTGAAAAAAGAATGTCCTTACAGGAGTTGTCAGATGCTACCGGCATCCCCAGCTCCACGCTTGGCAATTATGAAAAAGACGAAAATATAGATATGTCACTCGGTAATCTTATAACGCTTGCAAATTTTTACAACGTAAGCACAGATTACCTTCTTTGCCGGACAGAATTGCGGAAACATAAAAATCAGTCAGTATCTGATCTGCACCTGAATGACGATGCCATACAAATACTGACTGATAAAAAATATAACCCTCGATTATTATCTGAATTACTCACACATGAAAATTTCAAAAAATTTATGACTGACCTGGAAATCTATATTGATGGATTTAACGATAAGGGAATTCAGATAGCAAATGCTTTCCTTGATGTGATGAGATGCAAATTAACAGAGCTTGGTGCTGACTCTACCGATGCTTTCGCAAATGTATTTGATAATTCACACATTGAGTCAGAGCAATATTATATGAATATTCTGTCAGCAGACCTAAAACCGATTGTCGCTGACCTACGAAATACTCATATGAAAGATAGCAATACCGCCAGCGACATTGACTATCAAAGTATGGTCAAAAATATCATTGATGACTTTACATCTCAAATACCTACTACCGCAGATGGCGATACAGAGTCATCAAATGATGCTTATATAAATGGTCTTTTGCTTCTTTTCTGCAAAAATCTGGAGATGAAAGTCTCTCAGCTTTCTATGGAAGAAAAACGAATATTAAAAGAAATATTTTCCCGTTCTAAGCCTGCAAAGGAGCATCGGAAGTTGAGAAGAAAGAATCCAAAATTGTAAACCTTTAAAACAAGCCACAGAGGATTTTGTCCAATGTGGCTTGCTATCTATAGTTGCTTTTTCGTAAGAAATCCATCTCCTAATGTTGCTTAGAAACAATAACCTCTGTTTTCCCTAGTTTATAAATTTCCCATCGGTATCAAAAATATGATCCAACTCATCATTTGTCATTACGTGCGACACCTTATCCCTAATGGCGCTTCTAGCCATATCCAGTCTCTTAAATCGCTCGTGCCCAGTTCCATCCTTTCCTTTTCGAATTAACTCAATACGACCTACGCCTGGATTTTGGCGGGCGTGCTCAGCAAATCCTTTTGCCTTACCAAGATTATCAATTCTAGTTGGATCATGTGGTTCTAAAATATCAATGACATATTCACCATCATTATCCCTTCGCACAATCAAGAAATCGGGATAAGTCGGCTTTTGTTCTCCTCTCATCTCATATGGAATACACAACGACCACGCCTTTCTAGGCGGATTTCTCAACCAACATACATAATCAGGTTGTGCCTGCTCTTCCTTAAGCACACCCTCCTCCCAAGAATTCAGATTAATTCTGGCAACGCCCGAATCATCTACGAACAAATGATCTGTATATTCTTTTCCATTCACATCTCTCGGCTGTTGAATAATTTCCGGCAATCTGAAATTGTGCTTTGATACAATATCTCCATCCGAAACAATCGTATTGTATTGCTTGATAAAGCGTTCCTCCATATTGACCATTTTCCGGCGATATTTATCATTCAACTCATGGAACATCTTCTCAGCATAGGCCTGCAATTTTTCTGTACAATCATCATCCGCAGCATATAAAATCACATCAATCTTATATGCATTTGGATCATCCTCATCATAAAAATACCGACCATACTTATTAGCAACGCCTTCATTTCCGAGCTTACTTTCAGCCTTTCGGAACTGCCGGTCAATATCAGTATCCGTAGAAGACATAAAGTGATAGATGATATTATCATCAACACTCTGACCAAATGCATCAAAGATCTGTGTCTTCATCTCGAATTCCATGATCTGCTTTGCCATCTCATCATATTTTCCGGTTCTGCGAAGATCCATCGCATACTCACGAATCTGCTTAACAATTTCTTCCAGAACATCATCCTTGGCCTTCTCATATTTGCCAGATTGTACCAACAAACGAGCTAGCGCATAAAGGGAATTCAAATAATTGCTGATTTTTACGGAACGCACATCATAGGTCAAAAGACCAGAATCGTTGATTGCTTTCATGACGCCTTCTCGATCAATTGCCTCATTCTCTGATGAATTCACTTCAGTTCCATTAACCTCACAGAATTCTGATATGTTCGTTTGCATCTGTAAGCTATCTGCCACAGTAACACCACTTGAAGTAACTGTATTGTACACATACGTCGCCGATGTGTTCGCCCCATTATTGCTGCTTTTTGCAGTGCTTCTATTCATTTCATTGTTTGTAGCCGATTGCGTCTGCATCCCATTAGTTTCCACCTGACCACTCGGAACATAATGAGAATCTTCATGTAAAGCACTTGCATTCGAAATATTGTCATTCCCAGAGAACTGGAACATATTCATCTGTCCAGGAGTTTGCTGCGTCACATGATGTCTCTGCGTAGATGTTGTCCTCGGTCTTACCGATAAAGTATCCATTACTCTAGAATCCAACGATTCGCCATAGATATCCGCCGGAATGTCACCACCTTCTGCATCCTGAAGTGCCTGCACGACATCCTTTACTGTTCCTGCATCAAAATAAGGTAAGTACAAATGCACATCATTCAGCGTATCATCCACCTGAATATGCATCTGCATCGGTGTACGAATCATACGTCCCAGAAGCTGAGCGATATATGTAGCATCTGTTGCACGACGGAAGGACATCATTGTCTCTGCACGAGGGCAGTCCCATCCCGTTGACAGACTCTCTTTGAAAAATACAACCTTAATCCTCTTGTCTTCCGAAATTGCAGCCGGCTCTACATAGGGTACCGTCAAACCATTAACAATCAATGCCGCATTCGTCTGACCGAATGTATGAACCACTTCGCCTTCCTGGAATCGAATGTTGCAGCGTTCTTCTATCTTCTGAATGCAATCATTTAAATCTGTAGCGGACACGTTGTCGCCCGTACTGTTCTGTACCTGAATGACCAGAATCGGATTCACATAAGCATAGTGTTGTTCGAAGCAATACTGATACCAGTGCTCCCATTTATCCTTCCACTCATCTGCTGCCGCCTGCAATACTGCCATATCGCGGTTTCCAGAGTTTTCCTCCGGATATGAAATAACAATGCGATCCTTCAGAAGACCGGAAGCACGCACTTCATCTGTTGTAACCACGACAGGATAGGTCGTTGCTACGATTCCGGACACCAACACATTAAATCTGGCAATCGTTGCGGACATGCCGATCACAACAGGCATCGGCTCTAGGCCATCGTCTGGGCTTCCTTTCAAGAATTTCTGCATGATAGTCGTCGCTCTTCCTGCCTCACGCCCCTGCATACCTCGATGTGCCTCATCAATGATTATATAAAGTCTATCGCTCTTTTCTCTGGCAGTATTTGCCAATGTCTCCCAGATAGTATACTGCCTTTCGTCGCTGTGTTTTGTCAGATTAGAGTTCTTGCCCAGTTTCTGTGTGTTCAGGAAATAGATGTGTCCTTCGTCCAGCATCTCCTGATCAAAAGAATCATCGCTAATGGTCACACATTGTCCAAGCAAAATTCTATCTGCTTTTAAATCTATTTTATCCTTCGACTGCTCATTAAGTTGTGGAGAATCCGAAAGCCATACGAAAATTGCCTCCGGTTGTTCTTCATATTCCACGCCACCAAAGAAAATTTCTTCAATCAGCGATGCCATGATGATAGTTTTACCAGCGCCGGTCGGTGCAGTAAAGGAAACCACTTGATTTGCATGTGTTCTCTGATATCCATGAATGGCTTCTCCAGCCATCAAACGGAGCTGTGACAATGCCTTCTTCTGAAATGGAAATAATTCTGCTTTCATCGCTTACCTCCTTGTGTTTATCCTGAAATTATCCAAGTAATCTCTGTAAAGCTGATAGGTCTCCTTATCTTTGTAGCCTTTAATCATCTCTCGATATCCCGAATCTGAATCCGTAACGAAGTAAATCGTCTGAATCTCCGGATACTTCTTTAGTTCTTCCTCGAAAATTGAAAACTGTTTTTCATCGATCAGAATAGCAAATTGATTCTCCGGCTGTATCATCATTACTGAGTCTGCATCTATCAGTGAGGGACATGAGCCACGAGCACCAGCCTTAAGCCACAGAACCGGAATGAGTTCTGCGAGTTGATTGCCCAAAGCAACAGCATTCTTATCGAGGAAACCAAGTTTGAAAAAAACTGCGTTGGTCTTAAAGCCATCCGAAAATTTCATATTTTCAAATTCTGGATACACAGCGGTTTTTGTCTTTTTATACACTTTCCCACGAATTTTTTTCCCTGTAGATGGATCCATCACTTCACCATCAATTTCTAAATATGTTTCTAAATCACAACCATAATTTCCATGCAACGGGTTTCCGTCCACATCTATACCCTTTATTGCACAAACCGTCCTTGTCCAAGTTACATAATTAGCTATTCCTAATTTTTCCCATTCTCGATCTCCTGGATTATAACCCTTTTGAATCAAATTTCTAGCTTCCGTTTCTGACACTTCATTATTGGTAACCATAACGCATCTTCTGCTTCCGTTATCCACAGCATTTAAAAGATTTAACGCATGCAATGTAGTTCCCGAACCCGCAAAGAAGTCAATCACTAATGCTTCCTTTTTATCTGCCAAGTAAATATTTAAGGCATCAACCACGCTATATAATGACTTGGGAAAAGAAAATCTTTTGTCATTCCAAAATTTACCTATAAGCTTAGTTCCATACGCATTAGCATCATACTGATTTCCTTTCCATGCAGTAGGTCGTTGGTGTTCAGTTCCATCTGGAATCATAATTATTTTTGTTCCATCTTTTCTTTTCCCTGCAACTATATATTCGCCACTAAGTGCTTTCTGTATGCTAGGAATAGTAACATAGGTAAAATTATAAGGTTGATATTTATTATTGCTTTTTGTTACTCTTACGCAATCATTTTCAAGCGCATATCTCAAACTTTTTTCTGTCAACCCCCAATTCATATGTTTGCCGTCATCCCTTATCGGAAATACCGCAACTGCACCTTCAACCGTTTTGGAATCTGTAAGTGGTTGATCTGGCGTTAAAAAATCTCCGATTTCAACAATTTTTTCTGTTTTTTTGTCAACATATATAGGATAAAACTGTTGTGTTCCTCCCTTAATTGTTCCTCTGGCCGATTCGACATCACTTCGTCTTAAATACGGCCATCTAACTTCTTGATCACATTCTGCATTCTTTACTGAACATGTTTTTGCATTTCCCATATAAATCAATATGAGATATTCATCGACTTGAGAAAGCTTCCCTACTCTAGCCTTTCCTTTAGGATTAATAACCATATCGATAATCTGTATATAACATTCAGAAAATAATGATTCAAGCAATATTTTTAAATGGCACAATTCGATGTCATCAATTGTTATCATCATGATAGAGTTCTCTGGATTCAGCAGTTTCTTAGCTAACTTAAGTCTTTTCTCCATCATCGACAGCCACTTGCTGTGTCTATATGCATCTGTTCCATCCACATAATCATTATTATATTTCCAATCCTTCGCACCAGTATTATAGGGTGGATCAATATAAATACAATCCACTTTGCCCGCATAGAGATACTCCAACAATTGCAGTGCATGATAATTATCTGCTTCAATTAAAGTGTGCCAGAGATTACTGTCCGGGGCATTACACACACTATCTATCGGTTTCAGATACGGATAAATCGGTTCACCAAACTGAGCCACGCATACCAACTCATTTACCGGAATTTCTTCCTTCTCCTGTGTTATTTTATGATAACACGTTGCTACATCATCCTTGATGAATGCCACCTCATACATGTCACTAACTGCTCCGTTCTTCTTCGCAACCATAGAGCCGCTCTTGACTGGAATGTCATAGAGCGGTGTGCATTCCGGAAGATGTTCCTCGAACACCAATCCAAATTTTTTTGCCTTCGACAGTCTATTAATTTCTTGTTCCAGCCGAACCTTTAATGCCTCGTCCTGCACCTGCGCAAGTAAATCGTGTATTGCCGCCATGTTTCTTCCTCCTGTTTCTCCTGATTGCCAAAATATTCTCTGTCATCTTTTCTCTATCATCTCGAGTGTCCTCAAAATAGGACGCACTCTTATGTAATCGTCTTTTCCTTTATATGGTAAGCTATTTTATGATCTTCACAGAAGCGTATCACCTCTGCAGCCTTTTCATTATAAAATTTCTTATGTTCCGGATATCCGCTTGTAACTTTCCTTGAATAATTCGTCCTACCAAAGATAATCTTATCCACAAAGCTGACCGCTTCTAATATTTCTCTGAGATCCTGATTAATTAGATTCGGTGTCGGATAAGGTTCCATACTTACCCATGTTTTACAACCTTTTTCATGAAGTCTCCTTAAAGCACGCAATCTTTCCTCATATGGTGCGGCTCCTGGCTCTACTTTACTTCGATAGTTCTCATCTAGTGAAATTAATGTAATTCCATACTCATTTTGTTCCGAACATTCCGACAATACCTCCGGCAAGATTCCTTTCGTAAGAATCGTGCATTTGATACCAGCATGATTCAGCTTATTTATCGCAGCAAGACTCATCTGCTCAATCTGCGGATATTCATACATAAAAGGATCTGTTGTAAAACATAATTGAACAGACCTAATTTTATTTCGCAATCTCGGGATTTCCCTGTCTAAAAGCTCTAGGGTATTCGAAACCAAATATGGCTTCACCCATTCTTCATATGTCTTAACCTGCCCAAAACGCTTCTTCATGGAGAAGGCATAGCAAGGATACTTACATCCATGAGCACATCCCTGGACGAAGTTAATGGTATAATCCCCATACTCTACTCCCGTTTTGTAGAGCATCGATTTTCTTGTTATAAAGCCTTCTACATTTGGCATACTTAATAGCTCCTATCTGAAAAACTCATTGAACTGCGGGACGCTTTCATGTCAAAATCTCGTTTCAACACATCCTTTATTTTGTTTTTGTAATCTCTTGTTGGAAACACCGGATGTTCTCCCAAATAATTCCACACTTCATCGTTCGGCACATCAGACCGTCCTGAGAAATGTTCTTGTACATACTGGGCTGCATCTCTAAGATTATAGCAAGACTCATCCGCAGGCTCTCCAAATACAAAATTTCCATTTTCATCAAATCTCATTTGAATCGGATCATCAATGCTACCCGACTTCTTCATAGATGATTTGTCTCCGAATGTATGCCATGCTGTTGTTTTAAACAACTCAAATCCTTTGTAATGTCCTGTGCAGTGAATCAAATTATAGACTACTGCATTGTTGCTATTGAAGAAAGGAAAGCATGCAACATAATATTTATCGCCTCGTCCACTTCTCTCCCGAATAATTTTCTCAACAATCGCCTCATAAGCATTTCTATCACTACCCACAGAAATAAGCTCATCAATAGGTGTTTTATATGTATTTTCATACTTTTTAATTACATCTGGTTTCTTTGCAACTTTTGCAGCACGAATCGTATCTGAAACCATATGATTGATGATTACTTCTCCCCAATTCTGAAGAAACGGCTCCACTGCATCCCATTCTATATGAGCATCATACGGATCATATACAAGCAAGAAATTCATATCCTTAAAGTTCGAGGCAATCTCATTTCCAATTTGCCGAAGCATAGTGTTCGCATCCATTGCTTCCGTGTATATGTGGAAATTGTTCGTTTGCTTCGGCAGACGTGTTGTAAGAAGGTCTATTTTCGCATCATTCCAATCATTAAAATACAAATATGCCTGTTTGTACGGGTACGTCTGCATAGCTTCCGCGATAATGTTCGAAACTCTGAGCGGTGTTCCCTCTATTTCCTCACCCTTGTCCGTCTTATACACACCGCTATTTGACATACAATCAATGTAGACTATTCCTTTACATTTTGTATTTTGCATCAAAATCTGAATCCACGCCTTGACATACTCCGATATCAATTCGAATTTTTTGATACTGTGCGGCGGTGCCTCGCTGATTACATCATTCTTCTTTGCACTTGCCATCTGTGCCACCTTCTTTCTGGATTAAATCCATGATATCTCCAATATTACATTCCAGTGCCTTACAAACTTTCATCAAAACTTCCATGCTCACTGTCTCTCCCTTAGAGAGTTTCGTAACAGAAGTCCAGCTGATTCCCGCCTTTGCCTGAAGATCCTTTTTCTTCATATCCTTATCAATAAGTAGTTTCCAAAGTTTTTTGTAACTTACTTCCATAATGCATTCCTCTCAGTCAATTCTCAGAGTCTTTATTTTATATCTATACTTTAAATGAATATTCCGGTCTTGGTGTCCGTGCTGTCCGGTGGTTAGGAA
>OOAD01001980.1_pt1 | contig 9946 bp, 10 predicted proteins | sample 1671151 | NCBI WGS metagenome assembly OOAD01 (sample SAMN06348127, study PRJEB24527) | human gut metagenome | biome: human gut; feature: ankylosing spondylitis patient; material: feces | host: Homo sapiens | place: China | collected 2015-10
ATGTATAAATTAGTCGCTTGATGAATGAATATTCACTTGCGAAAGTTCAGTAAATATTATAATAAGAATTTCTCAGACTATCCAAAGAATAGAATGAATAATAACTGTTGTTACCGGAATTATCTATATTTTGAGTTTTACCATAAACATCAAGCAATTTTTCCGTCAGATCATCGACATCTTTTGCTTGAAAATAAGTACATAGAGTATTGTTATATTGTTTAAAGAAAGGTATGTCCGACAGCAAGACCTTCTTCTTAAAATAAAAGGCTAATGATAAGACGCCAGACATAGTGGCAGAACGATAAGGATAAATCACAAAACGAGCATTCTTAAAAAGATAGCCAACTTCTTCGTCATCAATAAACCTATTCAAGCGAATAATATTTGGTCCCATTATATGGTCATACATTCCGCCCTTTCCAGCAATTACCAATTTTACCTTATCACTCAATTTTGATTTTTCATAAGCCTTTACTAACAAATCCACCCCTTTATACTTATTGATATTTCCAAAATAAAGTAAGTAAGGAGCATGTCCTTTTAATTCAGGAACTTGCTGTTGACCATTTTCTATATCCTTTGTAATTAATGTTGGAAAAGGAGCAAAAGAAATACTCTTTTGAGGATACATTTCTCTTAACATTTCTACCTGTCTTTTAGATGAGGTTGTGATATTATTAATCATCACTCTCATTTGCTTATTGCCCCACAAATAATAATTTCTAAAGCAACTTTTAACGAACGATTGTTTTACCGTTTCATGAGGAGTTAAATCATGGACTGTATAAAACATCTTACTCTTATTCTTGACACTTATCATCAATGATAGAGCTAAAGAAAAATCACCAGTTAAAAAGTGAATAACATCAGGAGACTCCGTTTCTATCAAGTCCATCATCTTACGAAAAACACGAACGGGATAAAATTTATACAACAACTTCAATGTTTTAAATGTAGGATATTCCACAAAAGTAGCATTCACATTAGAACTGATGTGTCTTTTATAAGATTTATTTCCTGAATTAACACATAAACATGAGACTTCAAATCTAGAATCATCAGCCAACGCATTTATAATGGTTGAAGCATATGGAATCATTCCTGAAGCAAATTCAGTTGCAACAAATAATACTTTTTTCTTCATGAGTGATAAAAACATCTTTTATATACTGCATTAATCCCTACGGAAGATATCGCGTGTATATACCTTATCCTTTACATCATCCAGGCAAGCATCGTAGCGGTTAGCGATGATGGCATGGCTCTGTGTCTTGAAGGCTTCGAGGTTGTTCTCTACTCTACTACCAAAGAAAGTACTACCCTCTTCCAATGTTGGCTCATAGATGATGACCTCAGCACCCTTTGCCTTGATACGCTTCATGATGCCCTGAATGGCTGACTGGCGGAAGTTATCGCTATTTGACTTCATGGTCAGGCGATAGACACCAATCACACAATTATGCTCCTTGCTGGCATCATAGCTGTTGGCATCAGCATAGCTATAATAGCCTGCCTTCTGGAGTACGGCATCAGCGATATAGTCCTTACGGGTACGGTTGCTCTCTACGATTGCCTCTATCAGGTTCTCTGGAACATCGGCATAGTTTGCCAGAAGCTGCTTGGTATCCTTTGGCAAGCAATAACCACCATAGCCGAAGCTTGGGTTATTGTAATGGGTGCCGATTCGTGGGTCAAGACCTACGCCATCGATGATAGCCTTGGTATCGAGTCCCTTTACCTCTGCGTATGTATCCAACTCATTGAAGTAGCTTACTCGGAGTGCAAGGTAGGTATTGGCGAAGAGTTTAACTGCCTCTGCTTCCTTCATGCCCATGAAGAGGGTATCGATGTTTTCCTTGATGGCACCTTCCTGAAGCAAAGCAGCGAAGGTCTTTGCAGCCTCTTTCATCTTTTCTACATCGGTCACCTTTCTGATTGCCTCGTTCTCCTCTGCAAACTCAGGACGCTCGATAATCTTTGGATAGCCTACGATAATGCGACTTGGGTAAAGGTTATCATAGAGTGCCTTGCTCTCACGAAGGAATTCTGGAGAGAAGAGGAGGTTGAACTTCTTCACGCCTTTCTTGGCATACTTTAAGTAGAGGCTGCGAGTGTAACCTACTGGGATGGTACTCTTAATGACCATCACTGCATCTGGGTTTACCTCCAGAATCAGGTCGATGACTTCTTCTACATGGGATGTATCGAAGTAGTTCTTCACTGGGTCGTAGTTGGTTGGTGCTGCAATCACTACGAAATCCGCATCCTTATAGGCTGACTTGCCGTCAAGGGTTGCCACGAGGTTTAATGGCTTTTCAGCCAAATACTTTTCGATGTAATCGTCCTGGATTGGAGAAATCTTATTATTGAGTTTCTCCACCTTCTCTGGTATTACATCTACTGCTGTTACATGATGGTGCTGAGATAACAGGGTTGCTATACTCAGACCGACGTAGCCGGTACCGGCTACTGCTACTGTTATATTCTTAAAATCATTCATCATGAATAAATTTGTTCTATGCTTATACAGTTCTTATTTTTGATTAATTTATTTTCCAAACTCCTTGATACGTTGTTCTTCTTTCAAAGAGCAAACAAGTAGTTGTCCGTGCTTCTCGGCTACGATATAGCCATCCAAGCCTTGAACAACCACCTTGCTTTCATCGGCTGCATGAACCACGCAGTTCTTGCATTCATACAAACGGATGTCCTTGCCTACCTTGGCATTGCCAGCCTCATCCTGCGGAAGCAAGGTTCGGAGACTACCCCAGCTACCTAAGTCGCTCCAGCCGAACTCGGCTGGCAAGGTATAGATTTTCTTCGACTTCTCCATTACGGCATAGTCAATGCTTATCTTCTCGCAGGTTGGGAAGAGTTTGCCGACCACCTCTTTCTCCTCTTCGGTATAGAAAGAAGGTGCCATCTCATCCATGATGCTGGCAAGGTTTGGCTGGAAGGTGCGGATTGCCTTGCTGATGGTATCAATGTTCCATACAAAGATTCCGGCATTCCAATAGTAATTGCCAGCAGCAAGGTATTGCTCGGCTGTCTCCAGGTTTGGCTTTTCCTTGAAAGCCTCAACCTTGTAGATTTCATCTACGGATGTTGGCTCTGCTGAGGCTATATAGCCATAGCCTGTTTCTGGGCGGCTTGGCTTAATACCGATAGTAACGATGGCGTTCTTATCGGAAGTATAGCTCAATGCCTTGCTGAGCACTCGCTGATACTCCGAAGTATTGATGACGAGGGCATCGGATGGTGTCACCACGATGTTGGCATCAGGATGCTGCTTCTGGATCTTCCAACAGGCATAAGCAATACATGGTGCGGTATTGCGAGCCTCCGGCTCTGCTAATATGTTATCTACTGGCATGTCAGGAATTTGCTCCTTGACTATACTGATGTATTTCTCGTTTGTCACTACCCACATGTTTCCGACAGGACAGATTGGCTTCAATCTATCAACTGTCAATTGAATAAGGGAACGGCCGACACCCATCACATCTATGAACTGCTTTGGGTAATCGGGGGTTGACATAGGCCAGAAGCGGCTGCCTACGCCGCCGGCCATAATAATTACCTGAATATTATTATACATGCTATATAAAAAATTACTCAAGAATTCTGTTAATATACTAATTGAACAGTTGCAAAATTTAAGATTCCCGTATCTGTTTTAACAAACAAGAGCAAAAATCAGCATAGCTACGTCCTACAGAATATCTTTTCATATTATCACACATTTTCTGATATTGTCCATCTGGCAACGATATTAGAAGCTGCATTTTTTTGCGCAAATCTTCCACATCTCCAGCTTTGTAAACCATTCCTATTCCAAGTCCCTCAACATCGACACCCATATTCGTATTATCGCTGATTAATACCGGCTTATGTAAAACGACAGCATCTACAAATGTTGTCAGACCATTTAATACATAGCGCTCCCCTTGATTACGAGGAACTATAGGGATAACAATAAATTTACTCTGTATATAATAGTGGAAAACATCTACATATCCTGTTGAATTTTTCTTCGAATCAGTTCCAGACAAAACGGTCACCTTATCCTTATCATAATCAGTGTCATTTATCGCAGAGATAATCATAGTATGAGTATCCAATTGATTTGCTGCCAAGATCATACTTCGATGGTCACGACCAGTCTTTCCGGCACTAATAAAATCATACCGAATATCTTTTACTGGAGCTGTTTGTATACAACGTTGAGCGAAAGCAATATCACCCCCCCATACAATGTTTGAAGTATTAGATAAATTCGCATAATATTTTCTTATACAAGAAGATATAAACAAAATCTTAGTATATCCTTTTGAACAAAAAATTGGTTTACCTCCATGATGGTGTATCTTAAAAAGTTTACGTTTACCTAAATGCAGCATATTAAACAGCGCAAAACCAGCAGTAAGTTCACCACACGCCGAATACACTATAGGAAAACTAAAATAACGTATAGCTAAATACAGACATTTATATATTGTGTTAATAAAATAGACACCCTTAAACGAAAAATGTATTAAGTCGCCAGGAACCTTGGCACAAGTTACGTCATAATACTCCAATAACTCCTCAACTCCCCAAAAATGATTTTTAGGACAAGAATCATTCTGTTCCAGAGTGCACAAATAGTTATTTATAAATAATAATTTTTGTTTCATTATTGCTTTATTCTATCATTGAAATGAAAATTATGCGTTAATGAATCTATTATACTCGCCAATAATAAACTCATTCATCGCTTGCAAGTACGCTTTGTTTTTTTGCTTGATAACATTAATAGCATCAGGATGTCCCCAAATTTTTTTAAGGAAAACAACCCAATCCTCGGGTTTGTCAGATGCAAACAAAGGAGCATCTTCTTTTCTAAATACACCAGCCATACTATGAGGATGTACCAAAGTTACCTTATCAAAAGATATTGCTTCGAAAGTCTTAATCTTTAAACCTGTACCTTGAAAGACAGGATTGATGGCAACATCTGCTTTAGCATAAAATTCTACAGGATCATCTATGTATCCCAAAGCCGTTACCCCCTCTATCTTGCCTAAAGAAGGCAAAACCTTACAAATACTACCACCAACAAGAAGTTCTGCACTTGGAAAGGATTTTTTTATAACAGGAAATACTTCTTTCAAAAACCATTTGATACCATTCTGATTAAATTCGTTGTTACCAGACAAGAACACCATCTTCTGATTCCCCATTACAGGCTGTGGATAATGATTATACTTTCCATACAGATTATACACCTTGCTGTTAGGAGAAAGAATCTGGAAATAATCAGCTTCCTGCTCCTGTAAAGCAAAGATATGAGGACAACGCTGCATAGCCTTAGCCTCTGTATCAGCTGTAATACACATTGTAGGCATACCTATCTTCAAATCCTTATAGGCTATGGCATCATGTGTAGCTATTGCCTTTTTAGGAATATGAATATGCTCAAATAAACGAGAGAGATAATAGTAATTGATAATACATACATCAAAGTGATATTGCGCATCAAGCTTATTCACCATATCATCCAAACCTACAGGATATTGATCATCAACCTTCCAATGGCTATGATTGAATTTCTTTCGATAAACCTTTTTCAAATTAAACTTAAATTTCTGCTGTTTACTAACCTGAAATAGGTGAAACCGTTCTCCCCAATACAGTGATGTCTTTTCTAAGCTCTCCTTATATGGTGCAGGATCATTTCTTAAACCAGGCTCATTAACATATAGAAAATGAACCTCATGACCTAATGCCATAAAAGTTTCCGCCTGAGATAATATCCACCATCGATTTCCCGCATCAGTAGGATGCGTAGGACATTTTGAAACTATTAATATTTTCATACTATTCTATAATCATATATCGTTTTGTAAGGTACACAAGCAGCCTTAAAAAAATATCCAGACCATAATGCTGGCGTACGATAAGCTAAATAAGAAAGAAGAAATAAAGCCACCAATAACTCAAACTTCCCTTTATACAATTTTAGAAAGAATTGTATTGCATAATTGAACAGCAAACATTGAGCAGGGAAGTATATTGCTGCTGCACGTGCCAAATCTCCCATTCCTGCCGCAAAAATCATAAAGATAGAATTATATATCATAAACGCATTTAATAAAACATTGTAGAAAAAATCTGTTTCCAATGCTTTCATTTTACGGATTATCAGATAATTTATTAAGAAAAAATAATTAAATGCCCAACCTAGAAAATTTTGAGTTGTAGAAAATCCTTCTGTTTGTCCTCCGGTATATGTCTGTAACTTAGCCGCCATAGACCCGTCATCAAATAACAAAGCAATTTGCGCAAAAAAATCTTGAAATCTAAATGCAAATATTGCAATAATAGGGTATATTACCAATAATACTTTTGATTTTAATTTAATATATCCTAAAAAATAGCAAGGAAATAAGACAATTGCTTGATTGTGAATGAAAAAAGCAGCTGTAACTACCATAAGATATTTTTTCAAATTTCTTTCCCTGATAAACCTCCAACACCAAAATGTTATAGCTAGAGAGAATCCTGCCCTCACAGGAAATAAGCCATTTGCTAATATTGTTAAAAACATATAACATAGTAAAGGTCTCTCACGAAAAAAATATGTACTAAATTTATAATTAGTAAGTTGAACAAAGCTACATAAAATAAAATTATAGAAATAAAAAGTACCAAATATGGACTTGATTAAAACATTAACAAAAACGAAACCTGGTTCAAGAGTTTGCAAACCAGTGCCATATCTATCATAACTAAATATATTCGACCATTTAGAAAAGAGGAAATGATCATAATATTGATCCCAATCTCCTCCGACTCGCCAACGTAATCCTCCTATAATGGTAAAAATTACGCACCAAACAATCATTATGATTTTTTTTTGTTTCAACGGCAAGAGTTCACCAATTATACTTGCAAAAAAAGACCAATATAATATATAATAAAATTCCATAATTCTAGTTTATTTTATTTATAAAATCGATTGATTTCATTTTTAATTCCATTATTTTTTCATTCAATACTCCAAAGTCAATTTCTTCCGTATTATCCATCTTTATTCCAAGCATCTCGCACAAAGACTCAATTCTAGAATTACCTCTTCCTTCATTGCCAAGAAATACAAAAGGTCGATTGAATATGATTGAGAACACACATCCATGGTATGAATCTGTGATAACTAGATCAGCACAACGAATATTATTAAGCCATTGACATATTGATACATCTCTAGTATCTTTCAATCCAACTTTTATGATTTCCTTTTCCAAATGTCTCCGGTAAACATTCAATACAGATTTCGTATTTTCAGTCTCATCCATTATATAACTGAAAATTTTACCAGAAGTCAAATCCTTTACTTTATTCTCTATTATCAATTTGATATAATCATTCTGAGTGAGAAGTAATGTTGGGTCTAGACATAGGCATGGTTTAGGTTTATTCCACCCAAAATTTCTCAGTAAATCCAGCGCAGACAGTTCTCTTACAGAGACCGCATCAAAACGAGCATATAGCTTAGCTAACTTTTTTGTCTGCTTAGCTGAATACTCATTTTTATTAGTACCCATTGATACAGAATAAGCTATCTTCTTTATATTATCAGGTACGAATTTTAAGAAGAAGTTTTCACAACCAATGCTATGTGTCATACCTTCTCTCCAAACCTGATCAGAGCCAACAACTACCGCATCATAATTACCAATATTCAGCAGTTTTTTTATCCCAGAAACATTTCTTACCTCAAATGTGTGTGGAATATATTTTTCATAAAAAGCCAAAGCATTTGCATCTATGATTTTTCGAATATCCTTAATATGTTTTTCCAATAAAACATCCACATTTTTCTGCCCTAGCAAATACTTCTTGATAATTCGCTTTGGAATGCTATACGGATATTTGTACCAAGGCAACGAGTAGTTGCACTGTAGGTTGATATGCTCCACCTCATGCCCCATTCCTTGGAGCACTTTGATGAGCGCATATCGCTGTAGATTTCCTCCATAATTATTGTCGAATGGAAGATTCAATAATGCTATTTTCATCTAATTCTAAAATTTACCTATTAATATTTTCAGATATTTATGATTGAACAACCATATTGTGGCTCCACTCAATGCAGTAGCCAATATGAATGTTATGATATAAAAAGTAAAGCCTGATATTGTTTCATAAGGAGAGATGATGTTGGGAAGTACCTTAGCCGCTAATCGGAGATAAGCGAAATGAGACATATAGACCACCAGCGAGCCTTTTCCTAAATACTCCAATACCTTATTGGCATTTATCTTCCGAGCAATCCACAACATAGCAATAGAGCCAGTTGTAGCATAAAAAAGATACAATGGTATCTGATGATACTGAATGACAGTAGAGTGAGTGTAAGAAGGAGTACAAGCCTTTCCTATAATATGTGTACCGACAACGCATACAATATAGGTGATGGAGATTGGCGCCAGATATTTCAGCAACTTATCCTTATGATTTTTCAAGAACTCTCCTATCCAAATGAATATCATCATACAGAGTGCATTGCGATAATGCAGATGGTTATTGAAATGTGCAGCATCCATTGATACGCCATCGTAGATATGGTTTAGGACAAAGCCAAACAGCATAATTCCCAGTGCTAGGACACCACGATAATAATCGTTCTGGATATATCGACATAAGAACCAGTATAAGATTCTTGCCATGAACAAGGCTGTAAGAAACCAATAGCTCTCTTCCATAAAGAACCATACCTGGTCACCTAAGCCCGCTGTCTTTTGCCATAGTTGAGTTTCTCCCCAGAACAAAGCATCAAGTCCTTTCCCGATGAGGGCAAAGGCGATGTATGGAATAAGCAATGCCTTGAAGCTTCCCCATAGGAAGGGTCTAAAATCCTTTTTGAAATTTGAGGTATATCCGTTGGTCAAAAAGAAGGCTTGCATATAAAAGCCCCAGAACAACCATGAACTGCCCCCCCACAACTCTCGATAACGCTGCTATCAACGCCAGCCCAACTAACGAATGCAGGGATATGCTGCCAAATCACCATCAGGATAAGTAGCCCTTTGCATACGTCTACATAATGTAATCTTTCCTTCATCTATATCTATTATTTTTTTATGAAATGAGTCCTGGCATGCTCCCTGCCCAAGCAGAAAAGTAGCTTAATAAAATTGCTCATGACAGTTTGCATGTCTGAGACTCTATAATTTATTATTTCTTTTATTCAATCTTAGACTCTTCATGCGGGTAATCCACCTGATTTTCATCAAGACGCTTAAGAGCCTCCTCAACCTTCTGCCAAGAGGCAACAAAGTCAGGATCTTCTGTTATATTCATCGTAAATATATATTTTAGATAGTATTCCTTTGTTTCCATAATTCTGACTTTTAAGAATTCGGATGCAAAGGTAAATACTTAATGTGTTAAAACCTTACGCTGTAATAAGGTTTACTCCAAATAGCCCCCTCCCCGCCAGCTTTCGCCAGCAGGAAGGCGGCGCCTTAATGGTTCTAAATCATACTAAAAAAAATGAAATTATTGTTTTCCAATCTCATCCTGGGCCTTCTTCAAGGCGCAGATTCTTAACTCCTTCTCTACTCGCTTCTTTACTTCCTTCTCTATCATGTCCTCTAAGATCTGGTCGAGAGGACGGGAGAAAGGATGCCAACCGTAATCGGCGTTCTCCTTCGTGTGACAGAACAACACCGTGCCAATACCCATCCATACCTTCAGGCGAACCTCCTCGCTAGCATAATGGGTGAAAATCCAATTGGTAAAACGAACAAACTCGGAGAGCAACATATGCTCGCCCTTGTTCAAATGAGTGAAGAAACTGCGAGTCAGGTGAAACGCTTTCTTGATGTCACTCTTCTTCAACACCCAGGCACGCATGCCTTCGGTCAACTCATGATAAGTCGCCTTCTCTGAATAAATG
>OOAD01001982.1_pt1 | contig 9934 bp, 7 predicted proteins | sample 1671151 | NCBI WGS metagenome assembly OOAD01 (sample SAMN06348127, study PRJEB24527) | human gut metagenome | biome: human gut; feature: ankylosing spondylitis patient; material: feces | host: Homo sapiens | place: China | collected 2015-10
TTCCGAAGGACACTCAGCTCTACCGCATCATGACCACCCGCTTAGAAGAAACCACACAGAACTGATAGGAGGATTTTGAATATGGATAAGAACTTCAACCTTGAGAATGCCAAGAACATCATCGCAGAAGTCAGCGGTGTTCCCGTGAATACCACGTTCGGCAGCATCACCAAGCCGATTGACCTTCTGCTTGAGATCATCGACATGAGCGCCGATCTCATCGCGCTCATCCGCGAGGAAACCGAACTGAAAAAGCATCACCGCGCCTACCTCCACGTTCATGAGGAACTGGAGGACTGCGCCGACGAGATTGCAGCGCGTATGCAGGAGATTTTCGACGAGACCACCGACTGCGTGATCGGACTGATGAAGGATGTTCACGAGACCTTCCGTGTCCGCAAGCAGGAAGCGGCGGAGGACGATGCCGATACCGTCACCATCGCCAAGGAAGACTACGAGACCATGATCGACGATCTGCTCACGATGTCCGAAATCATTCAGTGCGTCGCAGATATGCGCACGCAGGATGTGAAGGCAATCCGCGAGTTCGGCAAGTTCATCCCCGCCTTTGCCGCCTTTGAGAAGAACCGCCTGAGCCTCTATCGTGAGGCGGCGAAGGAAGCCGAGGAAATCTTCGACCGTTGGGCGGACGAGATTGACGATCTCGACGAGGACTTCATGGAAGACAAGGACTACGAGCCGGACGAGTATTACTCCGACTGATGCGCATTGAAATGTTGTCGGGTTTTACAGCCAACATTTCAATGTAAATGCAAATCCAGCAGAACAGGAGGTACACCACCATACAACTTGACATCATTCATACCGGCGATTGCCTTGAAATCCTGAAAGCCCTGCCCGATGACAGCGTTCATTGCTGTGTGACGTCCCCTCCGTATTACGCGCTCCGCGATTACGGCATGGATGCTCAGATCGGCAGAGAGACAACGCCGAAGGAATATATCTCGCGCCTGACGGAAGTGTTTACCGAAGTCAGGCGCGTCTTGCGTTCAGATGGAACGCTCTGGCTGAACATTTCGGACACCTACGCTGGAAAGGGCAATCAGGGAGATTTCATTGACCCGAAGAACCCCAACGGCAGAAACGGTCAGGCTGTGGCTCTCAACAACAAGGTTGAGGGCTGCAAGCCGAAGGACATGATCGGTATTCCGTGGATGCTTGCTTTTGCCCTCCGCGATACCGGCTGGTATCTGCGCAACGACATCATCTGGATGAAGGATAACCCCATGCCGGAGAGCGTCAAAGACAGATGCGCCCGCTGCTATGAGCATATTTTCCTGTTCTCCAAGTCCAAGAAGTATTTCTTTGACTACAAGGCGATCTCCGAGCCGATTGCTCCCGCAACGGCAGAACGCCTCAAGCGCGGCATGAAGGGCGGTAACAAATACGGAAAGCCCGTTCCCGGTCAGCCTCAGCCGCAGTCCATCAACCGCCCCCGTGAGCATGGCGAGATCAAGGACGCAGACATCAATCCGCTTCGCAATAAGCGCGATGTCTGGAAGATCAACACCGTTCCCTTCAAGGGCGGTCATTACGCCGCCTACCCTCCGAAGCTGGTTGAAACCTGTCTTCTCGCCGGTTGTCCCGAAGGCGGCATTGTGCTTGATCCGTTCATGGGAAGCGGCACAACCGGCATGGTTGCTTCGCAGATGGGGCGTCATTTCGTGGGTGTAGAGCTGAACCCTGAATACACCGAGCTTGCCTACAAGCGGATTGGAGGTGAAATCTGATGTCCAAGGAACCGGAGCTTAAAGCCCGCGACAAGGTAGTCGTGCGGATGACGCGGGAAGGCGCGGTTGAGGAAAACCTGACGGCTGGCACCGAGCAGCGTGTGTCAAAGAGGCTGGAAGATGCGGAGCTGGTGAAGCCCGGCGAGACAGTCGAGCCTTCCGAAGCTCTTTCTGCGGAGGAACAGAAAAAGATGCAGATGCGCCGTCAACAGCGTCAGTTTCAGGCGGAACACGCCGAGGATAACGACACACAGCCGCCCTCGGAAACGTCCGTCACAGAAGAGAAAAGGGCAGAAAATCCACCCCAGAATGTAACTGAACCGCTGTCCTCGTCGGAAACGCCGTTCAAGCCTCCTGTTTTGGAGCAGCACGGCGTTTCTTCTCATACCGGCACGGTGATTGCCGAAACGGTTGTCACGCACAAGCTGCGCAAGACCTCTGCGGTTGAAGCCGTTGATGCGGATGCTGTTCTCTCCCAAGCGGCGGAGACTTCCTCTGCAAAGCCGATCATCGACGATGCCGTCTCGACCACGAAGCGGATGCAGAAGCTCGAAAGGAAGTCCGAAAAGGCGCATGAGCGTCTGGACGCTGCCCGCGAGAAGCTACCCACGCACAAGGTTCTCAAGAAAGAGCGTGTCTTCGATGAAGAGACCGGCAAGGGCAAAACCCGCCTTCATTTTGAGGATGAGCTGAAAAAGCCCAAGGGCAAAGGCAAGCTGCAATTTGAAGCGGATAAAACCGTCCGCAAGGTCGGTGACACCCTCGCTTCCGGCATTCACGGCAAAATCCATGAGGTCGAACAGGAAAACACGGCGGTTGAGGCGGCGCATAAAACGGAGATCGCCGCTGAGACTGCCGCTCGGCATTTCCGTCATCATCGGGAAAGCAGCGTCAACAAGCCCTACGAGAAGGTCTCCAAGCTGGAACACAAGGCGGATGCTGCGGATGCGAAGCTCCAATATGAGAGAAATCAGCAGGAGCATCCTGAGATGAAGAAGCAGAACATGAACAAGCACTACCAGAAGCAGAGCATCAAGAAGGAATATGCCGCCGCTCGAAATGCCGGTTCTCAGACTGCCGGGACTGCCACAAAAAGCACCGGCAAGAAGCTCGGTGAGAAGGCGTCTGACAAGCTCAAGGAGTTCTTTGAGAAGAACAAGAAGGTCTTCATCTGGATCGGCGTCGGAATTGCCCTTCTCGTTTTGCTCGGTGCCGGAATCAGCTCGTGTTCGATGCTTACTTCTACCGGCTCGACGGTTATCGCTTCCTCTTATCTCAGTGAGGATGACGCGATGCTCGGCGCGGAGGCGCAGTATTGCCGGATGGAGCAAGAGCTGCAAAGCTATCTGGATAACTATGAAGGCACTCATGACTATGACGAATATCACTTCGATCTGGATGATATTGAGCATGACCCCTATGTGCTGATCTCCATTCTCTCGGCTCTCCACGAGGGCGAGTTCACGCTGGATGAGGTGCAGGGTACGCTCCAAATGCTGTTTGAAAAGCAGTACATCCTCACCGAAGAGGTCATCGTCGAAACCAGATACCGCACGGAGACCGACACATGGACGGATGCAGACGGCAACACGCACACGGAAACCTATCGCGTCCCGTATGACTACTACATCTGCAACGTGAAGCTCGAAAACTTCAACCTCTCCCATGTCCCGGTCTACATCATGGGGCAGGAACAGCTCTCCATGTATGCGACGTATATGTCTGTGCTGGGCAACCGTGAGGATCTGTTCGGTGACTCTCCCTATGTGGACAAGTACATCACAAATCCTCCCGCCGACTACGTTGTCAACCCAGAACACCTGAACGACGAGAAGTTTGCAACGCTGATTACCGAGGCGGAAAAGTATCTCGGCTATCCGTATGTGTGGGGCGGCTCCAATCCCGACACGTCCTTTGACTGCTCCGGCTTCGTCAGCTATGTTCTCACGAACAGCGGACTTGTGAATACCGGACGGCTTGGCGCACAGGGGCTTTACAATGTCTGTACGCCGGTTTCAAAGGCGAATGCACAGCCCGGTGATCTTATCTTTTTCGTCGGGACGTATGACACCCCCGGCGTGTCTCACGTCGGCATCTACGTTGGTGATGGGGTCATGATCCACTGCGGCGATCCCATTCAGTACACATCCATCAACTCTTCCTACTGGCAGCAGCATTTCTACGCCTTCGGAAGACCCGCCTATTAAAAGAAAGGAGTTTTGCATGAATCCCAAGTATCAGAAAGTCCTCTCCGACATTGAGAAGGCTGAAAAGAAGAAGTCCGAAATCGAAGGTCAGCTCAAGGAGCTGTACGACAAGAAGACAGAGCTGGAAAACCTTGAAATCATCAATACCGTGCGCTCTATGGTGATGGACAAGGATCAGATCATGGCGTTCCTGTCTTCCATGAAGGGCGGCACCAAGCCCGCTGAAAATACGGAGGTAATCGACAATGCGTAAGAAGTTTCGTTTTCTGACCGTCCTTGCGGTCTGCGTCATGGTTCTGTCCTGCTTCTCGGTGACGGCGTTTGCCTACGCCGATGACACCGATCAGAACCTTCCCGTTACGGAGGCAACCCAGCCGGAACAGCAGCCTGAGACTACTCCCGCGCCGGAAAAGCCGAAGGGTGAGCCGATTGACGATGAGGGCAACGCCTACACCCGCGACTTGCTCTATGACAAGGCAACCAACAAGCAGTTCATCACAGTCCAGACGAAGAGCGGCAACACCTTCTTCATTGTCATCGACTACGATGCGCCCATCAACGAGGATGAGGAACAGTATCAGACGTACTTTCTCAACATGGTCGATGAGAGCGATCTGCTTGCGCTGCTGGATGAAGACACTGCGGCTGCTCTGACTACCTGTAATTGCAAAGAGAAATGCGCTGCCGGTCAGGTCAACACCGACTGCCCGGTCTGCAAGACCAACATGAGCGAATGCACCGGCACAGCCCCCGCTACACCTGAGCCGGACAAGGATGCGGAAACCGATGTCCCCGCCCCTAAACCCGAAAAGAAATCCAACATCGGCATGATCCTCGTCATCTTCGTTCTTGCCGGTGCTGCGGGTGCAGCTTATTACTACATCAAGTTCGTCAAGGGCAGAAAGCCCAAGGATGAAGATATGGACTTCTTTGATGATGAAGGCTACGAGGAAGAGCCGTACATCAACGAGGATGATGAGCCGCAGATTGCGGAGGATGCTGAAACGGATGGTGATGAAGATTGATCTTAGTCATTGCTGAAAAGCCCAGCGTTGCCCAGTCCATCGCAAAGGTTCTGGGCGCAACGTCCCGCAAGGACGGCTACATGGAGGGCGGCAATTACATCGTTTCGTGGTGCTTCGGTCATCTGGTGGAGCTGGCAGACGCCAGCTCCTACGATGAGCGGTATGCCAAGTGGCGGTATGACGATCTGCCCATTGTTCCGGAAAGCTGGATGTTCGAGGTCACAAAGGACAAAGCACAGCAGTTCAAGGTGCTGTCCGCTCTTATGAAGGACAAGCGCGTCACCGAGCTGGTCTGCGCAACCGATGCAGGACGCGAGGGTGAGTTGATCTTCCGGCTGGTCTACAACAAAGCCGGATGCACCAAGCCCTTCAAGCGTCTGTGGATCAGCTCGTTGGAGGACTCCGCCATCCGCGAAGGCTTCCAGCATCTCCGGGACGGCAAGGAATACGACCGTCTCTATGAAGCGGCACTCAGCCGCTCGAAGGCAGACTGGATTGTCGGTATCAACGGCACCCGCCTTTTCACCACGCTCTATCACAAGAAGCTGGTGGTCGGGCGCGTCCAGACGCCGACCCTTGCAATGCTGGTGGAGCGTGACGGGAAAATCTCCACGTTCCAGAAGGAGAAGTATTTCAACGTCCACGTCGGCAAGGGCGATCTGACCGCCGATCTGGAAAAGGTCAAAACCGAAGAGGAAGCAAAAAGAATTGCGGCGGCTTGCGAGAAAAAGCAAGCCGTCGTTTCTTCTCTCAAGCGGGAGACGAAAACCGTCAATCCTCCGAAGCTCTATGATCTGACCACCTTGCAGCGCGAGGCAAACCGCTACTACGGCTTCACTGCCCAGCAGACGCTCGATCTCGTCCAGACGCTCTACGAAAAGAAGCTCCTGACCTATCCGCGCACGGACAGCCAGTTCATCACGGATGATATGGAGGACACCGCCCGTCAGGTCATTTCCATCGTCTGCCGCCAGCTTCCGCTTTTCTCCGGCGTTTCGGTTACTCCGGACATTGCCCGCGTAACCGACAACAGCAAGGTCACAGATCACCATGCCATTCTCCCGACCGTCCAGCTTGAAAAGCAGGATGTTTCGGCGCTCCCTCAGTCGGAGCAGAAAATCCTCAATCTTGTCGGGATGCGCCTTCTGTGTGCGACCGGCGAGAAGCACACCTACGCGGAAACGCAGATCACGCTCTCCTGCGAGGGCTATGCGTTCAAAGCCAAGGGCAAGACCGTCGTTCAAAACGGATGGAAAGCCATTGAAGAGCTGTTCAAGGCATCTCTCAAGACGAAGGAAAAGGACGATCCCATGAAGTCCCTGCCCGAAGTCCATGAGGGCGATGTTCTGGATGGTGTGTCCGCCAGCGTCACCGAACACTTCACAACGCCCCCAAAGCAGTACACGGAAGACACGCTCCTGTCTGCGATGGAGACTGCCGGAAACGATCAGTTCGACGATGACACCGAGAAGAAAGGTCTTGGCACTCCCGCAACCCGCGCCGGTATCATTGAAAAGCTGGTGAAATCCGGCTTTGCAGAGCGCAAAGGCAAATCCCTCATTCCCACGAAGGACGGCTGCAACCTTGTCTGTGTTCTGCCGGAACAGATCACCTCTCCCGCAATGACGGCGGAATGGGAAAATACGCTCATGGAGATTGAGCGCGGCAACGCGGATGCAGACGTCTTCCTCAGCGGCATTGTCCGGATGACCGGCGATCTCGTGAAAGCCTATCCGTTCCTCTCCGATGCCGAAGCCCAGCGTTTCGGCACGGGCAAGGAGGAAATCGGCAAATGCCCCCGCTGCGGCTCTCCGGTCTACGTCGGTAAGGGCAACTTCTACTGCTCGAACAAGGACTGCTCCTTCTGCCTGTGGGAAGACAACAAGTTCTTTTCCAGCAAGAAAAAGAAGCTGACCAAAAAGATCGCAAAGGAGCTGCTGGACAAGGGCTGGTGCCGAGTGACCGGGCTTTACACGCCGAAGAAGCCTCAGCTCTACGATGCGGTGATTCGTCTGGATGACAGCGGCGGCAAATACGTCAGCTTCAAGATGGAGTTTGATCGATGACCCGCCCAAAGTATGTTGCTTCATGCAGCGGAGGCAAAGACAGCGTAGCGACGCTCCTGCTGGCTGCACAGCACAATGAGCCGCTGGACGAGGCAGTTTTCAGCGAGGTCATGTTCGACAAGGATACAAGCGGCGAAGTCCCGGAACACCGGGACTTCATTTATGACCGGCTCAAGCCCTTCTGCGAAAAGGAGCTGGGCATCAAGTTCACCATTCTCCACGCGGACAAGACCTACGATGAGGTGTTCCATCATGTCATCACCCGCGGACCGCATAAGGGCGAGGTTCGCGGTTTTGCGTGGGCTGGGATGTGTGCAGTCAATCGGGACTGCAAAATCCCGCCAGTCCGCAAGTACAATGCCGCACTCTCGCCGGACACGGTGAGCTATGTCGGCATCGCGGAGGATGAGCCAAAACGCCTTGCGCGTCTGGATGGAGTAACGAAGGTCAGTCTGCTTGCCAAATACGGCATGACCGAGGCGGACGCCTACAAGCTCTGTGCGGAACACGGGCTGCTTTCCCCGATCTACGCTCACTGCCGGAGAAACGGCTGCTGGTTCTGTCCCAATGCAAGCGACGAAGAGCTGCTGCACATGATTACAAAACACCCGGAACTGTTTGACCGGCTGATTGAATGGGAGAAGGAGGATAACATCTTTCATCGTCGGCTGACACGCAGAGAAACCCCGTCTGAGGTAAAGGCTCGTTTATTGAGCAAATCTCAGATGGGGTTTTCTTCTCCCCGAAGCAAATGCGAAATGGAGGTTTGAGATGGCTGAAAACAAAAATGCACAGCAAGTCCGCGAAATTACGGACAAGCTGGAACAGGGCATCAAGGAGCTGTTTGAATCCGAGCGGTTCAAGGAATATCTCCGCACGATGTCCAAGTTCTACAACTATTCCTTCAACAACACGCTGCTCATTGCGATGCAGAAGCCGGAGGCAACCTATGTTGCCGGTTATACCTCGTGGCAGCGCAACTTTGACCGTCAGGTCATGAAGGGCGAAAAGGGCATCAAGATTCTTGCACCCGCGCCGTACAAGGCGCAGGAAGAGCGTGAGAAGATTGATCCTTTGACGCAGAAGCCGGTGATCGGCGCAGATGGGAAGGCTGTCACAGAAACAGTTGAGGTTCTGCGTCCTGCCTTCAAGGTGGTGAGTGTCTTTGATGTTTCCCAGACGGACGGCAAGGAGCTTCCGGACATCATCGTCGATGAGCTGAAAGGCACCGTCGAGAACTACGAGGCGTTCTTCGATGCGCTCAAGCAGGAGTCTCCCGTCCCCATTTCCTTTGAGGATATTCCGGGCGGTGCAAAGGGATTCTTCTCGCCGGTTGAAAGCCGCATTGCCATTCAGGAAGGCATGAGCGAAATCCAGACGGTCAAAACCGCCATTCACGAGATCGCCCACGCAAAGCTCCACGCCGTCAAGCCGGATGAGAAAGCCGCGCCAGAAGATAAGAAGGATCGGCACACCAAGGAGGTTGAGGCGGAAAGCGTTGCCTACACCGTCTGCCAGCGTTACGGCATTGAAACCTCGGACTATTCCTTCGGCTACATCGCCGGTTGGTCATCCGGCAAGGAAACCAAGGAGCTGAAAAGCTCTCTGGACACCATCCGCAAGACGGCGGCTGAAATGATCGAGGGCATTGACGCCAAGATGAGACTGCTATCACAGAATAGAAACATTGAACCTCATGTCGCACTTGAGATTGGAGGCAAAGGATATGTCGAGGTAAATACAGTCAAAGATGGTTTCGCATATCAACTCTTTGATTCTTCTCTAATCATGAAAGATCACGGTTTTGTCCCTGACCCTGACAGCTCTGCTTCCTCTGTTGCAGAATCGTTGTGTGTGGAATTGGGCGTGCTTGAGTCCGACATTCATGTTATTCCTCATCAGGATTTCGTGTTAATGCTAAATGAAAAAAACAGCAATCTCCCCATTTACCGCGAGACGGCGAATTACGCCTATGAAGCCGGTGAGATGGAAGCATATCGCGCCTCCCTTGCTGCAAACGAGGAATGCCGCAGTGCGATTGAAGCGGCGATCAGTTCCAACTACGGAGACAACCGGCTGGATGCGGATGCTGCCGTGAAAAGCGTCCTTGAGCAGTTCTCTCCGGAGCGCGTCCGATATGTCCTTGCAAACACCATTCAGCAGAAAGACTTTGACGGGCGTATTCCGCAGCCCCTCAAGGAATGGGCAAAGAGCATTGATGTCTGCCCGGAGAATGCCTCCCGCTTCCTTGTGGATAAACCCAATCCTGGACTGACGGCACTTTTCGTGGATGCGTTCCGACAGCAGACCGAACCTGAGAAGGAAGTCACTTCTGAGAAAACAGAGGAAAGAGACCCGGAGGTCGTTGCATGGGAGAGCGATGAGATTACCTCTATTGAGGTAAAAACCGTGGAGGTCAAGCCTCCCTTTGCGCCCTTGCCGGAGGAAGCGGCAAAAGCACCGAAAGCGCACCGCCTGACTGCCGAAGAGAAGGAGATCAAAGCCGCCGTCATGGACACGCTCAAGGGGCAGATTGCCTATAACAACGACGGTATGCGGGCGTCCTATCGCGCCTCTAACCACTCCTTCAATCTGCTGGCACGGAACGGCGTCAGGATCGAGGGTAACACGGTCACGCAGAATGGTGAGCCGATGTTCAAAATCCATCGCCGTCATGCGGCGCGGAAAACACAGGGCTGTTACCGTGAGCTGATGCCGACGCTGGAATACGTCAAGCAGGAGCAGAAACAAGAAAAGCCCTCCATCCGTGATCAGCTCAGGACTGCCGCAAAACAGCAGCCGGAGAAGAAGTCTCCGGTCAAATCCAAAACGCACGACATGGAGTTGTGAGAAAGGAGACGCATGAAGAAATACACAGACGTTGA
>OOAD01001984.1_pt1 | contig 9919 bp, 6 predicted proteins | sample 1671151 | NCBI WGS metagenome assembly OOAD01 (sample SAMN06348127, study PRJEB24527) | human gut metagenome | biome: human gut; feature: ankylosing spondylitis patient; material: feces | host: Homo sapiens | place: China | collected 2015-10
CGCGCCGGTGTACCAGGCCAGCGCACACTGCACCTGATCCGGCTCGGGGTTTTCGGTGTAGTACGGGATGTGCACACGCACACCGTTCTGCTGGTCCTGCACCGTCAGTCGGGGGCGGCTGGTGCCCTTGGGCATCCTGCTCAGGTAGTGCTCATCCAGAAACGCCAGCTTCTCGGCCATGTCCATCTTGCCATACAGGGTGATGCAGCAGTTGTCGGCACTGTAATGGCGGCGGTACACCCGCTGGTATTTTTCATAGGTCAGGGCCGGGATGGAGGCCGGGTCGCCGCCGGACACAAAGCCGTAGGCCGTATCCGGGAACATGGCCCGCTCCAGCGCGTTCTGCAGCTGCGCGTCCGGGGAGGCCAGCGCACCCTGCATCTCATTGTAGACCACACCGCTCACCGTGCCGTCCGCGTCCCGGTGCCAGCCCTCCTGCTCGAACACGGCCTTGTCCACCACAGCCAGCGGGCAGAACACGGCGTTCAGGTACACATCCATCAGGTTCTTGAAATCGGTCTCGTTGGGGGTGGCAAAGGGGTACACGGTCTTGTCCGGGAAGGTCATAGCGTTCAGGAAAGAGGCCATACTGCTCTTGAGCAGCTGCAAAAAAGGCGAGGTCACGGGGTACTTCTCGCTGCCCGCCAGCACCGAGTGCTCCAGAATGTGGAACACACCGGTGTCGTCGGAGGGGAAGGTGCCGAAGCCGATGCCGAACGCCTTGTTGGTGTCCTCGTTCTCCACCAGCAGGACAGTGGCCCCGCTCACATCGTGGTTCAGAACCGTCAGCACACCGTGCTGCTCCGGGCAGTCCTCGCGGCGCACCAGCGTATAACCGGGATAGTTCATGTTGTTTCTCCTTTGGGTCATATTTTTTCAAAGTGTTTGGCCCTATTGTACCACGCCTTCCGGTAAGACGCAACGAACAAAAAAGCCCTCCCAAAGGGAAGGCTCTTGCGGTTAAACCCCACCGTCATCCCTGCGGGATGCCACCGCCCCTGGTAGGGGCGGCCTTGGCAAAGAGATGATGCTTTACGTTATGCCAAGGGCCCCACTACTAGGGGGGCTGTCACCGCAGGTGACTGGGGGGTTGTTTTTACTTCCGATCCGACACCCGGAACAGTACGAATCCCACAATGAACAGCACGATCAGGCTGCCCACGCCCACATTGGCGCTGCCGGTCAGCTGGCTGCCCACACTGACGATCATGGTGCCCAGAAAGGATGCGCCCTTGCCGCAGATATCGAACAGGCCGAAGTACTCGCCCGATTTTTCCGGCGGAATGATCTTGGCAAAGTGGCTCCGGCTCAGCGCCTGGATGCCGCCCTGGAACATGCCCACCACAACGGCCAGCACCCAGAACTGCCACTGGTGCTTCAGGAAAAAGGCAAACAACGCAATGCCCGCGTAGGCTGCGATGCAGACCGGGATGAGGGTGCCCGAGGGGTATTGCCCGCTCAGCCGCCCGAACACCAGTGCCGAGGGGAAGGCCACGATCTGGGTGACCAGCAGCGCCAGCAGCAGGCCGGTGGTGTCCAGCCCCAGGGCCGTGCCGTAGGCCGTGGCCATATCGATGATGGTGTATACGCCATCGATGTAGCAGAAAAAGGCCAGCAGGAACCAGAACACCTGCCTGTCCTCTTTCAGGTGGCGGAGGGTGTGGCCGATGCGGGCAAAGCTCTGCCGGATGGCATGTTCCTGCACCTCCACAAAGTGCACCTGCTTATACTGGCGCAGCAGGGGCAGGGTGGTCACCAGCCACCAGGCGGCGGTGATAAAGAGGGCAAGATTCAGCGCTGTCATCTGGGAGATACCGATGCTCCCGGCCCCCAGCACCAGCGCCAGACAGACCACAAAGGGCACACAGCTGCCAATGTAACCCCAGGCATAGCCTTTGGAGGAAACCTCATCCATCCGGTCCGGCACAGTCACATCGCTGAGCATGGAGTCATAGAACACCAGACTGCCCGAAAAACCCACCTTGGCAAAGATGAAGATGAGCAGGAACGGCAGCCAGGTGTTTGCCATCCCCATGGCGCAGCAGCCGATCACGCCCACTGCCACACAGAAGGTGAAGATGGGCTTTTTGAAGTTGCGGGTATCGGCCAGTGTGCCAAGGATCGGGCTGAGCACCGCCGTGATGACTGTGACCGCCGAGGCCGCATAACCCCAGTAGGCCAGATACTCCACCGAGCTCAGGCCGCCCTCCTCAGCCAGTGCGTTGAAGAAGATGGGGATCAGCGTTGCCACCAGCAGCACAAACGCCGAGTTGCCCACATCGTATAAGATCCACGCCCGTTCCAGGCTGGTCAGGCGAAATTTTTGCTTTGCTTCGTTCATTTGCATTCCTCTCAAAATTCTCCGAAGGTGTGGTCATAGGCCTTGTCCAGCGGTGCGCCGTTGGAGAGCCCTTCCACATATTCCGTGATGAGCCGCACTGCCAACGGGAGAGCCTGCTGATACAGCGCTTCCAGCTCTTTGTCGCTGGCCTCGCACCGGGGATTGGGCTGGAGGTTCGCCACCAGCCCGTGCATGACATCATAGGTACCTGCCGCTTTCAGGGCCGTCAACACCACCCAACGCTTGACCGGGCTGGTAGCCTGCAGCAGATGGTGCACCCGCACCATGCCCCGCATGGCTCCGTAGGTCTCGTCTGCCGTGACATTTTCGTAGAACGGCGCAATGATCTTTGCAAACTCCCGGTTGGGGCGGATATGCCCCGCCGTGAAAAAATGCATCGGGTCAAGCCCGTCCTCCCGCATCAGCTGGTTGTCAAACTCCGTCTCGATCTCGCAGTGGCTCACACCGCTTTCCCGGGTGTAGCGCTCCACATAGGGGTGGCAGGTGCTGTCCAGTGCAAAGTGGCAGACGAACCCCAGCGCATAGGCCAATGCAGCATTCTTGTTGCGGGCCGTGTTCACCACGCCCCGGGCCCGGGTAAAGAACACTCGGCCCGGCTGCTCGTGCATGGCGTTGCCCAGCCGGTTCACGGGGTTGGACTGCAATGCCCGGTAGTAGAACATCAGGTCAGGCCCGTGCAGGCCCATATCATACAGCGGCCGGTACGGGGTGATCTTTTCCCGCAGCTCCCTGGGCAGCTGCACCAGAACATCCGCACCAAAGCGGCGGTGTGCATACGTAGATGGCATATCCTCTCTCCTCCTTTTCGTACCAGAATCAGTATAGCAGAATCCCACCCCCGCCGCCACCCTTCTGGGTCTGATTTGTGTAAAATTTTTGAGATATTTTTCATCACGCCCATCCCATAGCGTAAAAACGCCCCGCCGGTCTCCCGGCAGGGCGCTTTCGCAGGGTGGTATTGCAGACCAGTTCGGTCTGTGAAACGCCCGGCAGCTTTCAGCTATTCCAAACGATCAGTCTTTTTTCACCATCATCTTGCTGGCCTTATAGATATCGCCGCAGCCCAGAGTGATGACCAGATCACCCTCCCGGGCATTCTGCTTGACCCAGTCAGCGGCAGCCTCCAGGCTGTCCACCAGCACAGAGTTGGGGATCTGCGCCGCCAGCTTTGCGCTGGTAATGGTGGGGTCGTTGGGCTCGCGGCTGCCCATGATGGGGGTGATCACCGTGATATCAGGGATCTTGAACACATCCACAAAGTCGTTGAACAGCATCTTGGTCCGGCTGTATGTAAACGGCTGATGGACTGCGATGACACGATTGTAGCCCAGCTCCTTGGCGGTGTTCAGGGTCGCGCGGATCTCGGTGGGATGGTGGGCGTAGTCGTCCACGACCACCGCGCCGTTGCACTCGCCGTAGACCTCAAAACGGCGGCCTGCCCCCTTGAAGTTCAGGGCAGCGTTGGCGCACTGCTCCACGGTCAGGCCCACAGAGCGGCAGACAGCACACATGGCCAGTGCATTGTAAATGTTGTGGCGGCCCGGCACTGCCAGACGGATGTGGCCCAGCTCATTGGTATCCCACTCCTTCAGATCAAACTCAAAGAAGCCGGGCTTGTACTCCTGCACGTTGACAGCACGATAATCGGCCGCATTGTCAATGGCAAAGGTGCGCACGCGGCGGTCCAGGGTGTACATGACATCCATGGTGTTCTTGTCGTCCGCATTGGCAAAGATCATAAAATGGGTCATCAGGGCAAAGCGCTTGAAGGCAAACTTCAGCTCGCCCATGCTGCCGTAATAGTCCAGATGGTCGTTATCGATGTTCAGCACCACGGACATATAGGGGGTCAGCTTGAGGAAGGTCTCGGAGAACTCGCAGGCCTCGATGACGATATCATCCCCCTTGCCGGCCTTGCCGTAGCCGCCGATGAGGGGCAGCTTGCCGCCGATGACTGCAGAGGGATCACGGCCTGCCAGCTCCAGCGCGGTGGTGATCATGGAAGTCGTGGTGGTCTTGCCGTGGGTACCGGAAACGCAGATGCTGTCCTTGTACAGGCGGCTCACATAGCCCAGCAGAACGCTGCGCTCCACGGTGGGGATGCCATAGGAAGCGGCGGCGTTCAGCTCCACGTTGTCCTTGGCAATGGCGGCAGAGTAGACCACCAGGTCAACGCCGATCACGTTGTCCGCAGCATGACCCAGGCTGACCTTCACGCCCATCTCCCGCTCCGAACGGATGATGCTGCCGTCCAGCACATCGCTGCCGGAGATATCATATCCCTTGGCAGAGAGGATCTGGATCAGCGGATACATACCGCTGCCGCCGCAGCCGATGAAGTGGATCTTTTTTACATTATCCAGCAGATGCATGGTATAATCAGTAACGAACATAAGCAGGCAAACCTCCAATAAACAAACGGCCGCAGGGCAGACCGAATCCATCTTAATTCTTGGGTACTACTTATTATATAATTTTTGGCCGACAAAATAAACAGTTCCGAGCGAATTTTCGGAAAGAACCAGAAACTCCGGCACATTTTTGTGACAACTGTACAGATAGCCCATGGATTTTCGCCCCTTTTGCACACTTCATAAAAGATTTACATTTTTTATCGGCTTGATAGCTAACAATTTTGAAGTATTTGTGGTATGATAGTTGCGAATTTTGAACTATCACGCTGCCGCCAGACGCGCGGCTGGAAAAGAGGAATCTCATTTTGAACATCAAGATCACTGCGGACAGCACCTGCGATCTGTCCGAAGCGCTGCTCCGGCAGTGGAACATCAGTCTGATCCCCATGCACATCCTCATGGGGGAGGAAAGCTATCTGGACGGCGTTACCATCCACCCCGCCGATGTATTCGCCCATGCCCAGAACGGCGGCAAAATGCCCAAATCCGCCGCCCCCAATCTGGTGGAGTACACCGACTTCCTCGCCCCCTTTGCCAGAGACTACGATGCCGTCATCCACATCAATGTCGGCTCCAAATTCTCCTCCTGCTTCCAGAACGCCCGGCTGGCGGCGCAGGAGTTCGGCAACGTCTATGTTGTGGACAGCGAGAATATCTGCACCGGGCAGGGCTATCTCGTCCTGCAGGCAGCCAAGTGGGCCGCTGACGGCCTGCCGCCCAAGAACATTTCCATGCGCTTACAGGGCCTTGCCAAGCGGGTCGAGTTGAGCTTTGTGCTCAACCAGCTGGACTACATGGCCAAAAGCGGCCGCTGCTCCGGCGTGCTGGCCTTCGGGGCCAACATTCTGGGCATCAAGCCCAGCCTGGCCGTCATCGATGGTGAACTGAAAGTCGTGCGGAAGTACCGGGGCAGTCTGCCCATCTGCGTGGGCAAGTACATCACCGACCAGCTGGCGAACCGGGAGGACATCGACCGCAGCATGGTGTTCATCTCTTCCACCCAGGCGAAGCCCGGCTGCATGGAGGCCATCAAGGCCGGACTGCGGCAGTACGGCAATTTTGAGAATGTCTACGAGACCGACATCGGCACCACCATCGGCGGCTATTCCGGCCCCGGTACCATCGGCATCGTGTTTGCACGCAAGCAGTAAATTTCTCCCTGCACACAAAAAAGACGCGCTCATCACAGAGCGCGTCTTTTTTGCTTGATATCCGGTTTTCTCAACTCAGCCGTCCGCTCTCTACCGAGAAACTCAGGTCGGCCACGGCCATGGTGGATCTGCGGTGGGAGACCAGCAGGACAGTCTTTTCCCTGCACTCATCCCGCACAGCCTTGAGGATGATCCCTTCGTTCAGGCTGTCCAGATTGGAGGTAGGCTCGTCCAGCAGGAGAAAGGGTGCATCGTGCAGGAAGGCACGGGCCACACCGATGCGCTGGCGCTCACCACCGGAGAGTGCACCGCCCAGCTCGCCCACAGGGGTATCATATCCCTTGGGCAGGCTGTTGATAAAGCCATCCAGCGCGGCCTTTCTGCAGGCAGCCTCCACCTCGGCACGGGTGGCATCGCGACGGGCGATCCGGATGTTGTTTTCTATGGTATCGTCAAACAGCTCCGTTTCCTGGGTCACAAGACTTTCCTGGGCGCGCAGGGCGGCAGTGTTCACGGCGCGGATATCACGTTCACCAAACCGGATGGTGCCGCTGCTCACATCCCAGAAGCGCATGAGCAGCCGCAGAAAGGTGGATTTGCCGCTGCCGGAGCGGCCCGTGATGCCCACGATCTTCTTTTCCGGGATGGTCAGGCTCAGGTCGTGGAGCACCTCTTCCTTGGCGTAGGCAAAACTGACATGCTCAGCCTGTGCACCGGTAAAGGTGGTATCCGCGCCGTCGGTCACATCGGCAGTCACGGGGTCCTCGTCCAGCAGGTCAAGGACACGGTCGGCACTGGCGAACACCTGGGTCAGGCTGGCACCGAGGTTGGCCAGCGCCACCACCGGGCCAAAGGAGCTCAGGGCCGACAGGGTACAGACCAGCACCCCCTCCGCGCCCAGCTGGCCATTCTGATACAGCCGGATGCTCACCCCCAGCACAGCCAGCGCCGTCAGCACGATGAGGGTGTTGGCGGCACCCACAGTCACGCCCTCGCGGTACTTCATGGCCTTCTGCTTCTCCCCCAGCGTCTCGCTGTGGGCCGTGATGCCCTCGGCACGCGCGGCGGTGTTCTGGTACTGCAGGATATCCCGCAGACCGCGCAGGCTTTCCAGCAGATAGCTGTTGGTGTCGGCCAGAGCCTGCCGGTACTCGCGGGCGGCTTTGTCGCCCCGTCTGGCAGACCACACCGGCAGAGCAATGCCCACCAGCAGATAGCCTGCCAGCAGCACCAGTGCGGGCAGAATATGATAACTGGCCGTAAAGCAGGTCATGCCGGTCACACAGAGGATCGCGATGCAGACCGGCGAAATGGTGTGGGCATAGAACACCTCCAGCTGCTCGATGTCGGCGGTGATCAGGGAGATCAGGTCGCCCCGGTCACGGCCCTCCAGCTTGGCGGGGGTCAGGCGGCGGAGCGCGCCGAACACCTTATCCCGGATGAGGGCCAGCAGCTTGAAGGCGATATAGTGGTTGGAGGCCTGCTCTGCGTAGCGCAGCACGCCGCGCAGCAGGGCAAAGACAAGGATGCAGACAAAGGCTGTGCCTACGCCTGCCAGCGGGCTGGGCAGGCCTGCCGCCGTGAGCAGGGCAAAGCCGCCGAAGATCGTGATAAAGGTGGCGCAGAAGTGGCCGATGACCCCCATGACAATGGCCGCCAGCATGATGGGCAGCATGGGCCGGACCAGCACGATCAGCCGTGCGGCAATGGCAAACGGTCTGCGGTGTTTTGTGTTGTTCATGCGCTCACCTCCCCAAGGTCTTCCAGCTGTTTCTGGGCGTTGTACAGGCGGCTGTACACCCCCTGTGCCGCCAGCAGGTCGTTGTGCGTTCCCTGCTCGGCGATGCGGCCTGCCTCCAGCACATAGATGCAGTCGCTGTCCACTACATTGGCCAGACGGTGGGAGATCAGGATCACTGTTTTCTTCCCCGCCAGGCTGTGGATGGCTTTCATCATATCGTTCTCGCTCTCGGCATCCACATTGGAGGTCGCCTCGTCGAACACATAGATGGGTGAATCATGCAGCAGGGCACGGGCCATGGCAAGGCGCTGGCGCTGCCCGCCGGACAGGTTGGAGCCGCCCTCGTGGAGCGCCGTTGCAAGGCCGCTCTGGCTGCGGCAGAAGTCTGCAAGGTTCACCTGCTCCAGGGCCGCCCAGAGCTCGGCTTCGGCTGCATCGGGCCGGGCCATCCGGAGGTTTGCTTCCACCGTGCCCTTGAAGATGGCCGCATTGTGGGGCACCAGTGTCAGCAGGCGCAGGCGGTCGGCCTGCTTCCATTCGCTGACCGGGATGCCGCCCAGCGTGACCTCTCCCTCCGTCGCGGTGCGGGCACCGGACAGGATGGCCGCTATGGTGCTCTTGCCGCAGCCGCTTTCGCCCACCAGCGAGACAAAGCTGCCCTGCGGGATGGTCAGGGACACATCGTGCAGGATGGTGCGCTCCTTCTCGTAGCCAAAAGTGACATGCTCCAGCGCAAGGGTGCTGTCGGCCGGGTCGGCAGTCTTTTCGCCATCTTCAGGCTCCTGGGCAGAGAGCAGCCTGAAGATCTTCTCAGCCGAAGCCGCGCCATTCATGGCAATGTGGAAGTAGCTGCCCAGCAGGCGCAGGGGCAGGAAGAAATCCGCCGCCAACAGGAGGATGGTCAGAGCGCTGGTCAGGCTGAGCTGGCCTTTGGCAAAGGCCGATGCCGCGCTGATGATGCCGAGACCCGCACCGCCATAGGCCATCAGGTCCATCAGGGTCACGCTGTTCAGTTGCATGGTCAGCACCTTCATCGTGATCTTGCGGAACCGCTCGGCCTGGGCATTCATCTCCTCGTGCTTCCAGCCGTCTGCCTGATAGATCTTCAGGGTGGTCAGGCCCTGGATATTCTCCAGAAAGCTGTCGCCCAGGGTGGTGTACTCGCCCCAGTAGTTCGCCAGCAGCTTCTTGGCGAACTTCTGCACCGCCACAATGGACAGGGGGATGAGCGGCACACAGCACAGCAGGAGGATGGCCGAGCGCGCGTGCACACCCACCAGCAGCACAAACAGGGTCACCGGGGCCAGCAGGCTGTAAAACAGCTGGGGCAGATACTTTGCAAAGTAGGTGTCGATCTGCTCTACACCCTCGCTGGCCAGCATCACAGCTTCACTGGTGGCCACCGTCTCGCTGTAACCAGCCCCCAGCCGGGTGAGCTTTGCATAGATGCTGCTGCGCAGGGTGCGCTTGACATCCTTGGAAGCCCGGTCGCTCATATCGGAGGCGCAGAGGGTAAAGCCATAGCGCACCGGCACAGTCAGCAGACAGAGCAGCATCCCCTGCCAGAGAGCATTGCCGGTCAGGCTGCCCGCAAACACGCCGCCGATGAGGCGGGATACCGTCATCACCAGTACCACATTGCACAGCATCCCCAGCCACTGGAACAGCACGTTCAGCCCCACATAGCGCAGGGCCTTCCGATCGAAGGAAAGCAGTTTTTTGCTGATCACGAAGCGTTCTCCTTTTCAGATTCATCCGGGCCGAACAGGCGGTCATATTCGCCGGTAAAAGCCCGTTCGGGCAGGGCCGAAGTCAGGGCCAAAGCGGCATTATAGCGTTCCTCCTCGGTCATGTCGATGCGCACGGGCGGAAAATGCGTCAGCACCGTTTCCAGTTGAGCCCTGACCGCCTTTGCCACAAAGATGCCCCGATCGGTCAGATAGATCTTGCCATAGTGTTCCTTCACGATCATTCCCCGATCCATCAGCAGGTTCATAATGCGCACCACGCTGGGCTTGGTCACGTTCAGCTTTTCGGCAATGCTGCGGGAGCAGATATCCAGATGCGTCTGGGAGACCTCATAGATGGCCAGCAGATACCGCAGATGGGCTGCTGTCAGTTCCATAGTATCACTCTCTTCTATAATAATGTAAGCCGCTTCCAGTGTTATCCAAAGCTAACTTTTTTCATTCTAAAAAAGGGCGCGGGCCGATTGGATGTTCGACCCGCGCCCAGCGGTTTTTACCGATCA
>OOAD01001985.1_pt1 | contig 9906 bp, 7 predicted proteins | sample 1671151 | NCBI WGS metagenome assembly OOAD01 (sample SAMN06348127, study PRJEB24527) | human gut metagenome | biome: human gut; feature: ankylosing spondylitis patient; material: feces | host: Homo sapiens | place: China | collected 2015-10
TTTTAATATTTTCTAACTTATAAAATTTTTTTCAAATTTTTAATATATAAAAATACGGATATAAAAGCAATTTTACTTTTATATCCGCAATATTTCTTTTTTCTAATCTCTTAATCTAGTTTAAATTTATCTTTAAAGCTCTTTTTCTTTGGCTTTTCATCTTCACTTTGGTTTAGTGTATTTCCTGATACTTTGTCTAACTGTTTAATTAACTCTTTTTGTTCATGAGTCAATTTTTCAGGTACTCTTACAATCAAAGTTGTATATTGATCACCACGAACTGCTTTATTTCTAATACTTGGAACACCTTTTCCTTTTAATCTGATTCTTGTTCCTGTCTGTGTTCCCGGTTTTATGTTAAACAATACATCTCCATCTACAGTATTAACTCTTACATCTCCTCCTATTGCTGCCTGTGCAAATGAGATTGATGTATTTGTATATAAATCCATTCCATTTCTCTGAAAGTTTGGATTGCCTATAATTCTAACCTGTACTAATAAGTCTCCTCTTGGTCCGCCATTTCTTCCAGGTTCACCTTTTTCTCTGATTCTTACACTCTGTCCGTCATCAATACCTGCCGGAATTGTAACTGCAATCTTTTTAAGACTTGAAGTATATCCTGTACCGTGACATGTTGTACATTTATCCTTTATAACCTTACCTGTTCCGTTACATTCAGGACATGTTGTAATATTCTGCATTGTTCCAAAGAAGCTCTGCTGTGTTGTAACTACCTGACCTCTACCTCCGCATCGGCTACATGTTTCAGGTTGTGTTCCAGGCTTTGCACCTGTTCCATGACATGTTGTACATTCATCTTTAAGATTAAGACTTAATTCCTTTTCGCATCCAAATACAGCTTCTTCAAATGTTATTCTGACTGAAGCACGAATATCTGCTCCTCTCATAGGACCATTGCTGTTTCTTGAACTACGTCTGCCTCCGCCAAATATATCTCCGAATATGTCTCCAAATATATCTCCAAAGTCTGCAGAATTAAAATCAAATCCTCCGGCTCCTGCTCCTGCGCTTCCATCAAATGCTGCATGACCGAATTGATCATACTGACGTCTCTTATCAGCATCACTAAGTACAGCATATGCCTCTGATGCTTCTTTAAACTTCGCCGCAGCTTCTTCCCCAGGATTTACGTCCGGGTGATATTTCTTAGCCAATTTTCTATATGCGCTTTTTATTGTGGCTTCGTCAGCATTTTTATCAACGCCTAATACCTCATAATAATCTCTTTTTTCCGCCATTTTTATCACCTTTCATATTAGTATGAATAAATAATCTGCAAATAAAACACGGATGTCATACCCTAGTCCTATTTTCATTATTTTTATATTAGTATAAATAACTTGTAAAACCCGTCCGGGCTAAACCCGGACGGGATACATTCTATCATATTCTATAACCCAGTGCTATATGTGTATTCAGATTATACTTCCTTGTAGTCACCATCAACTACATCATCTGCTCCAGCTCCTGCATTAGGATCCTGGTAAGCTCCCTGTGCTCCCATATCAGGACCTGCTCCCTGTGCTCCAGCCTGTGCCTGAGCCTGTTCATACATCTTTGAGAATACTTTCTGTGAGCTTTCCATTAATTTTTCTTTTCCATTCTTTAAGCTTTCAATCTGAGCATCTGTGATGTTCTGGTCATCTGTAATTTCAGCAATTACAGCCTTTAATGCATCGATGTCAGCCTGAACTGCTGCCTTATCATTTGCATCAATCTTATCACCAACTTCATTCAAAGCATTTTCTGTCTGGAATACCATTGAATCAGCTTCATTCTTAGCATCAATGCCTTCCTTACGTTTCTTATCCTGTGCTTCAAATTCAGCAGCTTCTTTTACAGCCTTATCGATATCTTCATCAGACATATTTGAACCTGCTGTAATTGTAATGTGCTGTTCTTTTCCTGTTCCTAAATCCTTAGCTGAAACATTTACGATACCATTTGCATCAATATCAAATGTAACTTCAATCTGTGGAACACCTCTCTTTGCTGGTGGGATTCCATCAAGTCTGAACTGTCCAAGGCTCTTGTTATCTCTTGCGAACTGTCTTTCACCCTGTACTACGTTGATATCAACGGCTGTCTGGTTATCTGTTGCTGTTGAGAATGTCTGGCTCTTCTTTGTAGGAATTGTTGTATTTCTTTCAATTAATCTTGTTGCGATACCACCCATTGTTTCAATTGATAATGAAAGTGGAGTAACATCAAGAAGTAAGATTTCGCCTGCGCCTGCATCACCTGCAAGTTTACCACCCTGAATTGATGCACCGATTGCTACACATTCATCAGGATTCAAACTCTTAGATGGTTCATGACCTGTAAGCTGTTTAACCTTATCCTGTACTGCAGGGATTCTTGTTGAACCACCAACTAATAATACCTTTCCAAGTTCAGATGCTGTAATTCCGGCATCTCTTAATGCATTCTGTACAGGAACTGCTGTTCTTTCAACAAGGTCTCTTGTTAATTCATCGAATTTAGCCTTTGTAAGTGTCATATTAAGATGCTGTGGTCCCTGTTCATTTGCTGTAATGAAAGGAATGCTGATTTCGACCTGAGTTGCTGATGAAAGTTTCTTCTTAGCATCTTCTGCTTCAGCTTTAACTCTTTCCATAGCCATCTTATCGTTTGAAAGGTCGATACCTGTCTTGCCCTTAAAGTCTGCTACCATATAGTCCATAATCTTCTTATCAAAGTCATCACCACCAAGTCTGTTATCACCTGAAGTTGATAATACTTCGATTACACCATCACCAATTTCGATAATAGATACATCAAATGTACCACCACCTAAATCGTATACCATAATCTTCTGTTCTTTTTCATTATCAAGACCATAAGCTAAAGCTGCTGCTGTTGGCTCGTTGATAATTCTCTTTACATCAAGACCTGCAATCTTACCTGCATCTTTTGTTGCCTGTCTCTGTGCATCGTTAAAGTAAGCAGGTACAGTAATAACTGCTTCTGTTACTTTTTCACCAAGATAAGCTTCTGCATCAGCTTTTAATTTCTGAAGAATCATAGCTGAAATAGCCTGTGGTGTATAACTCTTACCATCAATTGTTACTTTATAATATGTACCCATATGTCTTTTAATTGATGAAACTGTACCTTCAGCATTTGTTACAGCCTGACGTTTAGCGTTATCACCAACTAATCTCTGACCATCTTTCTTAAATGCTACTACTGATGGAGTTGTTCTGAATCCTTCAGCGTTTGCTATTACTGTAGGTTCTCCACCTTCCATTACTGCTACACATGAATTTGTTGTTCCTAAATCAATACCAATAATCTTTCCCATGATTGTTTCCTCCTATATAATCTAAAAACTTGTTAATATCTTTATTTGAAATGGTATGTTGTTAATTAGTTAGCAACCTTTACCATACTGTGACGGACAACTGAATCTCTGTATTTGTATCCTTTCTGTAATTCCTGGGATACCATGTTTTCTCCAAGTTCCTCGTTGTCCTCATGCATTACTGCATTGTGAAGTTCAGGATCAAATTCCTTTCCTTCAGCTTCGATAACTGTAACTCCCATATCTTCAAGAGCTGCTGTCATCTGTTTATAGATAAGATTCATTCCCTGACCTACAGGTGAATCCAAATCCTCTTCACTAAGAGCTGCAACGCCTCTTTCAAAGTTATCAACAACCGGTAAAATTTTTTCTATGATTGCCTTAGCTCCTACTTCGTACATTGCTGTTTTTTCCTTTTTGTTTCTGTAATTCTGAAACTCTGCAAAAAGTCTTTGATATTTATCATTTAATTCTTCAATCTGCTGATCCTTTTTGTCTTTCTTATCTTTCTTTTTGAAAAACTTCTTTTTAGTATCTTCAGATTTTTCAGAAGTTTCTGTATCTTCAGCTTCCTGTTCATTAGCTTCTTCTACAGTTTCTTCTGTCTCAATATTTTCAGCCTTTGCGTTTTCAGCTTCATTATCTTTAACTTCATTATTAGTTTCTTCGGTAATGTTTTCATCCAAAGTTTCTTTTTCTTTTTCCATTGGACTTTCCTTTCTTTCTTATTCTATTGTCTAACTAAGCTTTGCTATAAATGTTCATCCTTAAATGTATCGCTTAGTTGTTCTTTCACATTTCTTAAAGCATCTACTACTTTCTCGTAGTCCATTCTCTTCGGTCCGATGATTCCTATTGTTCCCTTGAAACCATCTTCCAATTCGTATGTTGCAGTTACAACACTGCAATCTTTCATAGACTGTACAGGACTTTCACTTCCAATGTAGACCTGAATACCTGTTTTCTCATCTCCTTCATTAATTAATTCGGTAAGCTGAGACTTTTCTTCTAATGTAGTAAGTAACTGGCTTGCTCTTTCTTTATCACTTAATTCAGGATATTTGAAAATGTTGGTTGCACCTGAAGTATAAATCTTCATCTGCTCCTCTGTTGCAATTGCTTCCGTTATTGCTTTCAAAACCTCGCTTACAACTGCTTCAAACTCTCCTGCCTGTGATGCCAATGTAGTCATAACTCCTAAATTAATTTCTTCAATTGATAATCCTGCAAGGACTGTATTAAGAGCTACATTTAATCTGACTACTATTTCCTGGTTAACATCCTTGCTGACTTTGACAATTTTGTTAACCACATGGTTCTTATCTGAAACTACCGTACAAAGAAGACTCTTTTCTTCCAAAACTGAAAGCTGTACGAACTTAATTCTGTTAGTCTGTGCTTTCGGTGTGGAAACCATTGTGGCGTAATTAGTATTAGTTGCTAACATCTTCGCCATATTCTGTAATAAGGTTTCAACCTTATCAACTTTCTGAATAAGTAAATCTTCCTTTTCAGTAACTTTCTTCTCTCTCTCATCAAGCTCTGCCATCCTGTCTTTAAGAATATTGTCTACATAAAATCTGTAACCTTTATCAGTTGGAATTCTTCCTGCCGATGTATGTGGCTGAACTATGTAGCCTAACTCTTCAAGGTCTGACATTTCATTTCTAATTGTTGCTGAGCTTAAATTTAAATCTGTATATTTGGAAATGGTTCTGGAACCTACCGGTTCGCCTGTCTCAAGATAGTTCCTAATAACAGCGTCTAATATTTTTTCTTTTCTCTCATTAAGTTCCATGGCATCTCCTTTCTTTTTCTGTTAGCACTCGTTTAATTTGAGTGCTAATATTTTATCTGTGTTAAAGTTACCACTCCTCAACTGCTTTGTCAACATTTTTCTAAAAAAAGTTTTGTAAATAATTTGTGAACTTTCTTTGTACGCGATTGCATAACACGTAGCAATCCGTTCAATCAATTGGGGGAGATTTCTAATCTGTATAAGAAAAAGAACTGTTACTCCGGCACTTGAACTCTGCCAACTTAACAGTTCTTTTCATTGTGGTTATTATATTTTTATTATAGCTTTCATCGTCATTGCTATTCCAACATTTATTAACTAATTCTTTGCTTTTTCTACTGCTATAAATCCAAATGTTTCAGGTCCAACATGAGTTCCTATTGTAGGTCCTATCTGATAACATTCCTTAAACTTAATTCCTTTTTCTTCAACTTTCTTTACAAAGTTATCAAGATTCTCTGTTCCGTCTGAATAAATTCCATAAATTGGAAATCTTTCATCTAAGTCCATTCCTTCTATATAACTAACAAGTCCTGCAATGGCTTTCTTTCTGCCGATAAACTTACCTTTTACAATTAACGTTCCTTCCGGAATTGAAATAACCGGCTTAAGCTTTGCAAAATTACCAAAACCTGCTTGCATCTTTGTAAGTCGTCCACCTTTGTATAAATTTTCAAGATTGTCAATTGCAAGGTTAATTGATATTCTTGATTTTAATTCTTCCAATGCCTCTACAATTTCATCTACAGTTTTTCCTTCATCTCTTAACTGCATTCCGTAATCTACCATTATCTTTATAGCATATACTGCTGTTTTTGAATCTATAAGATGGATTCCGTCATATTCAGCCATATCTTTTGCAATATTGGCACTCTGATACGTTCCACTTATTCCACCTGAAAGCATAACACCTATTATCTGGTCTCCATTAGCCTTAGCCTCTTCGAAAACATCAAGAAATGCCTGTGGTGATGGCTGAGCTGTCTTGGGGAAAGTATCTTCCTCCCTCATTCTCTTATAGAATTCACTTCTGCTTATTTCAATTCCATCTTTATATGTATCATTATCAAAAGTAATTGACAAAGGAACAAATGCAATTCCTTTTTCTTTTGCTTCATTTACATCATAGTCTGAACCTGAATCTACCATAAATTTAATCATTATATTTTACCTCTTCACCTTTAAGTGTTTTTATTGTACTTGCTTGTATCGTATACGTCAATAGGCTATTGAATTCTTTTCAAATCCGTAGCATAATAGTGTTTCAGCACAAAGTAAAAATCAATATATTTTGTACTAATTATAAAGGAGAGTTAACAATATGAATGAATCTGTTTTATCATTTAAAGATAAATATTTTGGCGATAAAAATTTTTACAAAATGACCCTTACAATTGCCATCCCCATTATTATCCAGAATCTTCTTACTAATCTGGTTAGTATGGCTGACAATATTATGGTAGGACAGCTTGGAACCAATCAGATGTCAGGTGTTGCAATTATAAATCAGTTGTTTTTTGTTTTTAATCTTTTAGTATTTGGAGGAATGTCCGGAGCAGGACTTTTTTCAGCCCAGTATTTTGGACAAAAGAATCACAATGGTGTTCGTGATGTTTTTAGAATGAAGATTCTTATTGGCATTACAATTATTGCTATTTCTATTTCTGTTATGATTTTTCTTCATGAACCGCTAATTAATATGTTTCTTCACGAAGGAAGCAGTTCAGGAAATATTCAGGAAACATTCAATTATGCAAAAAACTATCTTTACATAATGGTTATTGGAATTGCACCTTTTGTTATTTCTAACTGCTACAACACTACTCTTAAAGAATCCGGACAGACTGTTGTTCCTATGAAAGCCGGAGTTTTGGCTGTAGTATTTGATATAGTTCTCAATTACATATTTATTTTTGGAAAATTAGGATTTCCTGCCATGGGCGTTGTTGGTGCAGCCATCGCCACTGTTATTTCTCGTTTTGTTGAATGTGGTTATCTTGTAATTTATACTCATATACATTCAAATGATTATCCTTTTATTAAACATTGCTACAGAACTCTTAAGGTTCCGGGGTCTCTTGTTAAGAAAATAATTATAACCGGTGCCCCTCTCATGCTTAACGAATTTTTATGGGCAGGTGGTCTTACATTGCAAACACAGGCTTTGTCCACTAAAGGTCTTGCCACTGTAGGAGGCCTAAATATTTGCAATACTATTGGAAATATTTCTAATTGTATTTTTGTTACAATGGGAACAACTATTGCTATTGTTGTAGGACAACTACTAGGTGCCGGAAAACTGAAAGAGGCCAAAGTGACTGCTACACGAATGGCTGCTTTTTCACTTTTAATATCATTTGGCATGATTATAATTCTTGGCCTACTTGGACCTGTATTTCCACATTTCTATAATACAACCGACGAAATACGCGAACTTGCCACAAAATTTATATGGGCTGTAGCTGCTGCAACACCATTTATATCGCTGTCAAATTCTGAATATTTCATTTTGAGAAGTGGTGGAAAAACTATAATTACATTTCTATTCGACAGTTGTTTTGTCTGCCTTGTAAATGTACCTGTTGCAATGTGTCTTACAAAATTTACCGCCATACACATTGTTGGAATATTCTTCCTTGTAAATATGCTTGAAGGTATTAAGGCATTAATAGGATTTATAATGGTGAAAAAAGATATTTGGCTTAACACAATTGTTGACTAAAAATAATTAAGAAAAAAGAACAACCGATTCATTTTTTGAAATCAGTTGTTCTTTTTATATTATTGAAATGTAAAACATCAAACTGTTAATTACTCCAATTGTCACCTGCCTGGTGCTGCCACAATTTAATATATTTTTAAAACAAAAATTCTGACATTACATAATTGCTTAAATCTATACCAAACTCTGTAAGCTTAACGTAACCATTGTCATTTATAAGAAATCTTTTATCTTCCATTTTTTTCTGAACTTTTCCGTAGACTTCCATATAAGGCTTCCCAAAATACCGTTCAAACTTTTCCATGCTTACACCTTCCATCATTCGAAGCCCTAAGAACATAAATTCTTCCATTCTGTCCCGTTCAGTAAGCTGCTGTAGATTTTTTACTATACTGTTTAGAATATTAACCTGATTTTCAACTTCACTGGAATTTTCCACATTATTTATTGAATTCTCTTTGATATTGTTAGTTAATACTTCGATATATTTATTTATATCTGAAATATTATTATAACGATTCTCTTTATACAAAGATGCCGCACCAATGCCAAAACCTAAATATTCTTTTCGCTGCCAATAACCTATGTTGTGCTTACATTCTTTCCCCGGTTTGCTATAATTAGATATTTCGTATTTTCTATATCCATTAGAACGCAAAATATTATTTGTAAGATAATACATCTTTCTTTCACTTTCTTCATCGGGAAGAATATTTATACCTTTTATATGAGCTTTTTTTACTCTGTCATACATTAATGTATTTTCTTCAACTATAAGACTATAAGCTGAAATATGCTCCGGCTCTAAGCGGACTACTTTGTTAAGGGTCTCCTCGTAACTTTTTAAAGTCTGTCCCGGCAAAGCGCTCATTAAGTCCACATTAATATTGTCAAAGCCACATTTTCTTGCCAAATTATAGCTTTCAAGAAATCCTGCATAATTATGGATTCTTCCAATGGACTTTAGTTCTTCGTCATTGGCACTTTGGAGGCCAAAACTTATACGGTTAATTCCACTTTTCTTATATTCCCAAAGCTTGCTTTCCGTAATAGTTCCCGGATTGCACTCTATTGTAATCTCAGGATTTTCAGACATATTACAATTATCTCTTAAAACTGACATAATTTTTGAAATCTGATTTTCTTCTAAAAGTGAAGGTGTGCCTCCACCAATAAAAACAGTGTCCACAACATATTCTGACATTTTATTCTTATTTAGCTTTATTTCATTAATTAATGCCTCAACATATTTCTCTTTAGTTTCCAAATCTGCCGGTGCTGACAGAAAATCGCAATAATCACATTTTTTTACGCAAAAAGGTATGTGAATATAAATTTCAAGTCCATTCATTATTTCTACTCCAAAACTTATTCATCATCAAGTTTTAATACTGCCATAAATGCTGACTGTGGAATTTCCACATTGCCAACCTGACGCATACGTTTCTTTCCTTCCTTCTGTTTTTCAAGAAGTTTTCTCTTTCGTGAAATGTCACCGCCGTAACATTTTGCCAGAACGTCCTTACGCATAGCCTTAACTGTCTCTCTTGCAATAACCTTACTGCCAACTGCCGCCTGAATTGGGACTTCAAATAACTGTCTTGGAATTTCAGTTTTTAATTTTTCACACATCTTACGACCGCGTTCGTAAGCTGACGCTTCAGGAACGATAAATGACAATGCATCCACTTCCTCTTTGTTAATCAAAATATCAAGCTTAACAAGCTTAGCCTGTTCGTAGCCCTTTAATTCATAATCAAAAGATGCATAACCTCTTGAACGTGATTTTAAGGCATCAAAGAAATCGTAAATTATTTCATTTAATGGAATATCATATTTAAGCAATGCTCTTGAACCTTCAACATATTCCATACTGATATATCGTCCTCGTCTCTGCTGACAAAGCTCCATAATTGCACCGATAAACTCTGTTGTTACCATAATTTCCGCACTTACAATAGGTTCTTCCATATGTTCAATCTCACTTGGATCCGGAAGGTTTGTTGGGTTTGTAAGGTCAATTACTTCGCCATTTTCTTTATATATTTTGTAAATAAC
>OOAD01001995.1_pt1 | contig 9851 bp, 6 predicted proteins | sample 1671151 | NCBI WGS metagenome assembly OOAD01 (sample SAMN06348127, study PRJEB24527) | human gut metagenome | biome: human gut; feature: ankylosing spondylitis patient; material: feces | host: Homo sapiens | place: China | collected 2015-10
AGAAATTATCCATCAGAATAATAGGAAAACAGGAAAAAGAGTTCTTTTGACAAATGAGAGGTTTTTGTGTATGCTGTAGAAAGCACCAACAAATAAAATCGGAGGTTTTTGCATATGAAAGAGTCGATCCATACCATTCCGCTGATGGATGCATTCAAGGCGGAAGATGAGTGCCCGTTCTGCTATCTGGAGCGGGAAGCAGAGCAGCATGCGATTTCGTTTGCGCTCGGTTCCGGCGCATCCTATATGGAGGATGATGTGCGTGCGGAAACAGACGCGATGGGATTCTGCCGCCACCACTATAAAATGATGTACGATTACGGAAACCGTCTCGGAAGCGGTCTGATTTTATCCACCCATCTGAAAAAACTGAACCAGGAGCTTGCCGCACAGATGGATCTGTTTGCACCGGGAAAATCCTCGGTGTTCAAGCGGATGCAGAAGACATCCCTCGACAAACAGGGCCGTGAGACTGCGATCGGCCAGTGGATTGATGAGAAGACGCATTCGTGCTACGTCTGCGATCACTTCAAGGCAAACTATAACCGCTATCTTGATACGTTCTTTGATCTCTACAAAAAAGACGAGGAGTTTGCAAGACTGTTCCGCGAGGGAAAAGGCTTCTGTCTGCCGCATTTTGCGGATCTGGTAGAAACGGCGGAGAAAAAGCTGAATGATAAACAGAAAGCGGAATTTTACCCGACTCTGTTCAAAATCATGAAAGAAAATTACCAGCGGCTGCAGGAAGAGGTAACATGGTTTACTGACAAATTCGATTACCGCAACAAGGATAAGGACTGGGGAAATTCAAAAGATTCCATCCAGCGCTGTATGCAAAAATTAGGCGGCGGCTATCCGGCGGACGAGCCGTTTACGGAAGGATTATAATTCTTGTTTATAAAAGGAGCATAAAGTTTCGATGCAGAAGTTTTATCAGAGATTAAAAGAGAATCAAAAGGAGCGCGCCCGGTGCGCGTTTCTTGTTTTGTATTTCGGCGTGCTGGCGGTGCTGCTGTTTCTGGCGCGCCCGCTGCTGGATACGACGGCGGCAGACCGGGAGTGGAGTATTCACTTTCTGTTCCCGTGCCTGCTGGCGTGTATCATACTGACGACAGTTGTCAGTTTCTGCCGGTTTGCTGCAAAGCCGGACCAGAAACCAAAACCGCGCTATGTGGGATGGAAACAGCCGATTCTGATGCTGGCAAACGCAGCCTATCTGTTTGCCACACTGGAATTTGTCACAAACAGCCAGTTCCGGGAGATGAAATGGTATTATGCGTTGTTGAATATCGGTGTCATTTTCGTACTTTCCATTCTCGTTTCCCTCTTTCTGAACTCCATCCGCCGCGCGATGATTTTCATGAACATCTTTTATTTCTGCATGAGTCTGGTATTCTACTATGTTTATCTGTTCCGCGGAGAAGCGTTCCAGCTCATCGACCTGTACAGCATTGCGACGGCGGCGGACGTAGTCGGCGGCTACAAATTCGAGATCACAGGTGAAATCGTGACTTCGTTTATCACGATGATGCTCGTTGTGCGCCTCTGGCTGCAGAGCCGGGAATACCGTTTTGCACGGAAAACGAGAAATAAAATTCTGCTCCGCGTGGCTGCTGCTGCGCTGACGCTCGGAACATACCTGGCGTACATGAATCTGAACTGGAACGCCGAGTTCGGTGTCATCAGTGACCTCTGGAATCCGGCGAAGACATACCGCCAGTACGGAACGACAGTCGGTTTTACCGCGGTCGCCAAATACATGCGCCTGACACCGCCGGACGGCTATTCGAAAGACGAAGTGACAGCGATTGCCGATACGAGCGAGAAAGAGACGAAAACAGAAGATCTTCGAAAAGATAATGCGGATAGCGTGACACCCGTCAACATCATCGCGATCATGAACGAGTCGTGGTTTGACTACCGTTCCGTCGGCGATCCGCAGACGAGCGAGAGCTACATGCCGTTCCTCGACTCGCTGACCGAAAATATCATCAAAGGGCACACGCTGACGTGTACCAAGGGCGGCGGAACAGCAAAAACGGAGTATGAGTTCCTGACCGGAAACTCCTGCAAGCGGTTCCCGGGCATGGTGCCGTACGTCAGCTACTTTACGCACAGCCAGTATTCCCTTGTCACGACGTTAAAAGACCAGGGTTATCAGGCAATTGCGATGCATCCGAACAAGGCGACAAACTGGAAGCGGAGCACGGCATACCGTTTCCTTGATTTTGATGATTTCATCTCGATTGATCAGTTCTCCGATACGGCCAAGCGGTACCGCGGCATGATCAGCGATCAGGCGAACTATGAGAAGATCGTGGAAACCTACGAGAACAAGGAGCCGGGCAGCCCGTTCTTCCTCTTTGATGTGACGATGCAGAATCACAGCGGCTACACGAACCGTTATTTCCAGGCAGATATCAACTGCAACGGCTACGACAGTGATGAGGCCGATCAGTATTTCTCCCTGTTAAAGCTTTCCGATGAGGCAATTTCCTATCTGATCCGGTATTTCCAGCAGGTGGACGAGCCGACGATGATCATTATGTTCGGCGATCATTCCCCGAAACTGCCGGATGCGTTTGAAACATGGATTGCCGGAGACGCTTATCAGAATCTTTCGGTCGAGGATCAGGAGAAGTTCTATGGAACCCCGTTCTTCATCTGGACCAACTACAGCATGAAATCCGAGAGCAATGTCTGGATCAGCACAAACTATCTCTCAAGCTATGCGTTAAGCCTTACCGGCCTGGAACTGACGCCGTACAACGAGTATCTGCTTGACCTGCGCGAGAAGATGCCGGCGCTCAATCACCTCGGCTTTTTAGCAAGTGACGGAACCTGGTACCGCTGGAACGACAGCGATGCGCCGGAGGAGGATCTCGAGTACGAACGGCAGTATGAATGCCTGCAGTACAATGAACTGATCGACAAAAAAGACCGGGATGACAGCTTTTTTACAATTTCCGGTGAAAAAGACGAAGAATAAGGGCTTTCCCTACTTGCCAGAAAACGGAAATCTATGGTAGACTATACTCCGTATGACCGGGAAACCCCGGCGGTAACTTCACGTTTACAATTAAGAATAAGAAAATGAGGTTTTAAAAAGTATGATTGCAGCAAATAATGTGACACTTCGTGTCGGAAAAAAAGCGTTGTTTGAAGATGTCAATATCAAATTCACCGAGGGAAACTGCTACGGCATGATCGGTGCCAACGGAGCGGGAAAATCAACCTTTCTGAAAATCCTGTCCGGCCAGCTTGAACCGACAAACGGAGACGTAACCATCACACCGGGCCAGCGTCTTTCCTTCCTCGAGCAGGACCACTTCAAATACGACAGCTATCCGGTACTCGACACCGTTATCATGGGAAATGCCCGTCTCTATGAGATCATGAAAGAGAAAGAGGCGCTGTACGCAAAAGAAGACTTCACCGATGAGGACGGTATCAAAGCGAGCGAGCTCGAGGGTGAGTTTGCAGAGATGAACGGCTGGGAGGCAGAGACCGATGCAGAGCAGCTCTTAAACGGCCTTGGCATTGAGCCGGAACTGCACTACGCACAGATGGCAGACCTGACCGGCAGCCAGAAGGTCAAAGTTCTTCTTGCAAGAGCCCTGTTCGGAAACCCGGACATCCTTCTTCTCGACGAGCCGACCAACCACTTGGACCTCGATGCGATCGAGTGGCTTGAGGAGTTCCTGATCAACTTCGAGAATACCGTTATCGTTGTATCCCACGACCGTTACTTCCTGAATAAAGTCTGCACCCAGATCGCAGATATAGATTACGGAAAAATCCAGCTCTATGCCGGAAACTACGACTTCTGGTTTGAGTCCAGCCAGCTGCTGGTAAAACAGATGAAAGAGGCGAACAAGAAGAAAGAGGAGAAGATCAAAGAGTTACAGGACTTCATCTCTAGATTCAGTGCCAACGCATCGAAGAGTAAGCAGGCTACTTCCCGTAAGAAAGCCCTGGAGAAAATCCAGCTCGACGATATCAAACCGTCCAGCCGGAAATATCCTTACATCGATTTCCGTCCGAACCGTGAGATCGGAAACGACGTTCTGCAGGTAGAGGGACTGACCAAAACCGTAGACGGCGTGAAAATCCTGGATAACTTAAGCTTCACCCTCGGAAGAGAAGATAAAGTTGCTTTCGTCGGAAGCAACGAGCAGGCGATCACCATGCTGTTCAAGATTCTGACCGGAGAAGAAGAGCCGGATTCCGGTTACTACAAATGGGGCGTAACCACTACACAGGCTTACTTCCCGAAGGACAACACCGCAGAATTCGACTGCGACCTGACTATCGCAGACTGGCTGACCCAGTATTCCGAGATCAAGGACGTAACGTATGTCCGCGGATTCCTCGGAAGAATGCTTTTTGCCGGTGAGGACGGCGTGAAACGTGTCAGAGTCCTTTCCGGAGGAGAGAAAGTGCGCTGCCTGCTCTCCAAGATGATGATTTCCGGTGCAAACGTTCTCGTTCTTGACGAGCCGACCAACCATCTGGATATGGAGTCCATCACTGCACTGAACAACGGTCTGATCAAATTCCCGGGCGTGCTGCTGTTCACCTGCCACGACCATCAGTTTGTACAGACCACAGCAAACCGTATCATGGAGATCCTTCCGAACGGCGCGCTGATCGATAAGATGACCACCTACGACGAGTATCTTGCAAGCGATGAGATGGCAAGAAAACGTCATGTCTACACAATGACAGAGGAAGATAATTAAAGATGAGCAAAAAGACGACAGTTTCCGGCATTCTGCTGGTGTTGCTTGTGCTGGCCACAACGCCGCTTCTTGGAACGGACAACGTTTCGTTCCTGAAGTGGTGGCTTATGACCCTGGTGCTCGGTATTGGATTTTATCCGGCTGCCGCAGCGCTGTTTCCGCGGTTTCATGACCGGGGATGGATGTTTTCTAAAGTGCTTGGCATCGTTGTTTCCGGTTTTGCTGTATTTGCTCTTGGAAGCTTCGGACTGGTTCCGTTTACCGCACCGGTCTGCCTGATCACAGTCGGTGTACTGATCCTGGCTTCTTGGATTTTCGGATGTTTTAAGGTACGCGTCCATGCGACGGAACCCGACTTCCTGATGATGGAAGAAGTGTTGTTTTTCGCCTTTTTCCTTCTCTGGACCTACCTTGCGGGCTTTCACCCGGAGGCACACGGAACCGAAAAATTCATGGATTATGGTTTTATGAAGGCCATGATGCGCAGCACCGCCGTTCCGGCAGAGGATCTCTGGTACAGCGGAAGCGGTATTAACTACTATTACGGCGGCCAGTTATATGCCGTATTTCTGACGAAGATTACCTTCACGGATGTAAAGCAGACGTACCATCTGATGCGTACGATGGTGGCATCGTTCGCGTTTGTTCTGCCGTTTTCGATCACCTACCATCTGGCAGAGTCGCGTGCGTGCCACCGCATCCGGAAAGAGGGCGGCAATAAAAGCCAGATTGCACCGGTGCTTGGCGGTCTTCTTTCGGGAGGCGCCGTTTCCCTTGCAGGAAATATGCACTATGTGATTTACGGCTGCATCCGACAGTGGCTGGGACTGAACGAATCGGCTTACTGGTTCCCGAGTTCGACCCGCTATATCGGGTATGACCCGCTTGTGGAAAATGACCGCACGATTCATGAGTTTCCATCGTATTCCTTTGTGCTCGGCGACCTGCATGCCCATGTGGTGAATGTCATGTTCGTCCTGCTGGTGCTGGGCCTTTTATATTCCTACGTGAAAAATACCTGCCGTGATCCGGAAAAAGAGTGGAAATGGTCGTTAAAAGACGTTCTGCTTCAGCCGCAGATCATCGCGGCGGGCTTTCTGATCGGTGTGTTCCACTGGTCCAACTACTGGGATTTTATTATCTATTTCGTCGTGATTGCAGGCTTTGCGCTGTACGGTGCGCTGTACCGGTATCATGCGCGGGCGAAAGAGACGATCGGAACGGTTCTCCTGCAGGCTGCAGAAGTTTTTGCAATTGGAACGATTGTCGCCCTTCCGTTTACAATGAAGTTTGAGACGATGGTTTCCGGTGTCGGCATTGCCAGGCACCATTCGATGCTGTATCAGCTGGCGATTCTCTGGGGCCTTCCGACGGTGCTCGTTGTTCTGTTTATCGCAGCCGTTCTGCTAGCATGGCGGAAAAACTGTCATCTTCCGGGCATGGAGCGGCAGGGACAGATTGTACTTGCCGATGGAAAGACGCAGGAAGAGGTGGAAGAGCAGGCCGTTGCCCTGATTCTGGGAGAGAAAAAACCGGAGCCGGGCGAAAAAGAAACGGCGGAAAAGCCAAAAAAAGTTTCTGCCTTCTGTAATTTCTGGAGAGAGATTGCGGTGAGCGATATGGTGATCGGTATTTTAGGCCTCTGTGCCATCGGCCTTATCATCATTCCGGAGCTCGTCTATGTGCGCGATATCTACGAAGAATCGTATGCGCGCTCCAACACGATGTTCAAGCTGACGTATCAGGCATTTATCCTGTTCGGTATCTGCATGAGCTACATCATCACGCGGTTCCTGCTCTGGAAAAAAGAGCGGATTCTGCAGGTGTTCGGCGGAATCGGGCTGGTACTGCTTTTATGGACCTTCGGCTATTTTGGAACGAGCGTGTACTCCTGGTTCGGAAATGTTTTCGATCTGTCCGAGTACCGCGGACTCGATGCGACAGCGTATCTGGAAAATGTCTTTTCCGAGGACGCAGGTGCCATCCGCTGGCTGGATGAAACAATAGAAGGACAGCCGGTTGTGCTTGAGGCGAACGGCGACAGCTACAGCGATTACGAGCGCGTTTCCGCAATGACCGGTCTTCCGACCGTGCTTGGATGGTATGTCCATGAATGGCTCTGGAGAGGGGATCCTGCAGACTTAAATGTCCGCGCCGAGGACGTGAAACAGATGTACACCTCGACCGATACGAATGAAGTGCTGCGCCTGCTGGAGCAGTATCATGTGACCTACATTTTTGTGGGAAGCAAAGAAAAGGAGAAATATGGCGATGCGCTGAACGAATTGCTGCTGCAGTCCATCGGAGATATCGTTTACCAGGATACTGCGTCCGGTACGTATATTCTTCAGGTACAGGATACATAAAGAACAAAAACAGGAGAAAAGAACCGCCGGGTGCGGCATCTTTTCTCCTGTTTTTCATATAATACAGAGAATGCAGAAGAAAGTGCGAAGGGCAGACCATGCGGAGATTCCGAAAAGTGCGGCACGTTCCTCTGCCGCTTCTGGCTGTGATAATGGCGGCTATTCTGTTTGCAGAGCTGGCACGGTGTGAAAGAGAAGGCGCGAAAGAGACAGCGGCGGAAGTAGAAAAAAGTGTGCCCCGCCGTGCGGCGCTGACATTTGATGACCGGCCGAATGCGTGCTATACGCCGGAGGTGCTTGAAATTTTAAAAGAAAATGAAATTCCGGCAACGTTTTTTCTGCAGGGGCAGTGTCTTGCCGGAAACGAAGAAATCGTCCGCCGGATGCATGCGGAAGGCCATCTGATCGGAAATCATACGTTTCATCATGTTCAGCTTACGAAAGTATCAGAAGAGGAAGCGAGGGAGGAGGTCGTGAAAACAAGCAATGCAATCTACGAGATCACAGGGGAATATCCCGTCTATATCCGTCCGCCGTTCGGGGAATGGAGAGAGGGGCTGGACCTTGCAGTGACGATGATCCCGGTACTCTGGGATGTGGATTCCCGCGACTGGGAGAGCCAGAACACCGCGTCGATCTGCAGCGCGGTGCTTCCGAATGTGAAGGATGGCAGCATTATTCTCATGCATGACGGCTACCGCGCGACGGTGGAAGCGCTGCGGCGGATCGTAAAAGAATTAAAAGAAGAGGGATACACGTTTGTGACGGTGCGTGAGCTGATTGAAGAATAGCTTCCGCGGATTCCATCGAACATAGTTGCGGAGAATCCGAGATTAAGGGGTTGAGGATACCCGCCAAAATGTGATAAGATAAAAGGCAGGAAGAAAAATGGGGTGAAAAATACATGGATTTGTTTGATTATATGAAAGAAACCACAATGGAAAAAGAGTCCCCCCTCGCATCGCGCATGCGCCCGACAACGCTGGACGAGGTGGTTGGACAGGAGCACATCATCGGCCCTGGAAAGCTGTTGTACCGTGCGATCAAGGCGGATAAACTCGGCTCCGTCATTTTCTACGGCCCTCCGGGAACGGGAAAAACGACGCTTGCCCGCGTCATCGCCAACACGACAAGCGCAGAGTTTACCCAGCTGAATGCCACGACAGCCGGCAAAAAGGATATGGAAGAAGTCGTAAAAGAAGCGCAGCAGCGGATCGGCATGTACGGCAAAAAGACGATTCTTTTTGTCGACGAGATCCACCGCTTCAACAAGGGACAACAGGATTATCTGCTTCCGTTTGTGGAGGACGGCACACTCGTTCTGATTGGCGCGACGACGGAAAACCCGTATTTCGAGGTCAACGGGGCGCTGATTTCGCGTTCCATTATCTTTGAATTAAAGCCGCTCGAAAAAGAGGACATCGAAAAACTGCTGGAGCGCGCGGTGACGGACCCGGTAAAGGGGCTCGGGACGTACAACGTTGTGCTCGATGCGGATGCAAAAGAGTTCCTCGCCGACATCGCAGGCGGTGACGCGAGAGCGGCCTTAAATGCAATCGAGCTGGGCGTCCTCTCGACGGAACGTCAGGCGGACGGAAAAATCCATATCGATCTCGAAACGGCATCGGAGTGCATCCAGAAGCGCGTCGTGCGGTACGACAAGACGGGCGATCAGCATTACGATACGATCTCTGCATTTATCAAGAGCATGCGTGGTTCTGACCCGGACGCTGCGGTCTACTACCTGGCGCGGATGCTGTATGCCGGCGAGGACGTGAAATTTATTGCCCGACGGATCATGATCTGTGCGTCGGAGGACGTGGGAAACGCGGACCCGAATGCCCTGGTGGTGGCGGTGAGCGCGGCCCAGGCCGTTGAGCGGATCGGCATGCCGGAGAGCCAGATCATCCTCTCCCAGGCGGCAGCTTATGTCGCCACCGCGCCGAAGAGCAACGCGGCATACATGGGGATCGCAAAAGCGATGAAGACCGTGGCGGATACGCGGACCATGCCGGTACCTGCCCATCTTCAGGACAGGCACTACAAGGGCGCTGAAAAGCTTGGACATGGTCTCGGCTACAAGTATGCCCACGACTACCCGAACCACTGGGTCGAGCAGCAATATCTGCCGGATGCCATCAAGGATCGGCGCTATTATCAGCCCGGTGACAACAAGAATGAGCAGGCCTTCGCACAATACTGGAAAAAAATCAAAGGAGAGTTGTGACCATGCCCGAACTCCACTGCGAAACCATTACCTTCCCGTCCGCGGACAGCGGCCATACCTCCTCCGCTGTGCTGTACACCATGCCCGGCAAGCCCGTGCGCGCGGTACTGCAGCTTAGCCACGGCATGTGCGAGTATGTGCGCCGTTATGCCCCTATGGCAGAATTTTATGCCGCCCACGGTATTGCCCTTGCGGGCAATGACCATCTGGGCCACGGTGATACGGCCAAGGCAGGCGAGCATGGCCATTACGGTGAGCCGGACGGCCGTTTTCACCTGTTGAATGACCTCCACACAATGAACACACTGCTGCATGAGCGCTTTCCCGCTACGCCGATCATTCTGTACGGCCACAGCATGGGCAGCTTTTACGCCCGCTGGTACGCTGAAAAATGGCCCGAAAGCATTGCCGCCGTCATCATTTCCGGTACAGCAGGTCCCAGCTTTCTGAATGTCATCGGGCAAAGGTTGGCCGGGCTGATTGCACGGGTCAAGGGTCCGCGTTATGTCTCGCCTC
>OOAD01001997.1_pt1 | contig 9842 bp, 8 predicted proteins | sample 1671151 | NCBI WGS metagenome assembly OOAD01 (sample SAMN06348127, study PRJEB24527) | human gut metagenome | biome: human gut; feature: ankylosing spondylitis patient; material: feces | host: Homo sapiens | place: China | collected 2015-10
TTCGAAGGTCGTGAGATGGGCTTCGGATTGGATTTCTTTTGTCATATGGATTCCTTTCTTATCTCAATAATGAAACTATACTTACACACAAACTCACTAATGCCAGGAATGTAGCAGAAAAAGCATAAATTTGATTGTTGTCTTCCTCTTTTTCAAATTCTCGTGCACCAATAATCAGCATACTACCTACGAAGACTAATATAAGTGACAATGCTCCTAAAGAAATATCAAATGGTAATCTACCTATTGTCATTAAATAAGGTATAAGTATAAGTCCTGTCATCCAAGCTATAAGTCCTACGCACCACATAATTAACGAAATAACATAAACAATAGACATATTATATGCCGCTTCTTTTAATTTTACTTTTCCAAAAATTTTGAAAGGAAAAACTAAAAAATTTAAAACGTAGAGTATTCGATATAACCGATTTATTTTGGGTGCAACCTCCACTGGTTTCTCATCTTTTTCAGCCTCTATCCGTTTCATGGCTCGATAATAAGCCTCAGCCTGCATATGTATCCATTTTTCTTCATCTACTTCCTGCATACTTATTTTAGTAATTTCATTTATTTGGATATTTTTCTTTTGTGCCTTTCGGTTTTTCCCCTTCACAAGTATCTCCCCTTTACACTTCATGATACCATTTATTACTCAGTGTCATTGTTTTCATAAGGTGCCTTGGATTCAGCAGCCATTTGTTTCGCTCCCTTAGGCTCGAAATTATATACAGCGGTTTTTGTTTCCTGATCCGTAAAAGATTTAGAGCCTCCAATACCAAAATACTTATCGAAAAATTCTTTAAACTTGTCAATGACGCCTTGTTTTTTCTTGTCTCTACCTCCACCACCAAACCGGGAGATTGGAGGCATTAATTTATCAATATCTGTTCCGGCTGTCTTAATTTCTCCATCCCGGAACGCATTCTCCATAAATCTTCGCGTGTCCTCCGGTTTCAGCTTTTCTTCGGCAATAATAGTATCCAGATCATGGTCGCGCTGTTCTACCACGTACTCATGCCATTCGTTCATAACATCATCCACATCGTTAATTCCGGCAATAAAATTTTCAATAAGCTGCTTCTTACTACGCAATTCCGGACTGGCATCAATGGCTTTATTAATAGTTATTAGGACTTCTTTGTCTTCGCAGTGAGTGTCATGATACTTTTTTACAAGCATAAGGATATAATCAATGTTTATTTCTATCTGACGAATCAGTTCAATTTCAAATACCACATCGTCTGTAATATCAGTTCTTTCTCGCCGTTTGTTTCTCCATTCATCACGTAAATCTTGATAGCGACCAAGATAATCCTGTAAGTCACGCTCTGAGATCAATTCATTCCCCTTAAATTCATCAAAGGAAAGTAAAAGGTTTCGCATGCGAAGAATTGCTCCAAACAAAGCGATAAAGTCCTTCTGATTCTGTTCTCCAATAATTTGCGGTTCTGACAGAGGAAACTTATTGCTTAATTCTTCTATCATGTCCACATAGCCCGGCATGGACTTTCCATCTGCGGACTCATAACCATAATAGTAGGCCTTAAAACTCTGCAATAAAACAATGCCTCCGGCATTCTTGTCCCCAAACAGAGAAATTGCACTATCCACACGCTTCTGCAGATTTCTGAAACACACAATATTTCCAAAGGTCTTAATAGAATTAAGAATACGATTCGTCCGAGAGAATGCCTGTATCAGACCATGCATCTTCAAATTCTTATCTACCCACAAGGTATTCAGTGTTGTAGCATCGAAACCTGTAAGGAACATGTTTACTACAATCAAAATATCCAGTTCCTTATTCTTCATACGAAGTGATACATCTTTATAATAATTTTGGAATCTGTCACTCGAAGTATCATAATTCGTATGGAACATTTTGTTATAATCCTCAATAGCTTCTTCCAAAAAGTCCCTGGACGTTTGATCAAGAGCTGAAGTATCCTCTGAATTTTCCTCACCTAGAATACCGTCCGACTCCTCCTCATTTGCACCATAACTAAAAATGGTTGCAACACGCAATTTCTTGGTCGGGTCTGCTGCCATCTGCTTTTTGAATTCCTGATAATACAGTTTTGCCATCGGAACGCTCGATACTGCAAAAATGGAATTAAAACCGCTGATACGCTGTTTCTGCTTGATTTCCTCTACCCCGTCCCGTTTAGCTGAAGCCACCTCTGCAATATTAGTCAGCGTATTATATATATATGATTTATCACCACGATACGTCTTCTGATCAAAATGCTCCAATATATATTGTGTCACAATGCGAATACGTTCAGGTGCCATCATAACCTTTTCACGGTTGATATCCCAGACCATCTCATCTGTGATTTCTTCCTCCACATCCATCGTTTTAATATAATCCACCCGGAATGGAAGAACATTTTTATCGTTAATCGCATCCACAATCGTATAACTGTGGAGCTGATCTCCAAAAGTCTGACCGGTAGTGAAGAACTCCGGTTTTTTTGCTCTGCCAGAATTAACAGAGAAAATCGGTGTTCCGGTAAATCCAAACAAATGATATTTCTTGAAATTTTTTACAATAGCCGTATGCATATCTCCGAACTGACTACGATGACACTCATCAAAAATAATAACAACATGCTTCAGGTACACTTCGTGCCCGGGATTCTTTTTTATAAAAGTGGCCAGTTTCTGAATGGTAGTAATGATGATATGCGCATCTGGGTCTTCCAACTGCCGTTTTAATATAGTAGTTGAGGTATTGCTGTTGGCTGCGCCCTTTTCAAATCGATCATATTCCTTCATCGTCTGATAATCCAAATCCTTACGGTCAACGACAAACAATACCTTATCAATATAGGGAAGCTTTGATGCCAGTCTTGCTGTCTTAAAAGAGGTCAATGTCTTACCAGAGCCCGTAGTGTGCCAAATATAGCCGCCACCCGCAACACTGCCATATTTTTTATAATTATTAGCAATTTCAATACGGTTGAGAATGCGTTCCGTAGCTGTAATCTGGTAAGGGCGCATAACCATCAGCATATCCTCAGATGTAAAGATGCAATATTTCGTAAGGATATTTAAAAGCGTATGTCTTGCAAAAAAGGTCTTCGTAAAGTCAATCAGATCCGGAATAACCCGGTTATTCGCATCCGCCCAAAAACAGGTAAACTCAAAACTGTTGCTGGTTTTCGTCTTGCTTGCTCCCCGCTTCTCGCGTTCCCGCTCTGCATTCTGCCTAGTGCTGTTGGAATAATACTTTGTATGAGTACCATTTGAAATAACAAAAATCTGAATATACTCATACAGACCATGTCCTGCCCAGAAAGACTCCCTCTGGTAGCGGTTGATCTGGTTAAATGCCTCACGTATGGAAACACCTCGGCGCTTCAATTCGATATGCACAAGAGGCAGACCATTAACCAATACTGTAACATCATAACGATTATTATATTTTGCGCCATTGTCCATGCTAATCGCATACTGATTGATGACCTGCAACCTGTTGTTATGGATGTTCTTTTTATCTATGAGTGTAATATTCTTGGAAGAACCGTCATCACGAGTCAGGACTTGGACATTATTTTCCTGTATCTTCCGAGTCTTTTCCACGATATGTTCATTGGGATTGGCAACGGCATTTTTGAAAAAGTCCTCCCACTCTGTGTCTGAAAACTGATAGTTATTTAGTTCCTCTAATTTCTTACGGAGATTGGCAATCAAGTCTTTTTCCGTGTGAATAGGCAGATATTCATATCCTTGTGCGCAAAGCAGGCGGATAAACTCCTGCTCCAGTTCTGCTTCGCTCTGGTAACTGTCAGAACGCTTCTTGACTGGCTCATATTCTGTGACAACAGTATTCTCATTTGTTTCTGCTACAATGTTAAAGTACGGCATGACTCTTCACATCCTCTTGTCTGTCTTTTTCTACTTCGTTTATGTATCTTGTCTCTTCTTCATTAAATAAATGATTTGAATATATCTTTTCAAACGCAGAACTCGATATTGATTTTACTATTTCTTCTCGATTATTTTCATCTATTTGAAATAGAAAATTTTTATCATAAATCTTTTTGTCTTCTCTGCCAAACATGAACAAACATATTTCTGCTGAAATAGGGAATATCACTCTCTCATATTCTTCACATGGGAACTCATCAACTCCGCTGTATATGAATACAGTTTTGTCGGATGTAATTATTCTTCTTTCTAAATCCACTCCTACTCCTAACGACATATTTCTCATCGGACACCAAAAGGTTTGGAACAAATAAGCCTCCTTGGTATTTTCATCAATTTCTTTAGAAAAAGGTAAAGATACTTGTCTTGCCAAGTTTCTTATCTGCATATCACTTAGTTCATTTTTCCATGTAGTCCTGCACTCATCTTCCACATTTTGAATGACTTGCGGACTCCGCAACATTTGAAGAACAATATATGTTGTCCAAAAAACTTTTTCGTCCTTCGTCAAAAAACACTTTATTTTTAAGTTATCCTTTATGAAAGCTTTGGCTTCTAATTTTCTCCTATATTCGCCAAACATTCTTTCCAGTTCTGCAAAACAGTGTTCAAAATAATTTCCAATGATAAATTGGCCACTGTCGTCCTGCAACTCATATAAGTCTTTTTCATAACATATCGATTTTATCGGTATTGCTCTTTTTAATTGATCTTTCTCACCCAATTTATAGCAATATATTGTATATTTTTCAGTTGGATACCTTAATTCTTTTTTCCTTGAATATTCTGGTGAAAAACCTCTTAGATAGACTTGCGGAACATAATGTTGCTTTCTTGTTATATTATTTGAAGACAAAATCATTTCCTTTCTTTAAAAGACAATAGCATATCTCTATAATATTCGTATTGCTTCTGACGTGCTTCGATTTCTGACGGAAGTCCTACAGACAAATCATTGCATAAGGTATCAAAGCGGTCAAGAATATTTGTAATACGTTCTTGTTCTTGCAAAGTTGGAACAGGTACTTCAATATTATTAAGCATTTCACCGCTTATATGTGGAACTCCTGCACCACGTTTCATCATATTTAGTTCTGATTCCATATTCTTTAAAACATAATATAGATATCTTGTAGTAATTAATTCACTTTTTTCTTCATAACCAAATGCGTCTGTAACAAATATCTTTTGATTCCAATAAGAAACAAAACCTGCTGATGCACCGCTTCGCGCAACTACCACTATTTCTCCATCATGATTGTGTTTATCAATATAATACGCAGGCTCTTGACCTCCAAGAATTACAGGAATCCTTCCTTCTTTTGTATTTTTCTTTGTAATATATTCTCCCCTAAATATATTAGCTACCTTACCTAACGGCAACCTAGCATAGCCAAACACATACTGAATAAGCTTAATTGCGCTCAGATCTGTCTGTCTGTCTGTCTGTCTGTCTGTCTGTCTGTCTGTCTGTCTGTCTGTCTGTCAAGACGGTGCTACCTTTTTCTGCAAATGTCAAGAGCAGATCACGATAATATTCATATTGTTTTTGACGTGCTTCAATCTCGGCTGGTAACCCGATATTCAGGTCAGTACAAATGGACTCAAAGTTATCGAGAACACTCACCAACTTCTTCTGAACATCTAATGACGGTAAAGGTAGTTCAATTAATTTCAATTCACTAACCGACGGGACATTTTTTATTGCGCCACCTCGTGCTACTCCATTTAAAATTTTTGAAATCGTATTTTCAAAAAAATATTGCAAATAAAATACATTTAACTCTTCATTAGGTGTTAATTTTAATAATGCTTGATTTATTACTCCTTCTGGAGCATTTTCCGGAATTACAAATGTTTTCCCAATTGTTCCAGAGCAACTAATTATCATATCTCCAGGATAAACCGCAAATCTTTTTAATTCAGAAAATTTATTTTTGTCAATATAATATCTAAAATCCAAGTTACGATAAATGGCGTGTTGCTGTTCATATACAGCATATCCCTCAGTTTTAAATATTTCTTTTTTTAATGCTCCGCCAAATGGTCCACGTACAAAAGTACATACATCCCCTAATTTTACAGTTTTTATATTTCTATTTGGGGTCAATAATTTATCTCTGTAAAATTCATATTGTTTCTTCCGAGCTGTAAGCTCGGCTGTAAGCTCGGCTGTAAGTAACGTGAAAGAGTCCAAAATATGGACTATTTCATGTTGTACCTCCAACGGAGGTACAGGGACCTGCAACTCTGAATAGACACTTATCCAAAGTCTTTTATGCTCATCAGAAGAATAATTTAATAATCCCATTAAATGATATAAATACCGAATCAAAACATCCTTTTTTGAAGTAATCATTTTCATCGCTGATGACTTTACCTTAAATGGAAAATCAACCCATTTAAATGCACCAGTAAAATCATCAAAAATAATTACAGGTTTTTCAGGAGAAGCATTATAAATCCCTTCTTTTTCTTTTGTATATCCCAAAATAAAAGTTTGACCCGCTGTTAATACAGGTATTTCAAAATTATCATTATAATCAGTACTTTTTACAAGATATTTTGATGGTTGCTCATAGTCAGCTATATCACCAACTCTTCTATATTCTACCCCATCTGGGCAAAATTCCGCAATTAACTCATCTAATTTTCTCATGCTTCAGTCTCCTTGCTCAAAACAGCTTGTAATCTTTTTGCAAGTTTTTGTTTCAAATCAGCATCGTTTTTATAAAGAATGATATTATCTCCACTTACATCAAAATGAACTCTTTCACTATCAAAAAAACTTTGTTTGCAGGTTAAAATCAATTTGATTGGATGATTACACAACTGTAGTCCTCTGGTAATTCCGGCTTCATAATAAACACCACCACGATTTCCTGTTAAATCTGCAATCAAAGCAACAGAATCCGTTATTTCAGCAGTAATTTCTCCGATAATTGATCCATTGAATTGTTTCTCATCAATTCTCATGGCTGAATAATTCAACATTTGAATAACCGGCTTATATACCTGTTCGTATGTAGAAACAGTTTCCCCTGAGAACATCATTGCAACAAATATCTGATTTCTTTTCGTTATTGGCGGAATGGACACTTTGTCATATTTTTTCTTATAAAGTTGGCGTAATAATGCCACTAAATTATCGCAACGCTGAAAAGCATCTCCTTGCTTTTTTATGCCATCAATAAGCATCCAAGCTTCTTCGTTATTTTCATTAATTTCTTCTAAAAACGCCTCGACTTCATATACCCATTCACTAACATTAGGCTGTTTTGGATTATCAATCAATTTTTTCAACGCTTCTTTTTCATTCATAATTACACCTCGATTTCTGCGATAATCTTGTCAATCTCATCGCGAAGCACCTGTTCACGAGCTACAATTTCTTTGATTTCTGCATTCAACTTCACAATATCAATTTTCTCTTTAGTATCCTCAGCTTCCACATAGGTGGACACCGATAAATTATAATCGTTACCAGACACTTCCTCATAACTTGCCAGATGTACAAAATGCTTCACTTCTTCACGTTTTGTAAATACATCTACAATGTGATCAATATTTTCCGGCGTTAGTTTATTGTTGTTAGTAACCTTCACACACTCGTTTGTGGCATCAATAAACAACATCTTATTATCTGTCTTATTCTTTTTCATTACCATGATGCAGGTTGCAATCGAAGTACCAAAAAATAAATTACTTGGCAACTGAATAATACAATCCACATAGTTATTATCTACCAAATACTTACGAATTTTCTGCTCCGCACCTCCACGGTACATAATTCCCGGAAAACATACAATGGCAGCAGTTCCGTTAGACGCAAGCCATGACAGACTGTGCATGATAAACGCCATATCCGCTTTGCTCTTAGGTGCCAGAACTCCGGCTGGAGCAAAACGAGGATCATTTATGAGCAGTGGATTTTCGTCTCCCGCCCACTTGATAGAATACGGTGGATTAGACACGATCAACTCAAATGGCTCATCATCCCAGTGCTGTGGACTAAGCAATGTATCTTCACAAGCTATATCAAATTTATCAAATCCCACATCATGCAGGAACATATTGATACGGCACAAGTTGTAGGTTGTGATATTGATCTCTTGTCCATAAAAACCGTTACGGATAGCATCCTTTCCAAGAATTTTCTCAGCCTTCAAAAGCAATGAACCCGAACCACAAGCCGGATCATATACTTTATTGATTTCTGTTTTTCCTACAGTGCCAAGGCGTGTAAGCAATTCAGACACATCTGCCGGAGTAAAGAACTCTCCACCAGATTTTCCGGCATTCGATGCATACATGGTCATAAGGTACTCATACGCATCACCAAAGGCGTCAATGGAATGGTCTTTTACATCTCCCAGATTCATTTCGCCTACGCCATTCAGCAGTTTTACAAGTTTTTCATTACGCTTTGCAACGGTAGAACCCAGTTTATTGCTGTTTACATCATAGTCATCGAACAGTCCGGCAAAGTCGCTCTCTGCCTCACTGCCTTTCGCTGATTCCTCAATGTGACGGAACACACGCTCCAGTGTTTCATTTAAGTTTTCATCATTCGCAGCATTGGCACGGACATTACAGAAAAGTTCACTCGGAAGGATAAAAAATCCTTTTTCCTCTACCAATCCTTCTCTTGCTTCTTCTGCATCCTCATCCGACATTTTTGCAAAGTCAAAACCGACGTTGCCCGCCTCAATCTCACCACTGTTTATGTAATTACACAGGTTTTCGGAAATATAACGATAGAACATCGTGCCAAGAACATAATTTTTAAAATCCCAGCCATCCACTGCTCCACGGAGTTCATCTGCTATTGCCCATATTGCGCGATGCAGTTCATCACGTTCTTGTTCTTTTTTAGTATCGATCATTCTAGTTTCCTCCGTGGTCTGTATATATATAGCCCCTATCATACTTAAGGGCGTCCTTTTAAATCAGTTATAAGTATATCATATTTCAGCAGGTATTATGGGTATTTAATTACACCATTCCCAAAATAGTAGCATCCTCTTTCTTATATTAGTTCTTTGCTTCTTTCCTATTCTCTTCTGCTTCTTTCCTATTCTCTTCTGCTTTTTTCTTTCCATACATAATCTCATAATATTTTCCGTTAAGTTCAGCATCAATTATTTCTACTATATGATTATGTACATTTTTAGTAACGTATTCATTATCACCGTTTCCTACAACACGCTCTTCTTCCCTGATTATTGCAGGTTCTATCTCACTTACAAACTCTTTCATCGCTGCATTATTTACCCCTGTATCATTAACATGCATTTCAAAATTCCATGTATGAGAACACGCTTTTTTGTGTGCATATGTCAGCGGACTATATATTTTTTCATAAATGTACTTCTTTGACTTTTTATTAAATAAATCTATTCTTGCATATGTTGTACCCCAATATTCCATATCATAATTAGATAATTCCAAGAAAAAATTTATTTTTTTGTCAAGCGTTAAATCCGTTTGGTATTTATTGTAACGCTTCAAAAGTTTTATCGTCTCCAAATAAAACTCTTCTAATGCATGCCTTCGTTCCACAAAATACCCAATTATAGATGTAATTGAAGTAAGTACGGCTCCTCCAAATATTCCCAGTAAAACATTGCACCAGAACTGTTCTTGCATTGCGTAATTTAATATAGCTGCAATTAAAAATGATATAACAGATATTACTAAAGTTACAACAAAGCTTCTTTTATATATGGTCAAATTATTTTCCCTCTCTCCCGCAATCTTATTCCTTCCGCTCCGGCAGCATCCCTTTGATCTTCACGCCACTCAGATCCACATCCAGCACGATCTTCACCATCCAAAAGAACAGCAACAGTACCAGCATCGGGATCACGCAGGAAGTAATGATCATCACGGCAACCGCCTCGATA
>OOAD01001998.1_pt1 | contig 9837 bp, 15 predicted proteins | sample 1671151 | NCBI WGS metagenome assembly OOAD01 (sample SAMN06348127, study PRJEB24527) | human gut metagenome | biome: human gut; feature: ankylosing spondylitis patient; material: feces | host: Homo sapiens | place: China | collected 2015-10
TCAGCAATTCTACCCGTATGCAGTGCAGCATCCTGTTTTGTTAAGTTGGGAAGCAAAACAATGTTCAATGCCCATCCCCCTTATCCAGCACAGAATGAGACTCGTCTACCAGCTTTGAAATGTCTGTATCAATGAAAAGCTGAGGACTTTCCGATTTCTCCAAATAAATCAGATATTCAATATTTCCTTCCGGTCCTTTTACAGGGGAAAAATCTAAATTTAAAATTTTAAAATTAATACTTTTTGCATACTCTATTACATTATTTATTACTTCGATATGTACATTTTTATCTCGAACAACACCTTTTTTCCCTACTTTTTCTCTTCCTGCTTCAAACTGAGGCTTTATTAAACATACTATTTCACCATCATCAGTTAAAAGTTCTCTTACAGGCAGTAAAACTTTTGTCAAAGATATAAATGATACATCTATCGATGCAAATTCTATAACATCATCTATATCATCTCTTGTAACATATCTTATATTTGTTTTATCCATGCATACAACTCTTTCATCCTGAACAAGTTTCCATGCAAGCTGACCATGTCCAACATCAACAGAATAAACTTTTACAGCCCCATTTTGAAGCATGCAGTCTGTAAAGCCACCTGTAGAAGCCCCTACATCCATACATATTTTTTTATCTAAAGTAACTCCAAACTTGTCCATTGCTTTTTCAAGTTTAAGTCCTCCACGGCTAACATATTTCAAGGTTTTACCACGAACTTCAATATTAACTGTATCTTTAAAAAATGTACCGGCTTTATCTTCTCTTTCATTATCGACAAAAACAATTCCACTCATTATAATTGCCTTTGCCTTTTCTCTTGATTCTGCTAAACCTCTTTTAACTAATAAAACATCTAATCTTTCTTTCATTTTATGAAATTTAAAATCCTTTCACATATACTGTCTGCATCTAACTGCAATTTTTTTCTCAATTCTTCTACAGTTCCCTGCTCTACAAATTCATCCTCTATAGCTAAATTCAGCCATATAAGATATAACTGCTTCGCCATAACCACCATGTCTTATTCCTTCTTCTATAGTAACTATATATTTATATTTTTTAGCTATAGAATCTATCATTTCTTTATCAAACGGTTTTAAAAATAGTGCATTAATGAGAGTTGGATTACATCCTTTATCATTAAGACTCTTTACTGCATTATACGTTTCTTCAATAATATTTCCAACCGCAATTATTGCAACGTGTTTTCCTTCTATTAACGTTTCGCTTTTGCCCATAACAAGTTCATTATTCAAATTTTCAAATACATTACTTGCTTTACCTCTCGAAAATCTAATTGCTATCGGTCCATTATATTTTTGAGCAAATTCCAATGCTTTTTCTAATTCTCTTCCATTTTTAGGAGCAATTATGGTCATGTTAGGAATATTTGAGAAAAATGATATATCAAATATTCCCTGATGAGTTTCACCGTCTTTTCCAACCAACCCTGCTCTGTCGATAATGAATGTAACCGGTAAGTTTTGCAAACATACATCATGTATTATCTGATCATATGCCCTTTGATAAAACGATGAATAAATTGATATAAACGGTTTCTTGCCATTTGCTGCTAAACCGGCTGCAAAAGTAACAGCATGTTCTTCTGCTATTCCTACATCAAAAAATTTATCCGGATACTTATCACCAAATTTTTTCAAGCCTGTTCCATCCGGCATTGCAGCAGTTATTGCAACTATATTTTTATTTTCATTGCCTAATTCTAATATCTTATCTGAAAATATATCTGTATATGTTTTTACATTGCTCTCATTAATTTTTTCACCTGTTTTAACATCAAATGAATCAATTCCATGAAATTTAGTAGGATTATTTTCTGCCGGCAAATAGCCTTTTCCTTTTTTGGTAAGTACATGAATTAATACAGGATGTTCAATTTTTAATGCATCCTCTGTAATTCTAATTAGTTCATCTATATTATGTCCATCTACAGGTCCTATATAAGTTACACCCATATCGTCAAAAAATTTGGCATGTACAAAGAACTGTTTAAAGTTATCCTTAACCCTTTTTACTCCGGCACTTAAATTATCACCAATTTTTGGAATACCTTTAAGTAAATGTTCAACGTCAACTTTAAATTCATTATAATGTTCGCCAACTCGTATTTTATTTAAGTATTTTGACATTCCACCTACATTTTCAGCTATAGACATATTATTGTCATTTAAAACAATAACAAAATTTCTTTTTAATGCAGCAACATTATTTAAAGCCTCAAAAGCAAGTCCACCTGTAAGTGCACCGTCTCCAATTACAGCTACTACCTTGTCATCATTACCATTTAATTTATTTGCTGTTGCAATTCCTAATGCAGCTGAAATTGATGTTGAACTATGTCCTGTATCAAATGAATCCGCTTCACTTTCATTTCTCTTTGGAAATCCACTTAATCCTTCAAAGCATCTTAACGTAGTAAAATCATCTTTTCTGCCCGTAAGAATTTTATGTGTATATGCCTGATGTCCTACATCCCACACTATCTTATCCTTAGGAAGATTTAAAACAAGATGCAATGCCATCGTCAACTCTACTACTCCTAAATTAGAAGCTAAATGTCCACCTGTCTTACTTACATTTTCTACAAGAAAATTTCTTATCTCCTGAGCCAAAACCGGATACTTATCGTGTGGTATCTTTTTTATATCATTTATATTGTTTATTTCATCTAAGTATACATATTTGCTCATATCTATTTCTTTCTGTTTATCAATTCATTAATAAGATTATTCAAGAACTCGTTTTTATAATTTAATTCATCTAATAAATTTAATGCATCATTAGAATAATCTTCAACTTTTTTCTTTGCGTCATCAATTCCCATTAAAGTCACATAAGTTGTTTTGTGATTCTTCTCATCGCTAAGAACCGGTTTTCCTAATTCTTCAGTTGTACTTGTAACGTCTAAAATATCATCCTGAATCTGGAATGCAAGTCCCACATTTCTTGCAATCTGTTCCATTTTTTTGATATCATCATCGGTTGCATTTCCAAGTATTGCACCTGTCATCATAGACGCCTCTATTAAAGCTGAAGTTTTCAACTTATATATAAAATTAATAGTATCTATATCCATAGGTCTTTCTTCATTTAAAACATCTACTGTCTGTCCGCCAATCATCCCATAAACACCTGCTTTTTTAGCGATTGTGCTCATGGCTTTTGCCATTTTTTCAGGCTGCTTGCTGTTAACAACAGCTTCAGACATAATTTCAAAAGCATAATTTAACAAGGCATCTCCTGCTAAAATAGCCATATCCTCACCAAACGCTATATGTGTTGTCTTTTTTCCACGTCTGTATTCGTCATTATCCATTGCTGGAAGATCATCATGCACCAATGAATATGTATGAATCATTTCCATTGCAGCCATAAACGGATACGCTTCTTCATCATTTCCACCAAATAGTCTGCATGATTCTAAAATAAGCATTGGACGAAGGCGCTTTCCTCCAGCTTCAACACTATAATTCATTGCTTCAAAAATTATTTTCTGAAGTCCTTCTTCTTTAGGGCAATACTGTTTAATAATATCTTCAATTTTGGAAATTTCAGTTTTTTTCTGTTCAGCATAATTATTCATCTTCACTACCACCTTCAATCACTTTCATTTCCTTTTCAACTTTATCTATCTTATCATTACAGTCTTTTATTAATTTTAATCCTTTTGAATATAAATCAAAAGATGTTTCTAACGTAACATCTTCTGACTCCATTTTTTCAATTATTTCTTCGAGTTTAGTAAAATTTTCTTCGATTGTACTTGCCTTACTCATTTATAAACTTCCTTTTTCTATTTTTTCTACGACACTTGTTACTTTTCCATCTTTAAGATTTAACAATACCTTTTCTCCTACATCAATCTGTCCGACAGAAGTAATAGTATGCAAATTATCATCAGTTATATACGCATATCCATTAGATAATTTATTTAATGGTGATAAACCGTTTAAGCGTTCTGCTAAAATTCCCAAAGTATGTTTATCATTTGTTAATTTATTTTTAAATAAATTCTCCATTTTAGTAAAAAGTTCATCTACGTATTGTTTCTTTGTTAACAGTTGATTTTTAGGACTTGCATAATTTACTCTTGCCTCATAATTTTTAACTAAAATTCTATTCTTTTGAATTTCTCTTTCAAGTTTATTTTCAAGAGTTCTTTTATATTGGAATAACTTATTTTTAAATTCATTGTAATCAAAAACAGCTAATTCTGCAGCTGCTGATGGTGTTGGTGCTCGCAAATCAGCTACATAATCAGCTATTGTAGTATCTGTTTCATGCCCAACAGCTGATATTACCGGCGTTTTCATATTAAAAATTGTTCTTGCAACTGCTTCTTCATTAAACGCCCATAAATCTTCTATAGAACCACCACCACGTCCTACAATTATAACATCCATGTCCATTTCATCTAAATACCTAAGTCCTTGTACAATGCTTGCAACTGCATTCTCGCCTTGTACGATTGCCGGATATAAATATAATTTAACATATGGATTACGTCTTGAAGATATATTTCTTATATCCTGAATAGCTGCTCCTGTACTTGCTGTGCATATTCCGATTTTTGTGGCATATTTAGGAATAGGCTGTTTGTACATAATGTCAAACATGCCCATTTCTTCTAATTCTTTCTTTAATTCTTCGTATTTCTGATAAAGTTGTCCTGCTCCATCTAGCATTATCTGTTTTGCATATACCTGATATGATCCACTTTTTTCATATACTGAAACACTTCCAAGAACAATAACATCTTGTCCTTCTTTTAATGTAAAATTAAGTCCGCCTCTGTTACCTGCAAACATTACACCGGAAATAACACCACCTTTATCTTTTAGCGAAAAATAAATATGACCTGACGTATGATATTTACAATTACTTACTTCACCTTTTATATATATACTGTTCAAAACAAAATCCTGAGTAAACATATTTTTAATGTAAGAGTTTACCTGAGATACTGAATATACTGATTTCATTATTTACTCCTGAAATAACTTAGCTAAAATTCCATTAATAAATGCAGGTGCATTATCACTTCCATATTTCTTTGCTAATATAACAGCCTGATCAACTGCAACTTTTCCCGGAACTTCATCATCCATAGCCATTTCATAATATGCAAGTCTTAATATAGACAATTCAACTTTTCCCATTCTGTCAGTCTTCCAACCTACTGCAACTTCATCAATTGCTTTATCAATTTCAGGAATTGCATCAATTATTTTGTTAACTCTCTCTACTATATATTCTTTATCTTCAAATGGAATTAATTCTTCTACACTATCTTCACTAATAATCTTATTAGTCTTTTCTCTTTCTTCATCTTCTAAAGATTCCATATAAAGTTTATATTGTTCTCCCATTTCTTCCTTACTATGAAATTCTTTACAAAAAAGTAATTTAAATGTGTTTTCTCTTATTTCCGTTCTATTCATATCTGCCTCCTAAGTTTTAATTACTAAGCGAATATTTTCATAACCCAACTAGTATATCTATATAAATCATATCATGTCATACAATCATCAATCTATATCCCAAAAAAGGGTGTCATAAATGACACCCGCTTTTAAGGTATTATTATTTTACTTCTACACTTGCGATGTTGACATTGACTACATCGACATTCAATCCTGTCATATTCTCTACAGAGCTTTTAACCTTACTCTGAACTGCTTTAGAAGCTTCTAAAATATTTGTTCCATATTCCAGGTTTAATGATAAGTCGATAACCATGCTGTTTTCTGATACTGTAACCTTTACTCCCTTTGAAAGTTTCTTCATTCCAAGTTTAGCAACTATATCAGCTGTTATATTGCCTGCCATCGAAGCTACTCCTTCAACTTCCATTGCTGCAACAGCTGCAATCACTGCGATTACATCATCATTGATTTCAACTTCTCCAACTTCTCCACCTTCATATATAGTATAAGTAGTTCTCTTTTCTTCCATTTAAAGCCTCCTAATTATTTCATCTTTGTGCTTGTCACGTATAAGTATATCATTGCGGCAGTATTTTTACAACTTAATTTACTTACTTATGCGCAGGGGTTATTACAATTTTATCTGCGCTAATATCTGTTTTTCTTTTAATCGTTTCCTCTATTTGTGCCCTCTTCTGGTCTGTTATTTCCTGTTCATCTATAATTACATCTACCTGGTTATCCGAAACCGTTACAATTACATTTGAAAAGCCTTTTGCCTCAAGCAATGTTTCTATTGTATTTTCCAACTCACTACTTTTAGTAATCTCAACCATTGCTTCTACTGCACTTGTTTTTTCTTTTTCACTTACTGTTTCGTCATTTATAACTTTTAATAATGTTTCTTTGTTTTTTGAGCGGATTTGTTCTCTGTCTATACGTGCCTGAATGATAAAATCCGTAAGCTTCGAACTGGTCATTACAGCTTCTCCCGGCTGAAGTGTTGTTTCTTCCACTGCTTCACCTGTTTCATTTTCATCGAGGCTTGCAATTTCTCCATTACTTAATATGTCATCAGTTCCATATGTAGACTCATATATTTCATTTGTAACTTCTTTGTTTTTGTTATTAAAATTTGCATCCGTATACTTAAGGTATCCTGCAATTACAATTAGTATTGCCAAAACTGTTACTATTATCTGATTCTTTTTAAATATTTTTTTCATGATTCCTCCTATCATTTCATTTCTGTTACCGATATTTTATGTGATTCAATATCAAATAATGCCTGAATTATACTAATAATATTATTTTTTATTTCACTATCAAAATTTCCTTTGATACACACTGCCACACCTTCAACCTGCGGATATAATTCTTTGACTACATATGGCTGTTCTCCATTCTCTCCATCTACTATTACTGTGTTGTTTTTTTTACTTTCTTTGCCCGTTTTGTTTGTTTCCCTTTCATCATTTTCAACAACAACTTCATTGTCTTCTTTAACGATTCTTTCTTCTGATGATTTTAAAGTAATCATCACTTTTGCCTTATTCACCCCCTTTATGTTTTTAACAAGTTCTTCAACTTCTTTTTCAATCTCATCTTTATATTCGTATTTCTGATTAAATGTATTTTTTTCTTCATACTGACTATACCTTGCTTTATTTTCATTTACTTCATCTTTTTTTAAATAAGAACTTGCAATCAATAATACTCCTGCTATTCCAAGCATTATCCATTTTGTAAGTCCTATTTTTTTTATATTTTCATACAACTGCGAAAATAAATCATCTTTCAAAGTTCTCTCCTTCTAGAATTCTTTCATAAATTTTTGTTTCCATTTCATTTATTTTTTCATCAACCTGTAAATCATTATTTAATTCAAATGAAACATCATCCACTTTGTCATTAATTTCATTTAACAAAAAATCAAAATTTAAAATAGGTTTTAGAATAACTATTATAAGTAATATTCCAATTAAAACTTTTATGTATTTTTTATAGTTTATGTTTGGCATAAAATCTAAAATCAGATTTGCAAAAAGACTAAAAAAAACTATCCCTTTTATATATCCTGCTAATTCTTCAAACATCCTTATCCTCCATTGCCGGTAGAAATACAAATTATTGCAATTGTAATAATAAATAAAAAGCCAACAACACTTATTCCTCTGTTTAATAGTTTTATTCCTTCACTTGTCTGCTTAATACAATTCAATATTCTTTTATCTGCAATTGGTTGTAATACTGCACCACTTATCTGAACTACAGCTGAATATGCAGTCATTTTCACCATTGGAACAATGCACACAAATACAATCAATATTATTGCAAGAACCCCGATACTGTTTTTTATTATTCCTACTGAACTCAATATTATCTGTGCTACTGCGTCAGTCCCATTTCCAACTATCGGTACATTTGAAATAATTTTCTTTGCTATATTATTTTTTGCTAAATCTGTTGTCGGCAGAATCAGACTTTGAATTAAATTAAGTCCGGTAACTGTCCCTAATATAAACTTATAAATAAAATTAATTGCTTTTTTTATCAAATCTGCCATACCTGACAAAAGATCTTCTTTTGAAATTGAATTAACCATGGATATTGCCATATATACTTTAAGCATAGGAAATACAATATTCAATATGACATCCTCTATTACTGCTATAAGTGTCATAATAAGACTATTGAAACCAAGTGCTGTTGCCTGACTTGTAATTCCCACCGCCAGCAAATATGTAGGAATTATTGCACCCATAAGCTGTAATATAAACAAAACAAGTTTTTCTCCAATTTCCATTGCAATTTGAAAAATATACATTAGTGTAGAAATCTGCAAAACATAGCAAGCATAAAATGCCATTTCATTAACGCCATTTTTAGATGATGAATACGAGAAATTAACAATCAATGCCGCAAATACTGTTGTAAATATGATAGTAATTATTACCTGTTTTATATCATTAAACTGATTTTCCAATTTATCTCTTACATTATCGATAATTATATTTACCGCAGCCATTACATTTCCCTTAGAAATTTCCTGTAACAGTTCATCTATATCAATGGAATACTTTTCACTCTGCATAACATTTTGTGTTTCTTTTAAATCGAAATCATCAAGTGTAATATATGTATTTGATTCAAATTCATTTGCATAAACGCTTTTACAGCAAATTATTCCTACAATTATTGAAACTAATATTATTCTTTTCATAACAGCAACCCATTTATACAATTAATTAACGATTCTAATATTGGAACACTTACTACAAGAATTGTAATTTTCCCATAAATTTGGATTTGATTTGACAATGCGCTATATCCGCTATCTTTAGCAATATCTGATACAAACTCGGCAATGTAAGATATTCCCATTATTTTGAGAAGAATTATAATTTGCTCGTCATTTATGCCGGTATCATTAATTATTTTTTTCAATATTTCAACAACTTTAATTATTCCTGAAACAGAATAAAAAAATATAATTACACAGCCGACAATCATAATTACAACACTATATTCACTTTTAATATTTTTTAACTGCAGGGCCAGAATAACTATTATTATTCCTAAAACTCCAACGGTAAACATTTATAATTCGAACAGGTTTTTTATAGTATTAAAAAGCTCATATATATAAGGAATTATCCACATAAGAACCAGTATTAATCCTGCAAGACTTGTTAAAAAAGCCTGTTCCTCCCTTCCGCTGTGTTTTAATATTTGTCCTATTACTGAAACAATTATTCCAACTGCAGCAATTTTAAAAATTATACTTATATCCATAGCATCACCATTAAATTATCGTTATAACAATAAGTAAACCAAACATCGTGGCTACTGTTTTATAAAGTCTACATTTCTCATCCTTTTCTTTTTCAAGCTTGTCTATTTGCAATTGGATTTTTTCTAAATATAGATTCATATTATTTATCTGAGTATCCTTGTCCGTTATTCCAAGCAAATTTCCCATATCCTTTAAATCATTTAAATCAGATGCTTCAAGACTGGTTTTCGTCTTAATTTCTTTTTCTACATTTTCGCACCATACATCTGTTATTTCTCTTTCAGTATTTCCATTCAAATCCTTAACTACACTTTCCAAAAATTCCTTTATAAATTCTTTGGAATTTTTGGAGATTTTTGTAAAAACATAATCCAGATTCGAATTGTTATATTTAATTTCTCCACAAATAAAAATAATTGTTTTCTTTATTTCCTCAAGCTGCCTTAGTCGATTTAAATAATTCGAACTAATCTCTTTGCCCGACATGCAACCCGCTACAATTAAAAATGCTGCTCCAATAAACTTTATATACATTCATATTCTCCAATCTCTTCTAGATCGGAAGAGCGTCGTGTAGGGAAAG
>OOAD01002007.1_pt1 | contig 9799 bp, 8 predicted proteins | sample 1671151 | NCBI WGS metagenome assembly OOAD01 (sample SAMN06348127, study PRJEB24527) | human gut metagenome | biome: human gut; feature: ankylosing spondylitis patient; material: feces | host: Homo sapiens | place: China | collected 2015-10
ACGAGGAGAGCGCCTACGAGTACCTGAACAGCATCATGCCCATGGTGGGCAGCACGGTGCGCACCCCGGACGGTCTGGGCACTGTGCTGGAGGTGAACCCGGTATCCGGCTACCTGCGGGTGCGCTGCGGCACCGAAAGCCTCGCACCCCGGTACTACAAGGTGGGCGTGTGCGAGTATGTGAGCGGCGGCAAGCGCCCGCCCCGCCGTCCCGACCCGGACGATGATTACTCCGGCGTGCGCAACCCCGCCCCGGTGGTGGCAAGCTCCGACGACGAAAAGCGCCCCGCCTGCCCCCGCCGCCGCACGAATGAGAAAGAATGAGCGTCCGAGTGGTTAGTATTACAAAACTAACCAGGCTTCGTGATTTTCGCTAAAAATCTCCGGCAATTTTGGCTATAAGTTAGGCCGTGCTTTTGTGCAACCCCACAAAATATTTTATTTTGTTGTTGTGGCAGCACGGTTAGTCTTGCCTTTTCCGGCCTGCTTTGTTAGAATGCAGACAAGGATACAAATTCCGGGGGGCGTGCGTGGCCGTGCCAAGGTACGTTTCTTCATAATTACATCGGCACGGGATAAAAAAGGAGAGTTTATTATGGCACACAAGGTTTCTGACGCATGTGTTGGCTGCGGCGCTTGCGAGGGCGCTTGCCCGGTTGGCGCTATCACCATCGAGAACGGCGCTGCAGTTGTGAACGCTGATTCCTGCATCGATTGCGGTGCTTGCGAGGGTGCTTGCCCCACTGGTGCAATCGCTGCTGAATAATCAGTAGTTTTTGCTGAAAACGCATCAAAAAGGACTGTTGCACATCTGTGCAGCAGTCCTTTTTTGTGGTATCATAAAGTAAAATCGCTCCTTCTTGTGAAAATGCGTATGACGCACTCCGCAGGAGTGCGTCATACGCAAAATTATAAAAACATTTTTCCGCTGCACATGGCCAAAGCACACGCGGCGGCCATTCCTGATCGTCCACCGCAAAAGAGGCACTGCACAAAATGCTGCGCAGCCGCCCCCTTTTTGTTTCATGCACAAATTCCGCAGGAAAATACCCTGCATTTTTTGGAAGGGAAACGACACACTGTCTATGGAACATTCTACGGAAGTTTTGTATAATAGAACTATGGTCTACTGCACCCCGGCGCACCGGTTCGGCTCGGATGCGCTGCTGCTGGCACGCTTCTGTGAGCCGAAGCGCAGCCAGAAAGCCGCAGACCTGTGCTCCGGCTGCGGCATCGTGGCGCTGGAATGGCACGACCGGGGGCATCGCGGCCCCTGCACCGCGCTGGAGCTGCAGCCCGAGGGCAGTGCCCTGCTGGCGGCAGCGGTGGAAGAGCAGCAGCTCACCCACATCACCCCCGTCTGTGCCGACCTGCGCACATGGCGGCAGGACGAGGGACAATTTGACGTGTGCGCGTGCAATCCCCCTTATTTTACCGAGGGGCTGCAAAGTAAAAACGCCGCCCACGCCCTTGCTAGGCACGAAAACACCTGCGCTTTGGAGGATGTCTGTGCCTGTGGCTTCCGGCTTTTGAAGGACGGCGGGCGTCTGGCGCTGTGTCACCGCCCCGAGCGGCTGGCCGAGGTGCTGGCTGTGCTGCGCGCCCACCGGCTGGAGCCCAAGCGGCTGGCCTTTGTGAAGAACGCCCCGGAAAACGCTCCGTGGCTGTTCCTTGTGGAAGCCCAGAAGAACCGCAGGACCGGCCTGCGGGTGGAGCCGGACGTGCTCATCCGCGCCGGTGCGGCGCTGTACGGACGATAAATTCAGGAGGTAATTATGGCAGGAACTCTCTACATCGTGGCGACCCCCATCGGCAATCTGGAGGATATGCCGCCCCGGGTGGCTGCCACCTTTGGCGCGGCCGACTTTATTGCCGCCGAGGACACCCGCGTGACCATGAAGCTGCTGAATTATCTGGGGCTGAAAAAGCCCATGGTCAGCTACTACGAACATGCCTTGCAGAAGGGCGAAGCCATTTTGCAGCGCATCGAGGCAGGGGAGAGCTGTGCCTTGTGCAGTGACGCCGGCATGCCCTGCGTGTCCGACCCGGGCGAGGTCATCGTGCGGGACGCACTGGCGCGGGGCATCAAGGTGGTGCCCATCCCGGCCGCTTCTGCCTGCGTTACCGCGCTGGCAGTCTCCGGGCAGGACACCTCCCGCTGGGTGTTCGAGGGCTTTCTGCCGGTGAACCGCAAGCAGAAAAAGGAGCGTCTGTCCGAGCTTTTGCAGGAAAAGCGCACGGTCATCTTTTACGAAGCGCCCCACAAGCTGCGCACCACGCTGGACGATCTGACCGCCGCCTTTGGCGCAGACCGCAGCATTACCCTGTGCCGGGAGCTGACCAAGCTCCACGAGGAGATCTGGAAAACCACTCTGGGCGAAGCCGTGGAGCACTACCGCGCCGCCGAGCCCCGGGGCGAGTATGTGCTGGTGATGGCGGGTGCGCCCGCCGGTGCCGCCGAGGAAGAGGAGCTGACCCTGGAACAGGCGGCGCAGCGCGCTTTTGCGCTGACCATTGAGGGTTTCAGCGCTTCTGCCGCCGCCAAGACTGCTGCACAGGGTACAGCCTATTCCAAGAGCGAAGTTTACAAGCAGCTGCTGTTGTTGCAGCAGGCTACCGAATGAGTATAGAGGAGGATATTTTTCCGTGACAAAACTACTGATCCTGAGCGACAGCCACGGCGCGCGTGACGCCATTAAGCGCATTTTGAACAAAGAGCAGAACAACGTGGATGCTGTGATCTTTTTGGGGGACGGCCTGCGGGATCTGGAGCAGGCGCTGGCCTTTTTCCCCCATCTGCGGGTGTACTCCGTGGCCGGCAACTGCGATTACGGTGCGCTGGAGCCGCTGGACGGCTTGGCGGGCTTCGATCAGACGGTGGTTTTCTATACGCACGGTCACATGTACGGTGTAAAATACGATCTGGATACGCTGGCAGATGCTGCCGCCGCCCGGGGCGCCGAGGTGGCGCTGTTCGGTCACTCCCATATTCCCCACGCGGAGCAGCGGGGCAAGGTGTTTTTGTTCAATCCCGGCTCCTGCGGGCGCTGCTACACCGGCCCGGACACCTACGGCCTGCTGACGCTGGAAAACGGCGCAGTGACCGCCTATGAGCACAAAGAGGTACCCAAGCAATGAGCATCAACGAGGTGCGCTATCTGCCGGAATGCGGCAGCACCAACGCCTATGTAAAAGAGCATTTTGAGGAGTTCGGCCCGGTGGCGGCGGTATATACCGAAAACCAGACCGCCGGGCGCGGGCGGCTTGGCCGCAGCTGGGTAAACGCCGAGGGCAAGGCGCTGTACTACACGGTGGCCATCAAGGAGCCGCTGGCACAGCCCGCCACCCTGCCGCTGCTGGCAAGCCTTGCGGTGCGCCGCCAGCTGCAGCTGCGCTACGGCGTGGACTGCCAGATCAAGTGGCCCAACGACCTTTTGCTGAACGGCAAAAAGATCGTGGGCATCCTGTGCGAAAGCGTAAGCTACGGCTACCAGCAGCAGGGGCGCGGCATCCTGTGCGGCATCGGCATCAACCTTGCCCAGCCCCAGAGCTATTTTGACGCCGCCGACCTGCCCCACGGCACCTCACTGGCCTTGCAGGGCGCTGCGGTGGATCTTTCTACCGACCCCGCATGGCTGGCCGAGGGGCTGACCGACTTCGGCTTTGACCGCAGCCTGTACACCTTTGCCCGGGACGGCTTTGCACCCTTCCGGGAGGAGTACAAGGCCGCCTGCATCAATCTGGGCCGCCGGGTCACCTTTGACCTGCCGGACGGCAGTCAGGGCGCAGGCGAAGCCGTGGATGTGGACGCCGAGGGGCGTTTAGTGGTGCGCACCGATGCCGGGGAGCAGCACGTTTTCACCGGGGAAGTGTCGGTGCACGGCATCTACGGAGCAGTGTAATTATAAAAGGGGCAGATGCACAACCGTGCACCAGCCCCTTTTATCTTTGACGATTTGGAATGCGCGCCGCGTTCGCTTTGCGCATATTCAGCGGAAGAATGATTTTTAATTTCGGGATACCGGAGCGTCTGCGGACGCTCCGGTATCCCTTTTTTCACGGGAGGGGACATAAAGGCAAACTGCATTTGCCGCGCTTGTTTCCTGCGGAAGCAGTCGCGCTGCGGGCAAGCTTTTTGTAGTTTTCAGCGGACTGAGCTGAAGCTCTTGATTGTATTGCCTGCAAAAATATGCTACAATAAAAACACCGCCCAAGGGCGGTGAACTGGTGCTGATTGCATAAAGGTGGTCTAGCTTCCTCCGGCAAGCTTCCGGGGGCTGTGAAACCTTATTGTTTTGTTCCCCCGGACGCAAACGCGAAAGGGGGGATGCTGCATGACGATGGACAACGTCTTTCAACTGTTCATCCTGATCGGAGGGACAGTCGGGGTCACGTTTACGATCTCATGGGCGATCTTTCAGGAGATCCACAACAATAAGAAATGACCGCCCCTGTCTACCAAACCGTGGCGGTCATTCTTATGATTAACTGAACCGGTTGGGAGCTGGCCATTGCAGTCAGCACCTTTTCCATTTCAAGTATACCCAGTTTCGGCAGGGATGTCAAGGGCACTTTGCACGACACTGTGTCGTTTCTGAACAGGGCGCAAACTCTCGCTCCTGCACGCAAAAGGGCTGCTGCACAGTTTGTGCAGCAGCCCTTTGTTTATGCTTTTGTCAGGGGTCAGAGCGCAGCTCAGATCTCCTTCTTCAGGGTCTCGCCCATGATGTAGCCGTAGGTCAGAGCGGCGTCGAAGCCCATGCCGTACTGCTTGGCGTCCTTCTCCTCGATGGAGCCGCAGACGTCGCCGGCAGCGTACAGGCCGGGGATGGCCTTCTTGTCCTCGGTCAGGACGTGGCAATCGGTGTCGATGGCCAGACCTGCGGTGGTCAGGTAGAAGGTGGGGTCAACGCGGATGGCCCACAGACCGTCGCGGGTCTCGATGTAGGGGCAGTTGCGGCGGCCGAACTCATCGGGCTCGCCAGCCAGAGCGGCGGCGTTGTTGGCCTCGATGGCGTCTGCCAGATTGGGCAGGTTCAGCTCCTCAGAGGCCTTCTCCACGCTGTCGTAGTGCACAGCCTCGCCCTTCTCGAACATGGCAACGTAACCGTTGAAGCCGTAGGACTCGCTGTCGCGCAGCTTGACGGCAGAGGACTCGTCGAACACATAGTAGAAGGTGTCGCCGTTGTCCTTGTTCAGCTTTGCCTTAGCCATGGTGTAGTGGTTATCGGAGACGATGTTGCCGATGTTGTCGCCCTTGATGTTGACCATGATGCCGGGGGCAGACTGGTGGATGAAGGCCAGCTCGAACTTGCTCTTGTAGCTGGACAGGAAGGCGGGCAGAGCGCGGTTCTCGCACTCCACATAGCCGCCGGCGTCGATACCCATCTGGATGCCCTCGCCGGTCATGCTGGAAGCGCAGTTGAAGAAGAAGTCGGCGTAGTCAGGGCTGTACTTCTTCAGCATTTCGGGGTTCTTGGCAAAGCCGCCGGAAGCAAGGCAGACAGCCTTGCCGCGCAGGGTGTAGCTTGCGCCGTTTTCGCCCTTGGCGTGGAAACCCACAACACGGCCGCTCTCGTCCTTGATCAGGTCGGTGACGCTGGTGGAGTAGATGATCTTGCCCTTCTCGTACTTCTCCACGCGCTGTGCCATGAACATCATGGCGTAGCCTGCGCCGCCCTCGTAGCAGCCGGGTGCCAGATACGGGGTGGAAGCGCCGTACTGGGTAGCGCTTTCGTAGTTGCCCATGGTGTTGAAGCCGATGCCGATGCCTGCCATCCAGTCCACCAGATCACCGGCGACGGTGTACTGCTTGGTCATGTAGGGCATTTCACCGTTGAAGAACTCGGTGCGGTGGTACTTCTCCATGGTCTGCCAGAAGTTCATCATGCCCTCCAGCGTGCCCATGGCAGAGCTGCGGAAGCTGCCGTCCACATCGTAGTTGTACTGCAGCTTGGAGCCTGCGGTGGCAACGCCGCCGTAGGTCATGGACATGGAGCCGCCGGGGATATCGCGCTTCTCCACCAGAATGACGCTGTAGCCGGCCTCCAGCAGGCGGCAGGCGCAGGTCAGGCCGGAGGTGCCGGCACCCATGATGACGACATCAGCCTCTTCCTCGATGACCTCGTTGGAAGCAGCGATGGTGACCTCCTTGGAGAAGTCGTCCACGTTATAACCGGCCAGCTCGATGGCCTCCTTCACAGCTGCCTTGACAGCCATGGAGGTGATGGAGGAGCCGCGCAGGTTGGGCACGTTGACACTCTGGTGCTCGACGATGGCGGCGGGGATGCGGGAGCAGGCATAGTTGCCGATGCCGATGGTCTCCTCGTGAGACAGCACCTCACAGGCAGTGATCTTGCCGTCAAAGAAGGTGGTGGCAACGTGCACCCAGCTTTCGTGACCCATTGCCTTGGTGACGTACTTGCCGTCTACCGGGGAGGAGGGCTTGGTCACAGCGGAGGAAGCAGCAGAGGAAGCTGCGGAGGAAGCGGGAGCACCGGTGGTGCTGGAAGCGGAGTTGCCGCAGGCGGTCAGCAGACCGGCAGCAGCTGCGCCCATGGTGCCCACAGCGGCACCGCGCATAAAATTGCGACGAGAGATCTTAGCCATAAGGTTCGCCTTTCTTTTTCTTTTCTCTTCTTTTTTGCGTTTTTCCTGTTCCTTCGTGCATTTTGAACATTGATACGATTATAGCAAAGTTTTGCCCCGGTGTGAAATACAAATTTGTGTCAGAATTTATCAAATCTCTTTATAAATCGTTTTCCCTTTACGGCCTGTGCGGAATCCTGTATAATAAAGATGACCAGCTTTTTACACAAGGAGGGGCGTCGTTCTATGACGATTTACCAATTGGAGTGCTTTATTGCCGTAGCAGAGGAGCTGAATTTCAGCGCCGCCGCCGAGCGGCTGTTCACCACCCAGCCCGCCATCACCTACCAGATCAATGCGCTGGAAAAGGAGACCGGGCTGCACCTGTTCGAGCGCACCACCCGCCGCACCAAGCTGACCGCTGCCGGGCAGTCCTTTTATCTGGACATGGTGCAGATGACCAGCTTTGGGCGGCAGGCGCTGAAGAAGGCGCAGGATATTCAGGACGCCGACCGCTCCCACCTGACCGTCGGGCTGCGGCAGCTGTTCGATTACAGCACCTTTTCCAGCATTCTGGCCGAGTTCCAGCACCAGTTTCCCAACGCCTGCGTGGACGTTGTGCCGCAGGACAACCGCCGCCCACTGGAACAGCTGCGCTCCGGGCAGCTGGATATCGGCTTCTTCTACGCCACCGAGCACTCCCGCGACCGGGACATCTCCTTTACGCCCCTGTTCGCCCTGGGCTACCATGTGCTGATGAATCCCAACTCTCCCCTTGCCGACCGGCGGGCGCTGCATCTGGCAGACCTGAAGGGGCAGAGCGTGGTGTCCTCCGGCGCGTTCGACAGCTTTCTGTCCGCCTGTCAGGGACCTTCGCTGGAGCAGCTGGCGCAGGTGGGGGTAGATTGCAGCAAGATCACCCCCAGCTTTGAGGGTGCGCTGATCATGATCCAGATGGGCACTGCCATGTCCATTGTGCCCTGCCTGCCCACGGCGGTGATCCCGGGCATCGTCAAGGTGCCGCTGCTGGATTTTCCCCCGGTGACGGTGGAGATCGCCGCCATGCGCCACGCACCCCGGCTGGAGGTACAGTCCTTTATCGAGATCGCCAAGCAGAAATACGCCCATCACCCCGACCCGCTGCGGATGGAGGCGCTGATCTGAGGCGCAGCTGCTACTGTTCAAAAGTCCCCTTGTGTCATAGGGCTTCGCCGCCTGTTCTGAACAGCCGCACTGCCCTGTAAAAGCAGAAAACCGGACAGCCTGCGGGCTGTCCGGTTTTTTGTGCTATCGAAAGGTTTTACTGATAATCGTGGTTGAGGAACAGGGCCTTGATGACCACCACCTCGTCATATTCCTCCTGCTCCACCTCCACGTCCGCGTTCAAGGATTTCAGGCGCGTCTTGACCGCTTCCAGTGCCTCGGGCACGGTGACAGCGCGGCCCTCCTCCACGGCGTCCATCATCTGCTTGAGCACGATGGGGTGGGCGTACCAGCTTGCCACTGGGAACGCCCCGTGGGGGTAGTGCTTGACATACTCTGCCATGGCGGCTTCGGCCTTGTCCGCACGCTTCATGATGGCGTTGTTATTATTGTGGGCGGTGGGCAGCATATTGTAGCTGGAAAACAGGAAGATGGCCGCAAAGCCGAACAGCGCAAAGTACACGCCGTAGCTGCCGGTGTGGCTGAACACGGAGTACAGACCGTAGGCCGCCGCCGCAACGCCCAGCACAAAGATGGCCAGCGCCACATAGCGGTACACCGGTTTGCTTTGCAGCTGCGCACGCTTGCGGCGCTGGGCAGCGCTCAGCTCGGCGGAAAGCTCCGGCTTTGCGTCCAGATACTCCTTTGCCCGGCGCAGCACGGTAAGGCTGTGCTGCGCGTCCTCGGAAAGCTCCGGCAGCTTGCGGGCGGCCTTTTCAGCGGCCTTTTTCTCCAGCGCCTGCTCTCCGGCAGCGCTCAGCAGATGCAGCTGCGGCTGCTCCTTGGCAAGCACTTCCAGCAGGGCGTCCACGTCCCGGCGGGCGGCCTGCTCCAGGGCGGGGGAGGCGCTGTCGGACTGGGCGGAGAGGGCAAAGGGGGTCTCGGTGTAGCGCAGCTTGTCCCACAGCCAGTCCCCGATGCCGGAGAAGCCCCCGTCGCACAGGGCCTGGAACAGACAGGCATAGGCGGACAGGGCGTTTTCGCCCCACTCGGCCCGCTCCTCCTCGTCCTGCTCCTTCTGGCCGTTGGCCAGGGTATAGAGCACGGTGATGGCATAGTCCAGGATAGATTCGTTCTCATCGTCCAGCAGCGTGCGATAAGCGGACAGGCCCCGCAGGGCATACCGCAGAGAAGAAAAGTTCATGTTGTCTCGCTCCCGTTTCTATTTGGTTTCTCCCTATTTTAATGGGAGGGCGCGGCCTTGTCAATTGCCGGTAGATTGCCGGTAGATAGAATCACTTCTCCCCCCTGCGGGGGGAGAAATTTAAAATGGGAGGGCCTTGTCAATTGCCGGGCAGACAGGAACCACTTCTTCCCCCGTCAGGGGGAAGAAAAAAACTCCCTGACCTTGCCAATGGGAGGGCAGATATGTTACAATAGCCAGACTACGAAACGAGAAAAACGAGGTTCACATATGGTCAACATCGGTGGAATCATGATCGAAACGCCCCTGGCCCTGGCCCCCATGGCGGGGGTGACGGACGCGTCCTTCCGGGCCATCTGCCGGGAGCAGGGGGCGGGGCTGACCTGCACGGAGATGGTCAGCGCCAAGGCCCTGTGCTTTCAGGATAAAAAGTCTGTGCCCCTGCTGAAGCTGGGGGAGGGGGAGCGCCCCGCAGCCGCCCAGATCTTCGGCAGCGACCCCGTGTGCATGGAGGAGGCGGCGGCCATCGCCGCTGAGGCCTCTGGGGCGGACATCATCGATATCAACATGGGCTGCCCTGTGCCCAAGGTGGCGAATTCCGGGGACGGCTCCGGCCTGATGCGGGACCCGGACAAGGCGGTGCGGGTGGCCGAGGCGGTGATCCGGGGGGCACACCGCCCGGTGACGGTGAAGTTCCGCCTGGGCTGGGACAAGGGCTCCATCAACTGCGTGGAGTTTGCAAAGGCCATGGAGCAGGCCGGGGTGGCCGCCGTGGCCGTCCATGGCCGCACCCGGAACCAGATGTACGCCGGAACGGCCAACTGGGACTATATCCGGGCGGTGAAAGAGGCGGTGCATATCCCCG
>OOAD01002010.1_pt1 | contig 9778 bp, 10 predicted proteins | sample 1671151 | NCBI WGS metagenome assembly OOAD01 (sample SAMN06348127, study PRJEB24527) | human gut metagenome | biome: human gut; feature: ankylosing spondylitis patient; material: feces | host: Homo sapiens | place: China | collected 2015-10
TTCACAGACTAGTTAGAATATCTCCTTTTAATGCAGCAGGAAAAAGACAGACTTCATTTGCTTCATGTGATGTAATGCCTGATATAGAAGAAGACTTAGATGTTGAAATTAATGATGATGATATCAGAATAGATACATATCGTTCAAGTGGAGCAGGTGGACAGCACATTAACAAAACCTCATCGGCAATAAGAATTACTCATTTACCAACAGGCATAGTAGTTCAATGTCAGAATGAACGTTCACAGTTGCAAAATAAAGATAAAGCAATGAAAATGCTCAAAGCTAAATTGTATCTTTTAAAACAGCAGGAAGAACAGGAAAAGAAATCAGGAATCAGAGGAGAAATAAAAGAAATAGGCTGGGGAAGTCAGATAAGATCATATGTAATGCAACCGTATACTATGGTAAAAGACCATAGGACAAATGAAGAAACAGGGAATGTAAGTAGTGTTTTAGATGGCAATATAGACCAGTTTATAAATGCATATTTAAAGCAAAATAGTATACAGGGAAAATAAATTAGTATGCAAAGTAACGAAAAATAAGTTGCAGTATAAAATTAACTATGTTAAAATTTTGAAAGTGTATACATAAATTTGTTATGCAAATAAGCAATGATAATGAAACAAGCGAGGAAGAGATAATGATTAATGTAGCAATTTTAGGATACGGAACAGTAGGCTCCGGAGTGTTTGAAATTTTAGATACAAACAAAAAATTGATTGGGGAAAAAGCAGGACAGGAGATAAACGTAAAATATGTTTTAGACCTTAGAGATTTCCCTGGTGACCCATGTGAATCAGTATTGGTTCATGATTTTAATACTATTTTGGAAGATGATGAAGTTGAAATTGTTATTGAAGTTATGGGCGGATTAAAACCAGCTTACGATTTTGTGAAAAAATCACTTTTAGCAGGCAAGAGTGTTTGTACATCAAATAAAGAATTAGTAGCTAAATATGGCGCAGAGTTAATTCAGATTGCAAAAGACCACAACAGAAACTTCTTGTTTGAAGCAAGTGTTGGAGGTGGAATACCTATTATAAGACCATTAAATCAGCATATTACAGCAGATGAAATTTGTGAGATTGCAGGTATCTTAAATGGAACTACAAATTATATCCTTACAAAAATGGATAAAGAAGGTGCAGATTTCCAGACAGTATTAGCACAGGCACAGGAATTAGGATATGCAGAACGTAATCCGTCAGCAGATATAGAAGGATTTGACGCAGTTAGAAAGATAGCAATATTAGCATCACTTGCTTATGGCAAATCAGTTGATTTTGAAGATGTATATACAGAAGGAATAACAAATATTACAGATATAGATTTTAAATATGCGGCAGCTATGGGAAAATCTATAAAGTTATTAGGAAAATGTAAAAAAGAGGCAAACGGAATAGTTGCATCTGTAACACCAAGATTATTATCACCAAGTCATCCATTGTTTAACGTTGAAGGCGTTGTAAATGGAATCTTAGTAAGAGGAAACATGGTTGGTGATTTAGTATTTATCGGTAGTGGCGCAGGAAAACTTCCAACAGCAAGTGCAGTTGTATCAGACGTTGTAGATGCTGTAAGACATTTGAATATTCCTGTGACAGTTATATGGGATAAAGAAAAGTTAGAATTATTAGAATTTGGCAAATCAAGAAAGTCTTTCTTTGTTCGTGTTGAAGGTGATGAAAAAGATAAGATTGAAGAAGCGTTTGAAAATGTAACATACATAGATGCAGGAATTGAAAATGAAATTGGTTTTGTTACAAGACCGATGTCAGAAGATGAATTTAAGGCTGCATCAGAAAAATTAGAGAATATTATTACAAGAATAAGAATTGAAGAATAATATTAAGGGATATTAAATTAAGTTAAATTTGCATTAACAGATTAATGTTTATGTAAATAATAATTGATAGCAATTTATAATAAAAAAACATATATAATATAAAGGCCGTAATTCGGTGTGAGAGGATTGAAAGAAAATGGAAGAAACAAAGGTTGTTAAATTTGGTGGAAGTTCACTTGCTGATGCAAAACAGTTTAAAAAGGTTGCAGACATAATATTGTCTGATCCGGAAAGAAGATTTGTAGTTGCATCTGCACCTGGAAAAAGATTTATTGAAGATGTTAAAGTTACAGATATGTTATATAAGTGCTATGAATTAGCATCTGAAAGCGAAAATTTTGACGAATATTTTCAGATGATTAAAGACAGATATAACAATATTATTGCAGACTTAGGATTAAAAGATTTTAGCCTTGATGAAGATTTTGAGATAATTAAAGGCGCATTTGCTCATATGGCAGGCCGTGATTACGCTGCAAGCCGTGGAGAATATCTCAACAGTAAAGTATTAGCAAAATATTTAGGATTTGATTTTATCGATGCAGGAAAATATATCTTCTTTGATGATCAGGGTAATTTTGACTGGACTAAGACAGAAGCAAAATTGGCACCAAAGCTTGCTAAGACAAACAAGGCAGTAATACCTGGATTTTATGGATCTATGCCAAATGGAACAATAAAGACATTTTCAAGAGGTGGTTCTGATGTAACAGGATCAATAGTTGCTAGAGCAACTAAAGCTAAATTATACGAAAACTGGACAGATGTTAGCGGATGTCTTATTTGTGATCCTAGAATAGTTAACAATCCGGAACCTATCAAGACTATCACATATAGAGAATTACGTGAATTAGCATATATGGGAGCAACAGTATTGCATGAAGATGCTATATTCCCTGTTAGAGCAGCAGGTATTCCTGTAAACATCAAAAATACAAATCAGCCGGAAGATAGAGGAACAATGATTGTTTCTGAGTCAGCTGAACATTGCGATCATATTATTACGGGTATTGCAGGTAAGAAAGGCATGTCTGTAATTAATATAGAAAAAGATAAGATGAATAGCGAAATCGGATTTGGTAAAAACGTATTACGTGCATTAGAAAAGAGTAATGTAAGTTTTGAACATATGCCATCAGGTGTAGATACAATGAGCGTTGTAATTGCAACTGAAGCATTAGCAGGCAAGGAAACAGCTATTATTGACGAGATTAAGAGCAGAGTACATCCTGATCAGATTTATATCGAAAGTAATCTTGCACTTATAGCAGTAGTTGGTAGAGGAATGAAGAGTGCAAGAGGAACTGCAGCAATTTTATTCTCAGCATTAGCTGATGCAAGAGTAAATATTAAGATGATTGACCAGGGTTCTTCAGAACTTAACATTATCGTTGGTGTTGAAGAAGAAGATTTTGAAGTAGCAATAAAGGCAATCTACAAGAGATTCATTGGCATTAACCAGTAAATAGAGTATATGATGCGGAATAAAACCGTGTTAATAATATTTTTAACCGTATATTAAATATAATTCTTCAGGGCAGGGTGAAATTCCCTACCGGCTGTATTTATGCAATGCATATAAGCCAGCGAGCCGAAAGGCATGATATGGTGTGATTCCATAGCCGACAGTAAAGTCTGGATGAGAGAAGTAATAAGATTAATAATTATGATATTAATAATCTCATGAAAAGCACCTGAACCAGGTGCTTTTTTTCTTTGCTCTGTATAAATAATATATTAATTTTCAGAAAGGAAGTAAAATTAAATGAAAAAATTATTTACAACAAAAAATTTAGCGTTGATGGCTATTTTCGCGGCTATTGCTGCAATACTCATGGTCCTTATAGAAATTCCGGTAGTGTTTATAGCGCCGTCTTTTTATAAGCTTGATTTTAGTGAGATACCTATTTTGATAGGAACATTTATTATGGGACCTGTATCAGGAATAATTATGGAAGCTATAAAGATTGTGCTTAAAATATTACTTAAAGGGACAACAACAGGTTATGTTGGAGAATTGGCAAATTTTTGCATAGGATGTTGCCTTGTTGTTCCGGCGGGAATAATATATAAATTTAAGAAATCTAAAAAGGGAGCATTCATAGGGATAGTAGTTGGTATTGTGTTAATGGCAGTTGCAGGCGCAATTCTTAATTATTATGTAATGCTACCGTTTTATGAAAAGTTTATGCCGTTAGAAGCAATTATAGAAGAAGGAGCAAAAGTAAATCCGATAATTAAAGATAAATGGAGCTTTGTTTGGGTTGCAGTAGCACCATTTAATGTATTTAAAGGAATAATAGTTGGAATTGTAACAGGAATATTATATAAGAGAATAAGCACATTTATAAAAAAACTCTAGAAATAAATAAATTGAAATGTAAAAAGATATTGTTTATAATTATGTGGTGATTATAAACAATATCTTTTTGTTTTGACAAATATTTGCTGTTTGTTATGCAAATGTTTTTGTTGTGTAGGAAAAGCTCATATGGGCTTAGACCTTTTGACTCTGGCATTACAATATGTTTTGCCATAAAAGAAAAGAGGAATAAAATTTATGATATATGAAACAAATTCGCCTGATGAAACTTTTGAGATTGGGAGAAAGTTAGGACAATCTGCGAAAGCAGGACAAATAATTTGCCTAAATGGTGATTTAGGTGTTGGAAAGACTGTTTTTACACAGGGATTTGCAAGCGGACTTGGCATAAAAGAATGCGTAAATAGTCCAACTTTTACAATTGTACAAATATATGAAGAAGGCAGGATTCCGTTGTATCATTTTGATGTATATAGAATTGGTGACCCTGAGGAAATGTATGAATTAGGATATGAGGATTATTTCTTTGGAGAAGGAGTATGTCTGATAGAATGGTCGAAACTCATAAGTGAACTGATTCCTGACAATGCATCAACAGTTTTGATAGAAAAGAATTTAGAAAAAGGATTAGATTATAGAAAGATAACGGTGGAATAAAGATGAGAATATTAGCAATAGACAGTTCTTCGTTAGTGGCATCAGTTGCAGTGGTAACAGATGATATATTAACGGCAGAATATACAATAAATTTTAAAAAGACACATTCGCAGACATTGTTGCCAATGATAGATGAAATTAGCAAAATGATAGAATTGGACATGGAAACTATAGACGCTATAGCAATAACAGGAGGACCGGGTTCATTTACCGGACTACGTATAGGAAGCGCTACAGCAAAAGGATTTGGATTAGCACTTAATAAGCCGATAATAAATGTACCGACAATCGATGCTATGGCATATAATTTTTATTCCAGCAATTATATTATTTGTCCGATTATGGATGCAAGACGTCAACAGGTATACACTGGAATATATTACTTTGAACAGACGCATATGAAAATATTAAAAGAACAGTGCACAATTTCTGTAGAAGATTTGATTGATGAGTTAGATAAGAGAGGAAAAACAGTAATGTTCTTGGGAGATGGAGTGCCTGCATATAGAGAAATTATAGATGAAAAAATGAAAACTGAGCATTTATATGCCCCATGCCATATGAACAGACAAAGAGCATCGTCACTTGCAGCTTTGGCACAAATATATTATAAAAATGGAAAAATAGAGGAGGCTAGTGAACATAGACCTGATTATTTGAGACTTTCACAGGCTGAAAGGGAAATGCTTGAAAAGCAAAAGAAGGAAGAAAAATAAAACAGTTTTCATAATTTGGTTTTATACAGATAAAGGATAAGGGTAATATGGTAAAAATAGAAAAGATGAGCGAAAAGCATATAGCCCAGGTAGCGGAGATTGAAGAGAGCATATTTTCTGTTCCGTGGTCACAAAAAGCATTTAAAGATTCGCTAGAATTAGATAATACTGCATTTTATGTCGCTATAGAGGAAGAAGGGGTTATAGGATATTGTGGCGTTTATAAGGTTATGAATTCCGCTGATATTACGAATGTAGCTGTAAAAAAAGATAAGAGAAAAAAAGGTGTGGCTAAGCAGTTGCTAAAAGAGGCTATTAAAGATGCTAAAAGTGAACAAATTAAGGAAATAATGCTTGAAGTTAGAGAAAGTAATGAAGCCGCAATATTTTTATATGAAAAAATTGGATTTCAAAGTATTACAAAACGAAAAAAATACTATAAACATCCGGTAGAAGATGCAATTATAATGCTATTAAAAATATAAATATACTTCTAGATAGTGGAATGCCAAAGGTTTCCACTATTTTTTTGTCGAAAAAAATAATATGATGATTGCATCAAAAGAAAGGATTAAAAATATGAAAAAGATGAATAGCAAAGGTAAATATGAAATTTTTTGTCATAAATGTGGAAAGAAAATGCAGATGACAAATGGAATAGTTACGGAAGGAATAATTAGATTACAGGGAAAATGGGGTTATTTTTCTAATAAGGATTTACAGATGCATACAATGGATTTATGTGAAGAATGTTATGATTCGATAGCTACGTTATTTAAATATCCGGTTGACGTTACAGAATATATTTCAGTAGAGGATGATTATTATATGTTAGAACAGGTATAAAAAATTACATCCTTTTCATAAAAAAGTCTTTGTGCTATTATACAACATAGAGTTAACAAGAGCATTAAAAGAATTATTAATAAAAATTTTTTTATAGAAAGTGGAGAAATTTATGCTGGATGTATGTTTGTTAGGCACAGGAGGAATGATGCCGCTTCCAAGAAGATGGCTTACAGCTTTAATGTGCAGATATAATGGAAGTAATATATTGATAGACTGTGGGGAAGGCACACAGGTAGCTATTAAGCAAAAAGGTTGGTCGTTTAAACCTATAGATGTTATTTGCATAACACATTTTCACGCAGATCATATAAGTGGATTGCCGGGATTGCTGCTGACTATGGGAAATGCAGAAAGAACAGAACCATTAACTATGATAGGACCAAGAGGTCTTGAAAAAGTTGTTAAGGCTTTGAGAATGATAGCTCAAGAATTGCCATTTGAAATTAATTTTATCGAATTAAGCGGCGACAGACAAATAATTGATATTGGAGAATACAAAATCAACGCGTTTAAGGTAAAGCATAATGTAACATGTTTTGGATATTCAATTGAAATAGACAGAAAAGGAAGATTTAATCCGGAAAAAGCAAAAGAACTTAATTTACCCGTTAAATGTTGGGGATTGCTCCAAAAAGGAGAAACAATAATTTATGAAGATAAAAAATATACTCCGGATATGGTTATGGGTGAAAGAAGAAAGGGTCTTAAGGTTACTTATACAACTGATACAAGACCTGTTCAAGCGATTGTTGAAGCAGCAACAGGAGCTGATTTGTTTATTTGCGAAGGCATGTATGGAGAACCTGATAAAGAAGCAAAAGCTAGAGAATATAAGCATATGACTTTTAAGGAAGCAGCTACTATTGCAAAAGAAGCAAATCCGAATGAAATGTGGCTTACTCACTATAGTCCGTCACTTGTAAAACCACAGCTTTACATGGATACAGTCACAAAAATATTCCCGAATGCTAAAGCAGGCAAGGATGGAATGTCAGTCGATTTGAAATTTGAAGAAGAATAACGAGGTATAAAAGTGAAAGAAGTAAAGATATTAGCTATAGAAAGTTCTTGTGATGAAACAGCGGCAGCAGTTGTTGTGAATGGAAGAGAAGCATTGTCAAATGTAATTTCATCTCAAATAGATCTTCATACACTATATGGTGGAGTTGTGCCTGAAATTGCCTCCAGAAAACATATTGAGAATATTAATTATGTTATTGAGGAGGCTTTAGAAAAGGCAGGAAGCACATTAGATGATATTGATGCTATAGGTGTAACATATGGCCCCGGATTAGTTGGAGCACTGTTAGTTGGAGTGGCTGAAGCAAAAGCTATTAGTTTTGCAAAAAAAATCCCACTTGTTGGAGTACATCATATAGAAGGACATATTTGTGCAAATTACGTAGAAAATAAAGAGTTAGAACCACCATTTATTTGTCTGGTTGTTTCAGGAGGACATACACACCTTGTAAAAGTAGAAGATTATGGTAAATATACAATTTTAGGGAAAACCAGAGACGATGCAGCAGGAGAAGCTTTTGATAAAGTGGCAAGAGCAATCGGTTTAGGATATCCGGGTGGACCTAAAATTGATAAAATATCAAAAGAGGGAAATCCTCATGCTTATGAGTTTCCTAGGGCAAAAATAACAGATAACGCCTATGATTTTAGCTTTAGTGGCTTAAAATCATCAGTATTAAATCAGATTAATATGGCGGAAATGAAGAAAGAGAAAATAGTACCGGCAGACATAGCAGCATCGTTTCAAAATGCAGTAGTAGATACATTGTTGACACATGCAATGATGGCTGTTAAAGAAAGTGGCATGAATAAATTGGCTATCGCAGGTGGAGTGGCATCAAATACAGCTATTAGAGCAGCTTTTGAGCAAAAATGTAAAGAAGAAAATATAGAATTTTATCATCCGTCACCAATTTTGTGCACTGATAATGCGGTTATGATTGGATCAGCTGCATACTACGAATACATAAATGGAAAAAGAGATGGATGGGATTTAAATGCAATACCTAACTTGAAATTAGGTGAAAGATAGATTGATTTTGAAAAAATAAAATTAATTGTGTAACAAGACTATATATAACAGTAATAGTTATAATCATATTTGTATTTAGTGTGCACAGTTAATTATAGTAGAAAAATTAAAACCATTGATATTAGGAGAAAAATATGAAAGTAAACGCTATTGTTCTTGCAGCAGGTAGTGGAAGTAGAATGAAAAGCAAAACAAAAAAACAGTTTATGACAATAAAAGGCAAACCAGTGATATGGTTTGCTTTAAATGCTTTTCAGAAGAGCATGGTAGATGAAATAATATTGGTAACATCTAAAGAGGATGTAGATTATTGCAAAAATATAATAAAAAAATACAATTTAACAAAAGTATCAAGTATAATTGAAGGGGGAAAAGAAAGGTACAATTCTGTATATAATGGATTAAAAGAAACAAAATGCGATTATGTTCTGATTCATGATGGCGCAAGACCTTTAATAAATCAGCAAATAATTGATAATTGTATTAATGGAGCGATAAAATACAAAGCATGCGTAGCTGGAGTACCGGTAAAAGATACTATCAAAATAGTTGATGAAAAAGGAATTGTAATAGATACTCCACCTAGGAATCAAATTTGGATAACACAAACACCACAGGCGTTCGAAGATAAATTAATAAGAGAGGCTTATGAGAATATAGAAAGAAGTGACAATGCATTAATTACAGACGATGCAATGGTAGTAGAAAAATATGGGAATGCTAAAGTTCATTTTGTAGAAGGTGCATATGATAATATAAAAATAACAACACCGGAAGATATAATACTATGCGAGTGCCTAATGCAAAATAAGCATGTATAAATGATTAGAAATTGTTAAAAATAAATAAGATGAAGTGAAAATAAATTTTTCACTTCACGAAAAATAAAAAAATAAAAAAAGTTGAAAAATATTGTTGACATATGTAAACAACAATGATATTATAATTGAGCGCGTTACGGAAACGGAACGAAGCAAACAACTGGAGAGGTGTCCGAGTGGTTTAAGGAGCCGGTCTTGAAAACCGGTGATTCCGAAAGGGACCGTGGGTTCGAATCCCACCTTCTCCGTTTTTAAATAATGAATCACCTGTAAGCTGTTGCTTGGAGAAGTACCCAAGTGGCTGAAGGGGCTCCCCTGGAAAGGGAGTAGGTCGTTAATAGCGGCGCGAGGGTTCAAATCCCTCCTTCTCCGTTTGAAACTTCTCAGATAAAAAAGACATTGACAAACAAAAGAAAGTGTGATTGATTATTTAAGTCGACAAAACAAGTTGACAACAAGCAAAACAAGAACATTGATAATTGAACAGCAACCATCCCTGAAAATGAA
>OOAD01002026.1_pt1 | contig 9746 bp, 7 predicted proteins | sample 1671151 | NCBI WGS metagenome assembly OOAD01 (sample SAMN06348127, study PRJEB24527) | human gut metagenome | biome: human gut; feature: ankylosing spondylitis patient; material: feces | host: Homo sapiens | place: China | collected 2015-10
TTCACCCCTCGGAATGCCGATAAACACAGGGGTTTCCGGCCGAAAGGTGAAGAGTAAAGAGTATTTTGATGATAGCTTCGTTTATTTCTTAAACAGTCTTTGTTTTCGCCTTCCAGACGATGCAAGTCATTAAGACAGACATCAGGGCTGCACCAATCTGAAATGTGGCGAAGTTGAGTGACAAGGAAGAGAACTCTGTATTGAAGGTGAAAAAGGAGTTCGTAAAAAGGAAAGCAAGTGGCTAAAACGCAAATTAAAAGGTGTAATAAAGATGAAATAATCACAGAAAATCCTCTTTTCTGATCATTTTGTCGTTTTGATGGTGTCTTGCTTTTCCAGATAGAATGTAACATGGTAACCGGAGAGACAGTTGTCGGATAGTCCCAGTTCGATGTTCTGCATCATCAGCATCTGGCGGGAGAGAGAGAGTCCGATGCCTGTGCCGGATGATTTGGTGGTGAAGAACGGGATGAAGATTTCCCGTGCCACATCGGCAGGAATCGGTTCGCCGTTGTTGCTGAACAGCAGGATAGGGTGGTCGTTCCTGCTCATGCGGACGTCGATGTCGGTGGCATGGGCTTCGATGGCATTCTTGGTGAGGTTGATGAATACCTGGCGCAGCATGTTGTGGTCGGCCTCCAGCGTGGCATTCTGGGGGAGGGAAAAGTGCCAGCTAAGGTCGGGATAGAGCGCCTTGATGCTCTCCAGGAAAGAGACGAGCGGAAGGGGTTCTACGACGGGAGCCTGGAGCTGGGTGAGCTTGCGGTAGCTATCCACGAAGTTGGTGAGCGACTTGCTGGTGTCGTGAATCGCCTGAATGCCTTCCTCGTATTCACTACCCTTGATCTGCGGGTTGCTGAGATAAGCCTGGCAGATGCTGGAGATGGGAGCCGTAGCGTTCATGATTTCGTGGGTAAGCACACGGGTCAGCTTTTGCCATGATTCCACTTCGTGTCTGGCTACGAGGCGGGCAATATCGCCCTGCATGTCGTTGAGTGCCTGCTGCAAGGCTCTTTCGCCTGGCAGCAAGCCCGAAGTGGGGAGGCGGAAGGCGTAATCGCCATTTCTTACAGCCTCACGCATCAGAAAAGCACGCGCCTTCAGCCTTCGCTGATGGCGAAAGAACAGATAGATGAGGCTGCCCAGGATGAAGCAGATTCCACCTATTAAATATATAATCTTGATAATAATCATAAAATTGCTCTAATACATTTGTCTCTTAACTTCCTCCTAACTTCTCTTAACTTCTTAAACTTCCCTTTCCAAAAGTCATCTCTTCAGTTTTGCGTAAAGGGTTTGTCGGGTGATGCCGAGCATTTCGGCGGCACGAGAGATATTGCCGTGGCATTTATCCACGACCTTCCGGATGTAATCGTTCTCAAAATTTTCTAAGGTTGCCACTTCCGTATTGTTGTCGATGGCATCCTTGAGTACCCTTATCAGTTCGTCATTATCCCAGGGCTTGGTGACGAAATCGGCGGCTCCGCTTTTCAATCCCTTGATGGCAAGCTGCACGTCGGCAAAGGCGGTGATGAGTACCACGGGGATGTGGGCGTGGAGCCGGCGGAAGGTGCGGAGCCAGAGCAAGCCGTCCTGACCGCTGTTTACGCCGAGTGAGAAGTTCATGTCGAGCAGGATGAGATTTACCTGCTCCTGTTGCAGCAACATGGGGGCGGTATCGGGGCGGGGCAGGGTGAGAATCCGTTCGAACGTATTGCCCAGACAAATCTTCAGCGCCGTGAGTATCGACGGATTATCGTCGATGACAAGAAGGGTTCCGTATTTCATATCTTTTATCTTTTTGTTTGCAAAAGTACGCTTTTTTCCCGAAACGACAAACAAAAACGGGATTGTTGTGTGATAATCATACAATAGAGTGTATGAATTTCATACAATCCACCTTCCGGGCTGCCGGAAATCTTGGCAGAAAACGGGAGAAGCCGTAACTTTGCAGCAGCTAACGAAAACAGGGAGATGGTATTCTTCCTTTATCGTTTGATTTTAGTGAAACAAAAAATAAATGAGTATATGATGAAAAGTTATGTGAAATTCTTATCACGCAACAAGCTTTATGCCACCATAGAGGCCTTGGGTCTCTCGGTGGCACTGGCTTTTGTGCTGATTCTCGTTTCCTACGCTACTGCAGAGTATCGTGTGGGAACGAATCAGAAACTGGCGAAGGAACTCTATGTTGCAGGTTCCGGCGATTATCTCGGAATGACCTGGGGCATAGCCAAGGAGTTCTTTCCTTCCATCCCGGAAATCAAGGGATGGACAAGATTTGGTGAATATTATGCTCCGCAGGGAGCCATGATAGATGGACAGTATTATGAGGTAAAATATTTGGCTATCGACCCGAACTTCTCCCAGTTTATGGGTTACAAATGCCGTGGTTGTGCGCCTGATCATCTCCTTTCGGATGCTCATCAGGCAATGGTTTCGGAATCTTTTGCCAAGAAAGCCTTCGGCAACGCCAATCCTATCGGCCGTACCATCCAATGCGGTAAGCTGCAACTCAAGGTGGTGGGAATCATGGAGGATTTCGACCGTGAGGACCTTCTTAACCCATACGATATTTTCGTGTCGATGAAACTGATAGAAGCTGAGGCTCCGCCGATGAATCAGTTTGGCTCCTGCACTACGGTGGCGCGACTGGCAAAGGAAGCCGACCCCGAAAAGGTGAGACAGACCTTGCTCGGCAAATACATAAACTACTGGAAGGAGTGGAAAAAGGAATCAGGTGGAGCCGACTTCATGTGGGGCTGCCAGTTTGTGAGATGGGACCAGATTCATTTTGCGGATGATGATGTCGAGATTTTCAAGCATGGAAATCGTTCTCTCGTGAATATCCTCCTGGTCGTGGCGCTGGTTCTGCTGCTTTCTGCCTTGTTCAACTACATCAATCTTACGGTGGCTCAGATTGGCAACCGTGCGAAGGAAATGGCTACCCGAAGACTGCTGGGCGAATCGGTCGGGGGCGTAATGCTTCGTTATCTCAAGGAGTCGGCACTCTTCACGGCAGTCTGCTTCCTGCTGGGCTTGTTGATTTCCTGGGCATTCATCCCGCTGTTCAATTCTATGTTGGATACGAAAATCGACCTGTTCCATTCCTTCGACCTTCTGTGGTTCCTGCCGTTGGCTTACGTCATCATCTCCATCTTTGCGGGAATCCTTCCTGCCATCGTGGTTTCCCGTTTCAATCCGATAGATGTGGTGAAGGGAACCATCCGCATGCGCAGCAAGATGTGGTTCAGCAAGATATTTATCGTAGCCCAGAACGTCATCAGTATCACGCTGGTAGTGATGGCGATAACGATGATGCTCCAGATGAAGCATCTTGCCGATTTGCCGTTGGGTTATCAGACGAAGGATATTGTTTCCATCATTTCTTCCTTGGATGGTTCGCCAGAGAAGATGTCTATTCTCAAAAACCGTCTGAAAGCGCTTCCAGAGGTGGAAGAGGCAACTTACGGCAACGCCAATCCTATCAGAAGCTGGGGAAATGGCGTGCATGATGACAATGAAAAACAGATAGGAATGCTCCGTATGTTCATGGTAGATTCCACGGCGATGAAGATGCTGGGAGTCAGGGTGATTGAGCAGTATTGCGAGCCAGCCTATGGAAAGATTTGGGTAACGGAAGATGCGAAGCGTGCCTATGGCGTTTCTGCCCACAAGCCTTGGTTCGGAATGAGAATGAAGGATGGAAAGCATGAATACGAGGTGTGTGGCGTGATTGCCGATTACCATAGTGGAGATGCGCTGAGCGAGAATGAGAAAACGGAGCATAATGCCATTGGAGTCATTACCCCGCAGCAGCGTGGATGGACAGTTCTGGTGAAAACCCGTGGCGATCATGCCCAGGCGCTGCAGGCTATCCGGAGTACCTGCAAGCAGGTGGCTAAGGAACTGATGGGCGTTCCTGCGGAAATGCAGGTGGAGTATATGGATGATACTTTGAAGAATAATCTCAAGGACAAGCACAATATGATGGTGCTCATCATCACCTTCATGAGCATCTCTATCCTGATTTCTGCCTTGGGGCTCTTCGGAATGTCGGTTTATTACGGCAACCAGCAGAAGCGCCAGATTGCCCTGCGCAAGGTGATGGGCGCTTCGATTGGGGATGCGGCTTGGCAACTGGCCAAGAGATTCCTCGTCAGTTCGCTGGTGGCTGTGGTCATCGCCATCCCTATCTGCGTGAAGCTGATGCAGACTTATCTCATGGATTTCGTCCATCGCATCTCCTTCCCTTGGTGGGTGTTGCTGGCTGGCGCCGTCTTCACCTTATTGATAGCCTTTGTTTCGGTTATCGGCTGCACCCTGCGTACGGCGATGTCGAATCCGATAGACAGCATCAAGGCTGAATAATGAGTCATAAACTTAAAAAGGATTTCTAACGAGATAAAGATTTCTAACGATAAAAAAGATTTCTAACGATGATACGAACAGAAAATTTAACTAGAATATTCCGCACGGAAGAGGTGGAAACTATCGCCCTGAACGGCGTAAACATAGAAGTAGAGGATGGTGAGTTTATCGCCATTATGGGGCCTTCGGGATGCGGCAAGTCAACCTTGCTGAACATCCTGGGCTTGCTGGATAGTCCTACGGAGGGCAAGTATTGGTTGAATAACGAGGAAGTGGCCCATCTGAAGGAGCGTGAGCGCACCGCCTATCGCAAGGGTCGCATCGGCTTCGTGTTCCAGAACTTCAATCTTATCGACGAACTTACCGTTGAGGAGAATGTGGATTTACAGCTGAAATACCTCGGAGTGGGAAAGGCGGAGCGCAAGGAACGAGTGCTCGACATCCTGCGCAAGGTAAAGCTCAGTCATCGTGCCAAGCATTATCCCCATCAGCTTTCGGGCGGTCAGCAGCAGCGTGTTGCGATAGCTCGTGCCGTGGTGGGCAAGCCAAGCATCATCCTTGCCGATGAGCCTACGGGTAATCTCGATTCCAAGAATGGTATGGAGGTGATGCAATTGCTCAGCGAACTGAATGATGAGGGCACCACCATCGTGATGGTGACGCACTCCAAGCACGATGCTACTTACGCCAGTCGCATCATCAATCTGTTTGATGGACAAGTGGTGGATGCGATGAATGATCAGCTTTGATCTGCGGTTTTCTGTCCAACAATTAGACGGTGGTGTCTAATTGTTGGACAGTTTGTTTAATGAGAGTTTTTATTTAATGATTTGATTATCAGGAGAAATGCTGTTTTGGCACGGCTCTTGTCCTTATCATGACAAAATGAAGAAGATTATGAAAAGAATAGGAATATTGATAGGATGGTTGGTCTGGGCGGCTGGAGTCTCGGCACAGAGTTGGAGCCTTGACGACTGCATGGCTTACGCCGTGGAACATGCCACGGAGGTGAAGCGGGAGGTGGTGAATGCTCGCCAACGCAAGCAGGATTACCAGCATGCTGTGGCAGGATTTCTGCCTACCGTTACGGGCGGCGTGCAGGGACAGTATGCCTGGGGACGAAACATCGACCCGGAAACCAATACTTATAATAATGTAACGACATTCAACAACTACTATCAGCTTTATGCCGAACTGAATGTCTTCGATGGTTTCGCCACCATCAACGCCTTGAAGCAGGCTAAATTGAGCCGGGATTATTCTGCCACGGCGATGCAGAAAATTCAGGACGATAGAGCCATCGACGTGATGCAGAAATATGTGGATGCAGCCTATGCTGAGGCAAGCATTCAGATAGCAAGCGAAAAACTGAACGAAAGCAAGCGGATGCTGGCTAAAATGAAGCGCCTGTATGAACTGGGCGAGAAAGGCCGACCGGATGTGGTGCAGATGGAATCGCAGGTGGCGGAAGATGAATACAATCTTACGCATCAGGAGAATGTGGCAAAACAGAGTCTGCTCGCCTTGAAATCCGCGATGAATTTTCCTGTGGATGAAGAGCTGAAAATTCTGATTAAAGAGGAGCAGAATTTGAAGTTAACGTCTGATAATAAAGATGTTTCTGAATCTGGAGTAAACTACGAAACCGTTTACCAGGGCTTCCAGCATATTTCTCCCGATTTGAAGTCGGCAGAATACGAAGTGGAGCGGGCACGGTATGATTATAAGATAGCAAAGGGCAGATTGCTGCCATCACTCTCTCTCGGTGGCGGCATTTCTACCAACTATTATAAGAATCTCTCTCAGAAAGGGCAATACGATGGGTTTGCCTCGCAGTTTCACAACAACCAGGGCGAATATCTCGCGTTGACCCTTTCTATACCTATTTATAATAGCGATCGCTGGCACAGCGTGAAGAAGGCGCGTAACGACTGGCAACTGGCACAGGTGAACCTGGAGGAAACCCGTCGCAAGCTTCACGACCAGATAGCCCAGGCGGTAATGGATGCAGAGGGTTACGCCAAGGAGTTGCATCAGATGCAGAAGAAGGTGGCCTCAGATTCGCTCGCCTATCACATGTCGAGCCGGAAGTTTGAGGAAGGAATGCTTTCCACCTTCGACCTTCATACCGCAGCCCAGACGCTTCTGGAAAGCAAAATCAAGGAACTCCAGATGCAGATGCTGCTCATTATCAAACAGAGATTGGTTGCTTATTATCAGGGAGAAAATTTAATAAGATAAATTATGGATATAAAGATAGAAAAGAAAAAATATCTCGTGCCTCGCAAGTACTGGGCATGGATTGGCGGAGGAGCGGTTTTGATCGCAGTCCTCATTTGGTTGGGATTGAGCAATTTCTCTTCCACCCTGAAGGTGGACAGAAAGGGATTGAGCATCGGAACCGTGGAGAAGGCACAGTTCAACGATTATGTTTCGGTGGATGGACAGGTGGTTCCTATCTCCGTGGTGCAGATCAGTTCTGAGGAAGGTGGTATCGTTCTGGAGAAAGTGGTGGATGAAGGTGCCCACGTGAACAAGGGCGATGTAATCGTGAAACTGAGCAATTCGAATCTCGACCTGGAGATTCTGAATGCCGAAAGCGAACTTGCCGAAAAGCAGGACATGCTTCGCAATACCCAGATTTCGATGGAGCAGGACCGTCTGAACAATAGCAACGAGGAACTGTCGCTTTCGCAGGATGTCATTACCAAGCGCCGCTCCTATCAGCATCAGGAGGCGTTGCACAAGGAAGAACTCAATTCGCGCGAGGAGTATCTGAAGGCTAAGGAAGATTACGACCTTGCTGTCAAGAAGCATGCGCTCATTAGCAAGCGATTGAAGAAGGATGCCCAGTTACGCCGTTCGCAGATGGATCAGATGGGTGATAATCTGGAAGCCATGCAGAAGAATGTGCAGCTGGTTCGCCAGCGCAAGGAGAAGCTGAACATCCGCAGCACCATTTCGGGCGAAATCGGCTTGCTCGATGTGGAACTGGGACAGAGCATCCAGGCTGGACAGAAGATTGGAGTCATCAACGACCTCAGCGATTTCAAGGTGCAGGCGCAGGTAGATGAGCATTACATCGACCGGGTAAAACCGGAACTTACTGCTACCTTCGACCAGAACGGCAAGCATTATCTCCTGCAGGTCCGCAAGGTTTATCCCGAGGTAAGAGACGGCAGGTTCCGCATCGACTTCATCTTCAAGGGCGTTCGTCCTGGCAACATCCGAACCGGTCAGACCTATTATGTAGATTTGCAGCTCGGTCAGTCGAAGCAGGCAATAATTATCCCTAAAGGCACGTTTTATAGTGTAACGGGTGGTCAATGGATCTTTGTATTAGACAAGAGTGGCAAGAAGGCTTATCGCCGCAAGATTACCATCGGTCGCCAGAATCCTCAGTATTATGAGGTGATTGAGGGCTTGGAGCCGGGCGAGCAGGTTATCGTTAGCGGCTACGAAGCCTATAAGGATAATGATGTATTGGTTTTTAATTAGTAGTGATTAGTTAATAATGATTAACTAGTAGTGATTAGTGATAAATTGGGCTAACGCCCTTGAAACAGGATATTTGATATGAATCATATTATTAACGCATTCAAGAATCTGCCTCGAAGGGGCCAGCACAATTTCGTGAAGATCTTGTGTCTGGCGCTCGGATTGGCAATCAGTTCGGTAATTATTGCCGAGATTTATTTCGAGCAGACTTACGATACGTATTTCCCTAGTTGGGAGAGGACGTATATGATTTCGGAAGTGGGTACTAACCATGGCGAAACCATGGAGTTTACCAATACTTCAGGAGCCACTGCCCAAGGTGTAAAGCAATATGCGCCTATGGTGGAAGCTGCTACCAGTACTCACTATTTTTATGATGATGCCCAATGCAAGATGGAAGACCAGAACATCATTTCTGCCAATATCAGGATGGCAGACAGTTGTTTCTTTGATGTCTTTCCACAGAAGATATTGATAGGCAAGGCTAAACAGATTCTATCCCAACCCTTATCCTGTCTCATCGATTCAGAAACGGCAGCAAAGATTGGCGGTAATGTTGTAGGTAAGCATTTCACGCTTTCCAATTATCCGGGAACCACTTTTACCATCTATGGTGTTTTCGAAGCGTTTCCCTGGGGTTCTTCCTTTCATGGTACGCAGATGATTCTGTCGAGGTGTAGTGTGCCATACGTATATTCCTACGATGGCAGAGGCCAATGGGTGGGAAATGATTCCTATAGGTCCTACATCCGGTTAGCAAAGGGGCATGAGGCAAAAGAACTCAAGCCTTACGTGAATAAGATGCGAGAGGATCATTTCCCTTTGAAGGAGATGAAGAATATGGGAATAGAACTGAACTATGATTTCACGGTATTGAGCGATGTTTACACCCAAGATCCTTATGTCAAGAAGATGGGATGGATTATGGGAATTATCGCTTTTGTCCTCCTCTTCACTTCTGTGATGAACTATCTGCTTATCATCGTGGGAAATCTTGTGGGTCGTTCTCGCGAAATGGCTGTCCGTAAGTGTTATGGTGCCGAATCGAAGAACATTCATGCCATCATTTTCTCAGAGGCTTTGGTGCATGTGGGACTGGCGGTTGTTCTTGCGGCTGTTCTTGTGTTCCTTTGCAAGGGAACCATCGAAAACTTCCTTTCTGCTCCGGTAAGCACGTTGGTGCTTAATCGTGGCAGTTGGATATTGGTGGCTATCTGTATTCTGGTACTGCTGGTTGGCGGCTTGCTGCCAGGTTGGCTTTACAACAAGATTCCTGTAGCCATCGCTTTCCGTGGTTATAATGAGAATCGCAACCGATGGAAGCTTGGTTTGTTGGGTGTCCAGTTCGTTATTTCTGGTTTGCTGTTCAGTTTGCTTTACATCGTGAATGGTCAATACCAGCTGATGTTGGGGCTCAATCCTGGGTATGATTATGATCATGTGGCGATTGTTTCGATAGATGCCAGCAATAGAGACCAGCGCAACCAATGTCTGGCAGAAATCAGACGGATGCCGAATGTCAAGGATTGCAGTTCGACTTTTAATGTTCCGCTCGATGGGTATGATCGTAGTGGAAATATGGTTGGAGTACCTGGCGACGAGAAGAATACCTTTAATATCATGGAGATGTCGGGAGTGGACGACAATTTCTTCAAGATGCTGAATATTCCTATCGTTCAGGGTTCTTTCTTTACGGAAAGAAATGACAGTTGCCGACAGGTTATTATTGATGAACGAGGTGCTGAGAAACTCATCAAAACGTGGCATTGGAAGGATGGCGTAGTTGGCAAGCAAATTACCTGTACGGGACATGATAATAATATCTCTGAACTTTCGCAAGTGAATATTCATTCATCAAGCGACTAATTTATACATTT